>Ga0214917_10000719_pt1 | contig 43272 bp, 37 predicted proteins | sample LL_1208_BB_MetaG_FD_177983 | JGI IMG/M metagenome (GOLD analysis project Ga0214917, IMG submission 177983) | Freshwater microbial communities from Lake Lanier, Atlanta, Georgia, United States - LL_1208_BB | ecosystem: Environmental > Aquatic > Freshwater > Lake | place: USA: Georgia | collected... | reverse complement strand
ATACATCTTCCCAAGAAACTGTTGGCACTCCTCGCACTTGAGTAAAGGCATCATCCCATGGGGGAGGCGTTGGGTTTATTAACTTTCCAGTTGGCATGTAATCACTGCCACGTTCAAACATTTTTCCTGGATGAAAATTAATCTCAGCAGCCCCGCCTCTATCAAACTCTCTTGGAAACCAGGGATGAAGCCCCATCCAAAATGGCAGATCACTTCCCCCTGCTTCATACTCTAAAGACCAACGCAGAGCATTATCAAGAAGTTCAAATCTCTGCTCAACTCTTGCCCCAAGATATGGCTCGGCAAGATCAAGTGCAAAATATCCATTTCCTATCTCCTGCCAAGAAGAGGTAATACCAAAGCCATGGATTGCATTTGGAGCAGCTAAATTAACTGGTAGTTGAAACTCTCTACCAGCCTTATCTTTTATCAATCCATCTCTAATGCGTCCTGCCCAAGGAGCCATCGCATACCAACCCCAGGTGAGAACTTGTCCTCTAAATGGAAGAGCGCATTCGATATCTCTATATCTAAGTGATGAGATTCTCCCTCCTTGATCAACATCTATTTCAAGTGATATTTCACCACCATCAATTGCATGGAGCAGGCTCATAAGGGATATCTTATTGATTAATTACTTTGGTAGTTAGAGTTTAAAAGCATCTAGCTCAGTAAGTGATGGTGGCTTTGCCCCAGCTCTTGAGCAGGTGATTGCAGCAGCTCTAGCGGCTCGCTCTAAGGTAGGTTTTAAAAGCTCTGAAGATAATTTAACTATTCCATTTATTAAGAGGGATTCAGCAAGAACTGCTCCGATAGTATCTCCAGCTCCTACGCTATCTACTAGCTCAACTTTCACTGCAGGGGTATTTACAACTAATTCTTTAGAAAAAGCTGAAAGGCCCCTCTCTGCTCTGGTTAATACAACTAGTGACACCCCCTCCTCAAGCCAGCTAGAGATGATCTCCTCTTCTTCTTGGCCATAGAGCCAGGTGAGATCATCTTCACTTAGCTTTACTACCGTTGCAATCGAGATAAAACGCTCAACTGCCTCACGATAAATTTTCTTATTACTTTCGATAGATGGGCGGATATTGGGATCAAAAACAATCGGGGCGCTTTTCTCTTTGGCCCAATTAAATAGTTCAGAAGCCCCAGGCTCAAGAAGTGTTGCTACAGAGCCAATATGGATTACTCCAGGTTCACCGCCTGGCAGCCATGATCTATCAAAGGCGAAACTACTACTTCCCTCTAATTCAAATTTATAGCTAGCAAGGCCCTTCTCATCAATACTTGCAATCGCAAGCGCTGTTGCTTTATCTCCTCTATAGGAAAGGGAGAGATTAACTCCGCTCTCCTCTAGTTCTTTTTCAATAACTTTTCCATAAGGATCTGTTGAAAGGCCTCCAATAAAGTATGTCGAGTAGCCAAGTCTTGCTAGAGCCTTTGCGGTATTAGCAGGGCCTCCTCCAACCATAGGGACTTGCTCCCCTTCACCTATTGGAATTAAATCTATTAGGGCCTCGCCAGCTATCCAGAGACTATTCAAGTTTGTAACTTTAGCCTCTCTGCAAAGACTTTTGCCACCAAAGTCCACTGAGAAAGTTCTCTCTCAGAGAAAATAATTTCGCCATCTTTTACAACATATAGCCCAGTAAAGAAATCGTTCTTAAATTGATAAACAGCAAAAAGTGTTCGTCGATTTTCACCTTCTCCTATCACTGCACTAACAATTACGATACTGTCTTTACCTAGAATCCCCTCCTGATAGCTAACATCTCGAAATTCATACTTTGTAAATGACCCAGTGGAATCTTTCCACCCACCAGCTTTTTTACAAGTCTCATAATTTCTTCGCAACTCTGCCAAAGCTAGATCTGCTGCCGCAGCGCTGGAGTATTGAACAGACTCTGACGAGAGAAAGACGTAGGGTGAGCTTGCTTTCGTTACTGATACTTGTCTCCTTGACAATCGAGACTTGTCCGAATCATAGACAGGGTTACACAAGTCAAGCGTTGGGTCTGCCGTTTCCGTACCTCCTGCAATGGGGAGTACTCGCCACGAGTTAACAAAATCCTCTCCTTTGAATCCAAGGCCAATCAATTTCTTTTGACTAGCAAGGTTAAGTGTGGGATCAATGCCCTGTGATACCGAGAGAATTTGACGTTGCTCAGTAATGGATATCTTACTTTGAACAATTCCGCTGAATATTAAATCTCTACCGGCTAATCTCAAAATTCTCTTTCGATTTCCCACGTCTAAATTAAAAAATTCAGAAGAATTTTTGTCTTTTATTTCTCCAGCTTTTCTTCCTGCTATAGATATCTCTGCTTGACTTGCTTTTACTAAGAGAGTGATACTGCCTGATACCGAAAGCGACAGAGAACACTTCCCAATACACTTCGACTGCATGGATCCCACCCCATCTTTTTGAAGTCTCCATGTACCCGTTCTAGACCCTCGATCAGGGCTGATAAAACTATTCTGAATTTCGAATTTACCATCATTTGAATTTCCTAAGCAATCCGTCGCCTGAATTCTCGATGTGGAACTGTGATTGATTGGAAAGATTAAAGAAGGAGCGCTTTTCGACTTAGATGTTTGGATAACATAATCAAACTCATTATATAAATATGTTCCGCATAGTTGACTTCCCGGATCTACAATTCCATCAAATCTATATGTAATTAAACTAGAGTCAATGCTCTCCGTAGTGAAATTGCTCAAAAGTAAAGGAGCACCTCGATCGATATTTACACTCTGCGGAGCAGACCATTCACTTTTATTGCCTGCGAAGTCAATTGTCCTTACTGATAATAAGTACTTACCTTCAGGCAAATCTCCAACTGTTAATACTTTAGCTTTGTTAAATGGCTGAAGGTAAGTGGGTCGCCAAAGGGGGCTAAGTACTCCTGGTATTGGCACGACTTGCTCATTTCTTTTAATCTCAAAAGAGTTGATGAAAGTCTCTTTATCCTCAAATCCTTTCTGTAAAACCTCATCTTCACTATTTCGCAACTCTCCAAAGGAGATAATTGAGGGACGAGGCGGCGCGATTAAATCAGCGCTTCGCCTTACAGTAACGGTAGCTGATTCCTGGCCCTGAGAGATAGCACTTACTCCGATTGATATTTTTCCACTGAAAAATACAAATTCCTTATTTAACCCTAGGGTCATAGAACCGCTTGAGCGCGAATTTGCATAATTGAAATTATCCAGATTAATCAGCCACATATCACTCGTTACACCGAAGCTTGAGGTAATTCCAGATTTATCTTCAATATTAGGGCTTAGAACAGAACTTGAGGGTGGCGGATCAGTTCGATAGATCACTAATCCAGAGCGGTAACCACTTTCTAAACGTTCCCGACGATACTCAATCCAGTAGGTACTTAAGCCATCTCTTAGAAAGAGAGATTTAATCCCAGTTCCCATATCAACTGCAGAAATCGATATAGTTTCAGTGTTCCATACCTGCCTAACTTGCGAATCAGTCATTAATCCAATGCGCCACTGATGATAAGTTGAAAGCGGTGCTGAGGTTGGAACATTTCCCATTAAGTCAACAGTGCCACCATATTCCACTGCCTTACAATTACTCCACGGGCCATCTTTGAGGCCGCTATCACAACGTATGAAATTACTATGACCTAATCCTAGAGAGTGGCCAAGTTCGTGGGCAATTACGAATGCATCTGAAGTATCCTGAAGAATTATTGTGCCGCCTCTTGAATTAGCTGATCCAATTAAACTTCGGCCCTGCCAAATACAATTTGCCTCTGGCATCAGAATAATTAAATATCTTTCTGTCGAAGCTGAAATTGAAAGGCGACGATATGCTTCCGTACGGATAGAGTTCATAAAGTTTGAAAAATCTGGTCGATCGCATGACACGGATGCATTTAAGAGTATTGGTTGATTTAAATTTCGACCGGCATAAAATTGAATTCTCATATCAGACTCAGAGCCAATAAAATTTGTCAATGTCTCCCAGCGATCTCTCACCTCACTGTCAATCTTCTGCATCACTTCAGTTTGTGAAGTTGAAGGTTTCGCTGCCCCACTCCAAGATATTTCAACTACATCGACTGCTCTTCGATCAAGAGCTTCGGCTGGAGGTAGTAAAAAAAGAGATAACAATAATGCCAAAAAAAGCGTCCCTGCGGTTCTCCTTTTTTCCACTCTTGTCACTTTAATTTCCTCCACCATGCAGAATGATTTTTATACCATTCAACAGTTTTGGTTAATCCCTCTTCGAAACTTACATAATTCTCAAAATCTAGATTCTTCCTAATTTTTCTGTCATCTACGGAATACCGAAGATCATGGCCCAGCCTATCTGGGACGTAAGATATCAGAGATTTATCTCCTTGAAAGTGACGTAATATTTCAACAGTTAAATCCAAATTACTGATTTCATAATGACCACCTACATTATAAACTTCACCTTCGAGTCCCAAAGTCAAGACCTTTTCTATGGCTAGGCAGTGATCAGAAACATAAATCCAATCTCTGACGTTCTCTCCAGATCCGTATAGAGGTAATTTCTTACCATCAATTAAATTTGTGATAAATAATGGAATCAACTTCTCAGGAAATTGCCTTGGCCCATAATTATTTGAGCATCGAGTTATGCATAGATTCAAGTTATATGTTTTTTGAAATGCAAGTGATATTAAATCAGCGCCTGCCTTACTCGCAGAATATGGTGAGTTTGGACTAAGGGGTTCAGTTTCATCCCAGGAACCCTCAGGGATAGACCCATAAACCTCATCAGTGGAGATTTGAAGAAATCTACCTCCACATAACTCTCGAAAGCTCTCAAGTAAATTAGTTAGGCCCAGGACATTGCTATGTATAAATGGCATAGAAGACAAAATAGATCGATCAACGTGAGATTCTGCGGCGAAATTTACTATTGAATCAATTTGGTTTTCAAGGATAACGCTTCGAACTAAATTTCTGTCAGCAATATCACCACGAATGAATTTTACTCGAGAATTCTCCTTGAAAATATCCACATTAGATGAGAGGCCGGAATAAGTTAATAAATCAAGAATATAAATCTGTGCAAAATCGTGATCGTTACTCTTTAGGGCATGTTCTACAAAGTGAGAACCAATAAACCCTGCTCCGCCAGTTATAAGGAGATTCTTCAACTTAAGCCCATTCTCTTGGTTTATCTTTGATGTAGAGTCTACCCGTGAAGGGAATAATTCTTGCTGGAGGACTGGGTACCAGACTTGACCCTCTCACTCGAGTTGTGAGTAAACAGCTCTTGCCAGTGTATGACAAGCCGATGATTTATTACCCATTGAGTACCCTTATTTTGGCTGGAATAACAGAAATTGTCATCATTTCAAGTCCATCTCACCTAGGGTCAATTGAAAAACTTTTAGGCAATGGGAGTGATTTCAATATTTCTATACAGTACATAGTTCAGGAAATCCCACGTGGAATAGCAGATGCATTCATAATTTCTGCTGAATTTATTGACAGTTCAAAAGTTGCTCTTATTTTAGGAGATAATCTCTTCTATGGCCAGGGCCTAGGTCGTCAGCTTGCAAGAAACAAAAATCTTGTGGGTGCTAAAATCTTCGGTTATCGCGTTAGTGATCCTTCTCAATATGGCGTTGTGACTTTAGATGCAGAAGGTCGCGTTGTGAATCTAGAGGAAAAACCAAATCGACCTAAATCTGAGTTTGCCATTCCAGGGCTCTATTTCTTTGATTCAAGAGTCAAGGATATTGCTGCCAACTTGAAGCCAAGTAGTCGAGGAGAACTAGAAATTATCGACATTATTAGAGAATATTGGAATTTAGGGGAATTAGAGCTAGAGATTCTGGAGCAAGGAACTGCCTGGCTCGATACTGGCACACCTGAAGGTTTATTCGAAGCTTCTTCATTCGTAAGGGCAGTTCAACGACGTCAAGGTTTAAGCCTAGGCGATCCAATAACTGCAAGTAGGAATGTTACTAGCTTGTAAATAGGCTATAAAATTTTCGATGTTCACCTTGAAATCGTTCTGTGGAAAATTTTTCAGTACTCATCTTGCGTGCATTTTCCCCTAGAGTTTTTCTAAGCCTTGAATTATTTGCTAAAAGTAGAACTTTAGAGGCTAAAAGTTCGGCATCTTTTCCACATAAGAAACCATTTACCTCATTTAGGACAACGTCTGCTACTGAGCCAACGTTTGTTGCAACAAAGGGGACCCCGACCCTATTTCCTTCAATAATTGCATAAGGCGTGGCTTCGTTATCAGATGTCAAAAGTCCAATACTTTTATCGCTCCAGAATAGAGCTGGGCTAACCCACCCTACTAAGTGAACATTGGCTGGCAAATTCTTCAATAATTGACCTTCAAGATCTCCACTTCCCGCCATGAAGAATTCCAAGTCCGGCAAGAGACGAGCAATCTCAATCAACCTATCTGGTCTCTTTATCTGTTCTAGCCGGCCAATCCAACCAATTTTAATCTCAAAAGTCTCTGATCTAGGAACATTTAAATTATCACTTCGGAAACCGGGAAGTATTACTGCCACATTTCCCTTATTCAATAATCCTTTACTCTTCAATTCCTTGAGAAGTACATTTCCTGCGACTATAAAACCGTCGGTTAGGGATTCCCAAATTTTTTCCAAAATCAATATACTTTTTGTTACCCAAGAGTTGAAATACCCATATATTAGATGTCCATGTACCGTATGAATTACCCTAACTTGCTTTTTGCCTGAAAGAAAACAGGCAAGCCTTCCAATCAGTCCTGCTTTAAGAGTATGAGTATTCACGATATCTGGCCTTAGTTTTCTAATCATGAAGGTGAGGTGAATTAAGGCAGCAAGGTCACGTAGTGGACTTATTTCTCGTCTCAAATTACTAACTCTAAATTGCTTGTACTTGCTATGAGGAGTCGCTTCGAATTCATTTTTTGAACAAGTACCAAAGGCAAGAATCATTTGATCCTCTGCAAAAGTCTCACCGTCTGCCAGCTGATTTAACCAAGTAGCTGTGCCACCCGCATTGAAGCGAGTAATAATGTGGAGGATTTTCATAAACTAAATGGGTCGAACTCTTCCTCCAGAGCTAGGAAGTTGACCAGTAAAGTCATAAACTACTTTAGAATTTTCTAGTAATTCTGATACTGCAGTCTGATTGTGTTTAACTAAGAGCAAAGTTGCATCCCAAAATTCTGAGGACACCTTCGACGGTTTAGAATTATTCCAATTTGAAACCAATGGATCGTGCCAAGCTATTTTTGCGCCTGCACTTAATAGACCGTCAAACAAACTCTTGGATGGAGTTTCACGGGTATCTGTGACGTTTGGTTTATAAGTGACACCTTCCAATAGAATTTTCTTTCCAGAAAGACCTCCGAGCTCTCTTTCAAGATACTCGATGAGGAGCTCGTGCCGGGATGTGTTTCGATCTAGGGAAGTTTGCAGTATCGGAAGCTGACTTCCATGTGATAGGGCATCTTTGAGCAAGTATGCAGGGTCTACTGGTATGCAGTGACCTCCGATTCCAGGCCCAGGATAGAACGCCATAAAACCAAAGGGTTTGGTGCTTGCTGCGGCGATAACCTCTCTTATGGGAATGCCTCTATTCAAACAGTAGTCACTAATCTCGTTGATAAATGAAATGTTGATTAATCGAAAAGAGTTCTCAAGAAGCTTTGACATTTCAGCTACTTCGGGCGTCGAAGCAAGGAAAACCTCTTCGGCAAATTCGGCATAAAAATCCTTTACCCCTCTTTTGGCTTCTTCATCCAGGCCTGATACAACTCTTGGGGTATTGGAGTGGTCAAAAGTAGGGTCACCTGGATTCACTCTCTCAGGTGAACATGCAAATTTAATGCTTTTGGCAGAGTCTTCACGCAATTGAGATATTAAAGGTGCAATAAAGTCTCTCAATGTTCCCGGATGAGAGGTTGATTCATTAATCAATAGAACATCATCTTTGAGACTTGTCGCAATGATCTCGCATGCTTTCTGTAGCGGTCGATAATCAGGTTGGTTTCTGTCATCCAATGGGGTAGGAACTGCAATAATTACTGCACTTATTTCTTTAAGACTCTTGGGATCTGTAGTCACCCGCAAGGTGCCAGAGGACATATATCTTTGAAGGTCTTCATTACTTATCGATTCATTAGGAGAAATTGAATTTTGTAAATCCAAAACCCTTGTTTTATCTATATCTAATCCAATGACTTGAATTCCCTTAGCACAAAGGGACTTAACTAGAGATAATCCAACATAGCCTAACCCGACAATTCCAACTCTTGAATATGACATTTTAATTGGAAGTTACTTTCCTATATCCCTTAGTAATTTCTCTGCGCCAATAAAGGCTTCACTTCCTGAAGGTGCAGATGTAAAGACTAATTCTGCGTATCGTCGAGCGACTTCCACTTGACCAGCCTTATATGCTTGTTCCGCTAAATTGAATTGAATATTGAAATTAAGAGGATCTAATTCAAGAGTTTTTATAGCCGCCTCCCAAGCTTTTTGCGGTAGATTTGACTGTGCGTAAACCAAAATCTGAGATTGATACCCAACCCAAGAGCGAGGGTTAACTTCCACAGATTGCTCTGCAATTTTCAAACCAGTCTGCGCATTTCCTTGAGAGTAGAGATTTTGAATAGCCAAAGAAACATAATCTTGATCTTCTAAAAACGGTTGAACTGCAGCCTCAATTGCGGTACTTCTTGGCAATAAGTCGGAGACCTGCTGTTGGATTCCCGGAAGTTGCAAGGCTCGCCTAAGGGCCAGGTCATTTCTAACAATTGAACTCGTAAATGGCGTCAAAATTAAAACAAAAATTAACCACCAGGTGCCCAGGCCAATAAAATTAGATTTTCGGATTCTACTTCTCTGCTTGGCAATTTTTCCTCTTGTTTCCTTGTCATTCTGGTCGTTATCATGAAGTACATATGAAAGCACCAATCCCAAGAGAGCAAATCCTAAAATAGTAACCGAGAGTTGAGAAATGGAAATTAGAGATTGAAGGTAGAAAGCAAAAAAAGAAACGTATAGGAAATCTAAGTCTGTGAATTTCTTTAGATTTCGGAACTTAGCATGTCTAAAATAAACTAGAGTCGCAATCACAAACAGAGACACATACATAAAGATTCCAAGAACTCCAAGGTCAGTACCCCATTGCAGGGCGACATTGTGCGCATTCGTTGAAATGAGTCCTGGTCCATATTTCTCCACAAACCAGGGTTCTCGATATAGTCTGTAATAATCGCCATATCTATCAATACCGACTCCGAAAAGTGGATAATCACCGAGAATCTTCAGTGCTATTCGCCAATAGTGTAAGCGTATAGCAAGTGTTTCCTGAAATAAAAAACCTCGAAGTGGACCAAAATTAAAGACTCCCAAGGCTATTGGTAGTGCTGCAAGAGTGGAGAGAGTAAACAAGCTGATCTTGAGATTTCTATTTGTAATATATCTGAAAATTGCAATAAGGCATAGCAAAAATACAGCAGCAGCAATGGTCAAAATACCCTGGACAGACTGAGTGGCATAACTCATGTAAATTCCAGCCACTACCGATACGCCGCCAATAAAACGAAGATTCCATTTACTGCTGGAGAAGATATGCCTAAAATTAAGAACCACAAGTATTGCAAAAAGGGCGGCCCCGAAGTTTGGATTACCCGCAGTGACGAAGATATTATTATATGGGTTGACCCAAGGAATAGGATCATTTCCTGTAAGTTGAATTGCTCCGTAAGCAACCTCTAAAATTAGTAAAAAGAAGGCAATTAAGAAGAACCGAGAGATTGAATCTTTGCTACTAAATCGAAAATATATCAGAGCTAATAAAAGCAGAGAGACTTTTGCCAATAATCCATTAGCACGTGAGAATGAGCCCCATAGTGTTAAGAAACTAAACAAATCGTTGAAACTAGCAAGAATAATTGTCAAAAGGGCCATACCGATTAAAAATAGCTCTATGGGATGTAAATTACGAAAATTTAGCAAGAATCTACGGTGAACGATCAAGGCAAGGAATAGTGCGAAGATTCCAGTTGATGCTACAAAAGTCTTAGGATAATTGAATGCATCTAGAGATTGGGTTAGGAAAAAAACTACCCCTAATATAACTACTAGGTTTGCAATTCCTACCGCTTGCTTATTTACGGATACTTCAGATTCTTGAGACAATTTGCGCTTTCCTTTCTTGCAACCACTCTAGCCTATTTCCCCCATTAATGACTAAGCCCTCGGATTTCTCCGAGGGCTTAGTTGTACTACCTATTTAGCTTTTAGGTTTAAGACTTACGCCTTAACCTTCTTAGCAATCTTGGCAACTGTGTTAGCCAAGGTTGTGATCTGAGCCTTCAAAGCTGCCATCAATGTAGCAACCTGAGTAGCTAGTTCTTCAACAGCTGCAGTTGCAGCGTCAGCAGCATCGCGTGCTTCCTCAGCGGCAACAGTAGCTGCATCTGCTGCTTCAGCAGATAGATTTGCAGCATCAGTTGCAGCATTGGCAGCATCGATTGCTTCAGCAGCGGCGTCAGTAGCTGCTTCAGCAGCAGCAGTCGCGGCGTTAGCAGCAGCTTCAACTGAAGATACACCTGTTGATGTGACTGTTACCGATAGATCATCAACACGAGCAATTGGAGCGACGCCCTGTGTTGTTGTCGTTGTGGTAGCAAGTACTCCACCAGTTGTGGTGATTCTAAGTGTTCCACTGCCTGCCTTATCAGCATATACACCGATTACAAGTTTACCGGCGCTATCTGTGGTTGCAGTAGCTCCCTGTGCACCATTGTAAGAAACAATACGTCCGTTTGCTCCGGTGTATGTAACTGTGAGTGATGCTGAAGGAACAACGTTTCCATAGATATCAGTTGCAGTCACAGTAATTTCGGCGGTCTTATCTACTGCAGCTGTTGCTGTTGTTGATCCGACTGAAATTGCGCGCAACTTGCCAGATGTGGACTGGCAGGTGAAGTTGACCGCTTTGGTCAATGTACCTACGGTCCATGTAACAGTCTGTGCACCCGACTTGTAGCAAGCTACACGGATGAATGCCTGACCGCTTGAATTCGTGAAACCACTGAGCTGAGTTAGACCAGAAGCGTAATTTAGACGCTCATAGAGACCAGCTGAGAGAGTTGCAGAATAAGGAATACCAGTCATTACGGCACCAGTATCAGTTGTTACAGTGATTGTTTCACTGATTACAGTGTCAACTAGGTTATAAGTACCAGAAGCTGCACCAACGGCATCAGTTACCTCGTTACCTGTCGCAGTGATTGCGCCAGGTGTAACAAAGGCTGCTGTGGTGTAGTTGATGGACCTAGTGCTTGTTAGATTTGTTGACGCATTTGCAGTGCTTACATAGTACTGAACGGTTCCAGCGCGATTCAGAGTCGTTAGACCTGAAGCAGCAAGAGTTAATGCATCAGTAAATGTGAAGCTCACATTTCCGCTTGCATCTGTTGTACCGCTAACAAGATCGGAGTAAGCATTATTTGCAGTTCTATTGTGCTGGAAGCGAACAGTCGCACCAGATACAACAGATCCGAAACCATCCTTGACAGTGAAGGTTACTGTGTTGGTTGAGCCTACGGCAGCCTTCATAGTATTACCATCAAGATTAGTTACAACTGAACCCTCGCCGGTGGAATTGCTTACCGTTGGGGCCTTATATGTAACAGAGTAGGTTACAGATTTACCGTTTGACATACCAAAGGTGATGTCATAACCCTCACCAGCATTTGGTGCAGTTGCAGCCAATGAAAGGTAAGCGAATTCGGTATCCACTGTTCTATTAAGTGATCCTGCGGTAATTCCAGTTGGAAGAATTACTCCGGTCCTTGCGGCGACGGAAGCGACGATCAAACCTCCAGAGGAGGAAGCGGTCGTAACACCGAAGCTTAGAGTCTTGCCCGTAACAGTGCTTACAAACAAGTCAACTGCTGTTGGGACTAACTCTCCATCGGCCTGCTCAAATTCCTTTGCAGCACCATAGGAGGAGTTCTTCACACCAAGAGTAGCACTTGAGGTATCTGCACGGTTATTTGCCGCTTGTCTAGCTGTACTCGTGTTTGGAGTGATTCGGGTAATAACTGCCGGGTTCGCCATTGTGAGGGTGAAAGCACCTGAGGAAATTCCAAGGAGATCACCTTGTCCCAAAATGGTGAAGGTAGTTGTAGTTGCATCAGAATTGCCCACGTAGAACTCCACTCGACTTTGTAGCATTCTAGTAGAAGCTCCAATGTTAGTTGCAGCAGTTCCCATATAAATTAGCGAAGAACTGTATTGATTTGCCACAGTTGAATCAACAGTAGTGACACCTGCCACAGAAATTGTATCTGCAATACGAGCAGTTCCTGGAGCGGTGCGATTAGTTCGAATAGTCAACGTCTCGTTGGCCCGATTTTGTAAAAGAGTAGCAACTCCGTTGGCATCCCTGATAGTGGCTGCTATGCGGACATTCGTAACTGAGCTTGAATCAGCTGTTGCAGAAGTTGCATCCCACACAATCGACGTAGGTGAGCCGCCAAGAGTGACCGAGATTCGAGCTTGAGCAGCAGTTGCCGCAGGAGCTGTTGTGCCACCTACGGTAGCGTCTGCCCATACTAGGAATTCATAGGTTCCCGCTGCATAGGTGTCAAGGCCAGAGTCAGTTCTCATTTGGATGAGACCAGTGCCATCGGCAGTCGCAGCTGCAACAGTCACGGAGTCTCCAACAAAAGCAGCACCTGATGCAATAGAGGTATAAGCAGAGTTCAATTGCAAAGTACCAGCACCAGCAGGCACCGAAAGCATTTTGGCGTGCACATAACTGGATGCGTTAAGCGCATTATTAGTGGCTGACGTCGGACTTCCTGAGGTAACAAGGATGTCAATACCAAATCCCACTCGGCCAACCGCAGATGCTGAAATTGTTGTGCTTCCAGCAACGAAGGCCGCTTGTGATGCGGGTACTACTGACATTCCAAGTCCCAAAGCTGTTACAACTACAAGCGAAATGCGCTTGAAAATTGTCTTTGTAGACATTTGTTTCCTTTCAATAGTCGATCCAGAGGCTTTCCCTAGATCGGCTTGGCTCAGAAGGACACACTCATCAGATATGAGCGATTGCTCATTCTGAGTAAGGGCACCTTTCTGCGCCTCGTGATGCAATGCACGTGCTACTGCACCACATTCCCCACCGTGTATCCGGACGCGGCGAGGAAACTTAAAATGGGAGTTCATTACTTAGCTCCCTTTTCAACTACATTTATTGCTTGAGATAAAATCTGAGTCTTTCCTGGGTTCAGAACTAGGCGAGTGATTACCTGCCTTGGAGCCTGAAGAAGATCCCGGCCGGAGGCGCTAGCTGGGATAGTTACGCTAGTTTCAACCTCAGATTCTACCTTGATGATCGCTGTTACTAGGTAATCACCGCTGAGTAGACGCTCAGAGTTGAGGTAAGTGAGCGTGGTTACTAGGGGGGTCCAGCCTCCATCCTTGCCATAAGAGACTATTGGGCTATAGCTAAAGCCTGCCGAATCTGAGGTCAGCTTCTGGGAGATAAAGATATTGGCAGCCCCGCTATCTGTCTTTGCCACCTGAGATAAGGTCAACTCAGTCTCAGAGAAAACTGGCTGGCGGTTAGTTATATAGAGGTTTCCAAGTGCTCCAGTTGAATCAGTCACGGTAAAGCCGGTAGGTACTCCAGTCTTATCAAGGCCAGCAAATGAGAAGTTTGTAGCTTTGGCGTTTACCTCAACCTTGCTCTCTTTCGTTGCAGCAGGGGCAGGAGCAACAGGGCTTACTTGAGTAGTAGGTGCTACAACTTCAACGCTCTCTACTGGTTGGTTAGAAGAAACAACCTCTTCGGCAAGAATATTTGGAACACCGTTATCTGTTGGCATCGCATTAAAGCCAAGGAAGGCAAAGAAAACTAAAATAAGTGAAAGAGCTGCTTTGCTTGATTTCTTAGCGATCTGTGCTGCTTTCTTATAAGTTGTTGAGAGCATATCTAGCGCTGTTAAACCGCGCTCTTTATCAACAATTAACTCACTCATTACCTTACGTAGTGAGGCTCTTGCTCTTGAGACAGTATGTCTAACAGCAGATTCTTTTATGCCAAGCTCTGCAGCGATCTCTGCAGTTGATCTTCCTTCCATCTCCCACATAACAAGAGCAGCGCGCTCGGCAGGTGAGAGCATTGCTAGTGCTTGTCTAACAATTGCTGCATCATCAGCAGCTGCAATTACATCAACGTGGTCTTTATTATCGACCCAGGTTGATTCAAGCTCTGCTGAGTTATCATCAAGGAGAACCAGGTTTGGACGACGACCCTCCATACGGAAGATATCGATACAGAGGTTCTCTATTGTTCTGTGCATATAGGCAAGTGCGTGATCAGTTGATTCAAGCTCAGGGGCGGCGAGCATGACCTTGATCAGGGCATCTTGGATTACTTCTTCAGCGCGAGCGCTGTCTTTCAGGATGCGTGAGGCGTGGGCAACGAGTTCGCTGCGGTGCTCGGTGTAGAAAGCACCAAGCTCCGCTACGGTCCAGACCTTCAGACCTGCGGAGGCAGATTTCTTGCGAATTGCCACTTTTAAGAGCCCCTTATTTATATACCGGTTGTACTACAGAGTCGACCGTCGCCGCCTCTACATCCCTCTACGATTCTGATGGGAAATTGTAGTGAAAAACCGATTAAACGGACAAATCACCCGAAAAGACCCTCTCAGTAGTCTCCTTCAGTCCTTCGCAGCCAGATTTATCCTTGACAGAAAAGACTCAGCTTCAAAAGTTAGTTGCAGGGCGTTAGCGCGCCAGATATGTATACTAGGGTTGAGATCTTTAGACAATTCTTCAAACCAGCTTCCTTGGTTCGCAATAAACCTATTCCCAAAAGGCAATTCAAATCCGGGGTCTGTTGGAGATTCAAGGCTAATTAAGGGGATCCCTCCCAAGATTATGGACTCGAGAAAGCGAAAGGTGGCCGTAGAGTAATTTCCTCCAGGGCACAGACTGAATTTACTCCGCGACAATATTTCAATGTACTCATCGGCCGTAGCGTTCGAGGCATCATAGGAACCCTTTGTGCCACCAAATTTTTCCCTTGTAATGCACTTGAAGTTCTCTGAACCTTGACACATCTGAGCTGCAATGATTGCGCTCTCTCGACTCACATTTCCTGCTTGGCCAACGAAAGATATTGGCCAATATCTGCTCTCTGAAGTTTCAGTAATATTCAATCTACCAATATGTATCAGTGAGGAATTTGAAAATTGGTTACCAGACTTTCTAAGAAAAGATTCGGCAAAAAGATTTGTGTATCCAGGAATTGAATTGATATTTCTCTTGTGAAATATTCGATGCAACGTCTTACAAAAATATTGTCGTGACACAATTACTTGTCCATAAATTATTAAAGTCATAATTTTGAAAAAAGGACGCTTCTTGGTTTTTAAGAGCTTAAGACTATTTATAAACCATTTTAGTTGAGTGGACCAATATCTGCCTCGAGGCAGTGGAAATGGTCTTATGACGCCCCTAACATGTTTATTTCGGAGAATTGCTAAATTTCTTATTGGACTGAATGTTTCATCACCATATAAGTAAACCCAAAACTCTGTTCTCGCAAACTGATTTAAATATTTTAATTCACTTAAATTATTTCCCAAAAGAAAGACCCAAGTTGCATTTTCATATTTCTTCTGTAATTCTGCGAAGTTCATCAATTTCTGATACTCTACAAAAATCCAATTGAGTTCTCTAGACAAATAATAATTATACTCTTTAGACAAATAACAAACTTGATTCAAGTGCTACTCCCTAATTTAAGGAATTAAGTGATGCATGCAGAAAATTTCTTGGTAAACCTTTTGGTAGGGTACTCGAAAGTTGAAGATAAGACTTGAACTTAAGGTTCAATTTCAATCCTTTTGAAACACGAATACAGTGAGTGGTCGCGGATGAGGAGAGCGAATGAGGTTCGAGTAATCACTCTTTCTCAAGCCCAGGGTTTGTGCAAAAAAATTCCGTAGTGTTCCAGGGCGGGCCTTAACCTTAATTCCCAATAAATTTGAGATTGCCAGTAACCCAAGTAATCTCTTTATCGCATTCCACAGTTTAAAATCCGGATGTAAGTGCTTCTCCGTCACTAAAGTAAATCCAGATCTCTCAAAAGCTCTCTTCCAATCTTTATCCCGATACTCGTGTTCGCCATTATCGCGCCTTGTAAAAGTAGATTCTGAATTAAACTTCTTCGCATCAAGCCACTGCTTGGAATATTCGTGATCAAGCATCTCGTCAAGGACTTTCGTTGGCACACTATCAATCCAAGAGCGATCTATCGAGATCAAATATGCGCCGGGCCGTAAAACCCGAGAGACCTCTTTTAGAGCAATATCCAAATCCTCAGCATGATGGAGACTCTCAATTTGGCATGCAAAATCTAGCGTGCAATCAGCTAATGGAATTTCTTCAAAGACCCCATAGCAGGGCATAATCTTAAATCGCTGGGGACCCAAAATCTCAGCGCTAGTTCTTTGTATACCTTTACTCGCAAAAGGCTTCACGGCCTCGAGAGCAAAAATTCCTTCAATCAAATTTTGATCATCTCTCTGAATCAATGCAACGCTGAGCAATGCGAGCCCAGCTCCCAGCTCAATTCCAACTCCCTCTATTGGCGGTAACACTCTTTTTGAGCGCAAAAGTTCGAGAACTTGTCGAAGGACATTATACGGAGGTAAACTTTGCCCGCGTAACATCGCCTCAAAATCGTCAAGTTGCAAATTTTTCTCAATCGCACTCTCCCGTGCTGAAATTGCAAGGGAATCAGTAATTCCTTTGGATGGCAAAAAATCTACATACGTAGGACGGTTATCTTCTGACCTAAAATATTCCTTCAATTTATCTAGAGAATATGGCTTCAAATTTGCTCTCCTCGTTTACGAGGTCCAAACGCTACCAAATAAGCGCCTTTTATGCTCTTTCTACCCTAAATCTGCTTAGATTTAGTCCGTGGGTATATTGAAACGTAAGCCATTTTCCTTTGGGAAAAACTCTTCGCTAAATCTTGTTCTGGAAGTTTTTGGAATGCTTAACACGCAAAACAAAAGAAAAATTCTAATGATAATTCCAATATATTTAATGCTCTCGATTTTTGACTTAATTGGAGTAATATTACTGGCTACATGTGGCACAATTTCGTATAATTTAATAAGTGGAGAATCAAGGCCTTCGAGAGTCGAGCTAATCCTTCAATCGCTTTGGCCGAGAGACGTTGAGAGTACCCAGCTTCTGCTCTATTTTGCTTTATTTGCTGGTGTTTTCTTAACACTCAAAACAGTTTTGACCAGTTTCATAAATTACAGGGTTTTGTACTGGCTTGCAAAACAAGAATCGGACTTTTCTTCAAGCTTATTCTCGGCCCTTTTGCACGCACCACTTACTGAAATTAAGAGTATTAATCCAGGTGAGGCGCAATGGGCAATAATGTTGGGCAGTTCAAGGCTAATGTCGGGTGTAGTCACACCAACAATTACCGTTCTAGGCGACTTAATTACGGTGGTTGTAATGGCGACAACAATCTTTATTGCCACACCCAACATCGCTTTAAGTGTTTTCTTTCTATTGTTGATTTCTCACAGATTGTTTACATATCTTTTAAAAGGTCGAATGCGTAATTATGGGCTTGAATTATCAAATAAGGGATCACAATTAAATAGTCAAATCCAACAAACGTTCCAGGCTACTAGAGAAATCAAAATTTTTGGTTTATCAAAAACTATCGAGAAGCTTTTCTCTAGCGATCGTGATGTCGTTTCCCTTTTAGGGCAAAAAACTAGTTTTCTGAATGGCTTATTTAGGTACTATCTGGAAACAACTATACTTTTAACAGCTTTTCTTGTTGTTATTACTGAGTTGTATTTCTCTGACACGAGGCGCGCAATAACTACGTTGATCTTATTTTTGTCCGTAGGTCTGCGAATAATACCCTCCCTGCAAAGACTCCAGGCAATTAATTTGTCCCTTCAGCTAAGCCAGGGTGCAACAAAGAGTTACTTCGAACTACGAAATCGATTTTTAAGATTAGAAACAGAGTCTAGTTCAAAAGAATTTTTTGAGATTCCAAGTCAATCTCAAGGTCCTGTTTCTGTAGACCTTAAAGAGCTCTCTTACAGTGGAAAGGATGGTAATACTGTAATTCTTGATCGAATCTCGTTGCAGATAAAGGCAGGAGAGTTAGTAGCTGTTATTGGAGAGTCTGGTTCAGGAAAAACTACCCTTGTTGATTTGATCTCCTTATTGCTATCACCAGAAAGTGGTTCTTTAATTTACAAAAATGAAGATGGAGTTGAGTTACAGCCAAATCGCGCCTTAGTAGGCTATTGCGCCCAAGTTCCATTTATTTTCAACACTTCGATAGCTCAAAATCTTTCAATTGCAAATGACAGAACCTCACAGCATTTAGTAGAAGATTTAGTGAGTAAGCTGAATTTGAGGAATGTGCAATTACCTAATTCTGATGAAGGCTCAATTCCGCTAAGTGAAAGGCTTTCTGGTGGAGAAAAGCAGAGGATTGGAATTGCTCGCGCCTTAATTTCCTCACGTCCAATCATGATATTTGATGAGCCTACTAGCTCCTTGGATCAAATGAACTCAGATGTCTTCTTAAGTCTAATAAACGAGTATCGAAAGAAGCACACCATAATAATTGTCACTCACGATTTGGGCCTAGCTCGTTTTTCTGACAAAGTTATCGTTTTAGAAAAAGGAAAAGTAAAATATCAAGGAGATCCAAAGGGCTTTTTGGGTTCAAAGCGAGAGGGTCTCTATGACTTGTAAAGCCCTCTTTGAATCAAGATACCAACCATTTTTTTGTTTGGTTGCACTTAAGGAGTGATATTCCAATTTGTATTGGTTTGCCATATCTTGAAAACAGCTTGAGTATAGGCCCGAGAAAATTTCGACTATTATTGTGGAACTTCTCGCACAAAACATTTGAGAAAAGTGTCCACCGTGTAGTCCAATCACAATTTCCGCTTCTTTATAGATCTGCATTTGCTGAAATAATGATAACTTGCCCAAATCAATCAAAGTGAATCCTCGCTTTAAAAACAGTTCTTGGACTTCGCTCCAATTTTCTAGATTTCTATCTGACGATTTGCGTGATTTACTCTCTCGAAAAAGTAGAATTCTATTACTTTGTAGAGTGTAGGGCTCATGGTCTCTATAAGACAACATTAAGTTAAGACTCTCATTCAATTCCGAATTATTTTGGTAAACAAAAGTTCCATGTTGATTCTGATATTCTGTTGAGTAGAGACTCAGATTGCTGACGTAGACAGAACTTTTGTAATCAATCAATTTGATTCTATCTACAGGTAACTTCGTCTTTGCATAATCAAGTAAGTTGTCCTTTATAGTTATGTTTAATTTCTCATTTATCAAGAGAATGGAATTAGCTTCCGATTGCATGTCGTTTATAGCGATCATGGCTTTAGGCAATGTCCAATGGAGGGCATGGAAAAATATCTCGTCTTTTCGAGAAAAAGGGTAGAAAGCCCTTTCGAGCTTAACTTGTTCAAAATGAGGTAGGCGGGCAGTCGATTTGTTCTTTAGTAAAATGTCCTGTTTCAGTCCAAGCCTTTGTGAGATTGCATCCATGCTAGGTTCGCTATTAATTAAATAGTTTTTGCTTTCTGAAAAAGATATGAGACATGGTCGAATAATGGATGTGTTGGAGAAGTTCCTTTTTTTTAGAGAAAATGTCCCTGATGAGTTTCCCAAACACTTTACAACACCGCTAAATCTTACGACTCTAGTGAGTCGCTTAATCAAAGTTCGACCAAAGAAACTTTTTAGGTAAACCAAGGTACAATTAGCTGAAGTGACATAAAGCATGACCGAACTATCTAAATTTTTTCCTGCTAGTAAATGGCTATAGCCCAAGTTTCTGGCTAGAAACTTGTCAACTCTCAGTTCATTTCTCTTGGAAAGCTTTAAAAGACTTAGATTCTCCTCGATACACTCTTGAGAATCTATCGGAACTTCTTTAAACCTGAATCTGTAGCTATCAATAGGTCTAGATGCCTCCAGCTTTTTACTCAATTCTTTTTTTGCACTTTTAAGCAGGGTCTTGCGGCGTTTCCCACTCCATTGTTCGGTCCATCCTAAATGATTCAAGTCCTCTTCCAAGAGTGGATTGGCAATAAAGGATAAGGTGAAAATTAGATTCTTACTCAAGGTTTATTTTATATAGATCATTGATTCACTTCGAGGAGAATCTAAAAAAATTCTTTATTCGAGATCGAATTCTGAGTCTACTTCGAATAATTAATATCCTTTTGTTAATTGACTTTTGATGGGAGGTAATAGGACGTTCCAATAGATCTAGGTTGTTCGCATCTGAAATAAGAATTGTTTTTCTATTGCGCTTCTCAGCATTTTTCACTAAATCAAGATTGCTAATGGTATACGTGTCTGTTTCATCACGATCCAATGTCCCTTTGAATCTAGCAGCTGCACCACATCCGGGGCAAAATTTTTGAATTTGATTGACATATTCTGTAATTGGCTTTTTCCACCAGTTCTCAACGACTTCGTGGCCGAAGTCTTCACCTCGCGCAACGTCGAAGGATCCAGCAACCTCACAAAAGTACGCTCTTAGCTTCCCATTATTTTGAATAATTGTGCCCGACCATCGTTGGTTAATATCGCACTGAGAAATCAATTGCCACATTTCTTGCTCTGGGTACAAGTCTTTTAGGGCCGTCAACAATGGAGCATGGAGAGAATTACCAATGAATAAATTTCCCTTCTTATTTGTCCGCAAATACAAATCACGAAGTGATTCTGTGCCCTTAGTGTCTCCGTGAGTATTCATATTGAAAGTTCCAAAAGTATTTGCCGCCAATTCGGCATGCTTAAACACATGATTGCTCCAAAGCCCTCTTCTTGATTTTTCTGGAATCTCTTCAACGAAAATTTGACACAGTAGTTCAAAATTTTTATGCATGGCGGGATTACCGCCAATCATGGCAATAACTCCTGGGTACTCCTTTAAGGAATTCACCGCAATTCGAAAATTTTCTGGTGTCATGTCCCAATATTCATCTTGATTTTCGAGAAACCTAGTGCAATTAGAGCACCCTAAATTGCATCGGTTTGTCACGTCAACACATATGACACCTTTTTGGAACGGAGCTTTCATTCGAGGCAATGCTGTTGCCAAAGAATTTACTGATTCAACAGTAACACCAATCCGACTTCCCATAAGTCCACCCCTGTTTGATTTGGTTGCAAAAGTCCTGCTTGAAATTACATAATTATAATACTACCCATCGCCTAGATGTTTATTAATGAAGTGGGCCCTGTCGGGATCGAACCGACGACCCACGGATTAAAAGTCCGTTGCTCTACCGACTGAGCTAAAGGCCCCTTTCAAAATCTAAACGGGTAAGATACTGATTTACCGTCACCTAAACAAATTACAGAGTGCCTTCTTCTTTTCTACTTTTTTCTTGGACATTATGGAGATGTCACATATACTAACGAGCACTAACGAGCCTCTCCCTAGTCCCCATCGTCTAGGGGCCTAGGACATCGCCCTTTCACGGCGGTAACACGGGTTCAAATCCCGTTGGGGACGCGGAAGCAATTGAATCTAAGGTTTTTAATAATCCATCCTTAACACTACCTAAAAATTTTAAGTGCCTAATATAACTTTGTCACACTTTTTCATGGCAAATACACTCCCGTCACTATAGCAAACTAAATCAGTTCGAAATAAAAAGAAAGTTTTTCTCTTGTGCGCTAAAAACTTTACCCTTTCCCAATTTAATTGGTTTTTTATATCCCAATTCTTCCATTATTTTGGACAAGACGGGTAATGTTTCAAGTGACGCTTCACATATAATTGTTGGACGACTTCGAAGAATCAAATTTCTCATACCCTTTATAGTCTCTATTTCATAACCCTCTACATCAATCAATATTAAGTTTACGAATTCTCTAATCAGATTATCTCCTTTTCGCATTTGTATGACTTCATAATTATCTGTTTCGAATATGAGAGAAGAAGTCCCAAGCAAAGACTTGTTTACATACATTTTGTGGAAACCTACTCCATTTCCTAAGGCATATGGATATAGCTTGTAATCTATAATTTTATTTGATCTCAAATTTTCTTCGAGTAACGATATATTTTTTGGCAGTGGTTCCACCAGCAAGTGTGTAATGAGTGGGAAATCTAAATTCAAACGAACAGACCAAAAACCAACATTTGCGCCCACATTGAGAAAAACAACTCTCTTGTTTTTAAAATTGTTTGAAAGATAGGAAAAGATATATTTTTGTGTGCTAGGTTCATAACTTCGGAAACTCCCTTTGAAGTATTTTCTTCCAATCAATTCACCAGGATGTAATTGCCAATAAAATTTCTGAACTTTAAAGTTTCTATTAAATCTAAATCCCACTGCTTGACCACATATTGGCAATCTAATTCTTAAAAATGTAGGTAAGAACATCCAAATAAATCCAATAATCTTCAAAATAACTAAATTTTTTATAAGTCTATCTCGAAGTTCTCGCACCTTATTGACAGGTTCCTTATTCAAAGTGCAATTCATTTGGCAACAATACTACAAATCTCTTATTAAAGCTCAGATATGTTAATGATGTAAATCTTGCAATTCATAGATTTCTTCTCGCATGGTTTTCTTATCCAAGTGTTTCCAGGATATCAACTTATTAACTTTCATAAGTTCAAGATTTTTCTTAGAAAATAGATTTTGACTCAATTGTAGATTCTGATTCTCAAAAAATATTACGGCAAGGACTATTAATCTAGTTTTCAACCTTATTAAATACAAATATCTCACCAAAACAATGAAAAGATCTCCACGGTTGTAATGAAAAGTTGAATGGCTTGTCTTTTCCTCGAATCCAACGTTCTAGGGCAAGACTTGGTCCTCCAGAATTTAGTTTTGCTACCCAATAATCATCAATTGCAATTAGAGCTTGATCAGCAAGTCTATTAGTCAGAAAGTTTAAAACCGTTTCTGTGGATGAGAAGAGGTCCGCATCAATCCAAGCTAATGCAATAGTATGTTCCTCATTGGTAGTTTGGAGAGTTTCTTTAAACCAGCCCGGGTAAATTCGTATGTGCTTTGGAGGAACTTTGTATTTTGAAAGCCTCAATAAATACTTTTCTAGCGAAAAACTAAATTCTCCCTTTCTAAAAATTTTTGCTTCACTACTCAATATGCTGCCAGGAAGCCCCTGAAATGAATCAAATACAACAATATCTCTTCGACTATAACCAGATTTTCTCTTAGAAAAGAGAAATTCCGCGTGCAAGGGAATGTCGCCAAAATGAGTCCCGAATTCTAAAAAAGAACCATTGATTTTTCTCGCGTCCAAGTACTTTAGGCACATTTCTAACGCAGATAGTGATTCTTTTCTCCATCTTGATGTCTTATAAGACTTGAATTTCCAAATCAAACGTCCCTGAAGATTCACTTAACCTCCAAATGTTTCCTTTTTATCCGAATAAAAGGTAAGCATAGTCTTTTGGAAGTGAGATACACTAAGCTTCAAGGCCCAGTAGCGCAGTTGGTTAGCGCGCCGCCCTGTCACGGCGGAGGTCGCGGGTTCAAGTCCCGTCTGGGTCGCGAGTTGTTTTTCGGCTGGGTAGCTCAGTTGGTACGAGCGTGCGACTGAAAATCGTGAGGTCGACGGTTCGATCCCGTCCCCAGCCACCATTTATTTCCCTGAATGCAAAGAGTTGGCTTGTATTGAATTTCGCTAATTTCCTCGGATCGAACATTAGTGGATTGAAATTCCGATACTCCTTGGATAAGGATAAATTCTTCATGTGTGAGCTGTACCCTTAACTCATGCTTGTGGCAATAGTTGGATCTGGCAGTATTGCGCAGCGATACAAATCAATACTTGAAAAATCTTTTGAATCTTATCCTGTAATGATCTCTGACTATCTCATTAGTGGAGGTACTGATTTAGTCCTTAGAAGGGACCAGATTGCTAACTCAATATACTCAGCAGGTCACTTTGACTTGTTAATAATTGCAAGTGAAAACAACAAGCATTTGAGTGATTATTTCCTTTTTAATCATCTAGCCAGAAAAATACTATTCGAAAAACCGCTTTTTTATCGTGCTTTAACAGATGAGGAAATAGAGACGCTAATGAGGCGAGAGGCAGATATTTTCATTTCAAGTCCATTGCGTTTCCATGAGAGTTTTATCGAATTAACTAGAAGCCTGAACACAGTTGGTGAAATTTCAAGTATTGAAAGTAGATGCCAATCCTGGCTTCCCGATTGGCGGCCAGGGAGGAATTTCCGTGACGGTTTTTGGAACGACTCAATACAGGGAGGTATCTTGCGCGAGATAGTGCATGAATTAGACTATCTGTTAAGTATTTTTGGGCAACTAAGTCCAGTTTATGCCTACCGCTCATTCTCAGAGTTCTTATCTTTAAACGTTGAGAGTTCGATTGACATTTTCTTAAAGGAGAAAAACGATAACCTTGTAAACGTCCATCTTGACTTCTCTTCGGCAGTTGCTCGAAGATACTTTCGTATAGATGGCTCTGATGGATCAGTGAAATGGGATGTTTTGAAAGGGGAATTGAGTCTAATCTCAACCCACGGCAAACATGTTACTCGGACCTTCAATAAGGACTTAGATCGAGACTTAACATTTCAACGACAACTAGAATTTGTATTGGAAAAAAACAATTGGCCTATTCCCCCAACTTCTTTAAAAGAGGGGCTTGTAGCCCTGCAATTGATTGATGACATATATCTTTTGACTAACGTTAACAATCAATCCTGATATTATGAGTCTATGAAACAAGTTTTGGTTACTGGTTGTAATGGTCCAGTGGGACAAGCCATTTGTGAAGAGCTCTTTCAGGACGGTTGGAGTGTGATTGGTAGTGATGTTCATAAGCAGGCAAGCTCGAGATTATCTGAAGTCATCCAGGATTTTATACCAGCTGATTTAACTTCCAGAGTCGACTTGGATGATCTAATTGGAAAATGTCGGCTATTGCCTAACCTTAAAGGCATAGTAAACAATGCAGCGTACACCCCTGAGGCAAATTCTCTAGATTACGCGGTGGCTCTGCCACTTCAATCAATTGAATCTTTTGATAGAGCGTTGAAAGTGAATCTTGTGGCACCCTTTTATCTCATAAAAGGTTTAGCTGAGTCTTTGTCAATCCATATTGATAGTGCAATTGTAAATATCACATCCACTTATGGCCTCGTTGCTCCCCAACCTTCAATTTATGAAAATGTAGAATTTTTCAATTCAGCCGGGTATGCAGCCAGTAAAGGTGGCCTTCACCAGCTAACTAAGTATTTTTCTTCAATTATCGCTCCAATTCGGGTAAATTCAGTTGCGCCAGGTGGTATTGAACGAAATCACCCTAAAGACTTTGTCGATAGATACTCAAGGCTAACGCCTCTCGGTAGGATGAATACGGAAGTAGAGGTCGCTTGTGCCGTTAGGTTTTTATTGAGTAAAAATGCTTCTTATATAACTGGCCAATCACTAGCAGTTGATGGTGGTTGGACTGCCTGGTAAATAATATTAATTAATAAATTAAAGACATAAAGAACTATTTCCCTTGATAGCAGTTTAAAAGATAGCAAAATCGAAGACTTTTCTACTTCAAATAGTCTAGGATGCAGTTGTGAACCCTCGAGTCATTGGACTTCTTCCAGCGCGTGGTGGAAGCAAAGGCATACTTCGCAAGAATCTTCAAAACTTTGGCACAGGAAACCTACTAAGTCATAAGATTGATCAAGCTCGCAGTGCAAGTCTTACAGACATTTACGTTAGCACTGAAGATTCGGAGATTAAAGAAGAGGCGATTTCCCGGGGTGCAAAAGTCATTGACCGCCCTGTAGAGTTTGCCACTGATACATCCAGCACAGATGATGTTGTTACTCACGCACAAGGAGTTCTTAACATTAAATCTCAGGACGTGCTTGTTCTTCTTCAAGTCACGTCCCCGCTATTACTCGTAGATTCTATAAAGAGCTGTATCAAAAAATTAGTTTTGAATGATCATCTACAGTGTGTCTTTACGGTTCATTACGCTCATCCATTTCTCTGGAAATCTAGCTCAAATAAGGGCGATGTTTGGGAGCCAAAGAACCACTCAAGATCCTACAGACCGCGACGTCAAGATTTGGAGATTGAGGGATGGGAAACTGGCGGTTGCTATGCGATTAGAGGCGATGGACTGCTCAATCAGCGCATCAGATATCCTGAGCCGACTTCTACCATCCCTGTTTCGTACTTAGAAGCTTTAGACATTGATACGGTTGACGATCTGGAGACTGCAAGAAGTATTTTTAAAGTATATTCTAAAATGCAATAACGGGTTAGGGAGACGATATGAAGAGAAAATTAAGAATCGAGGATGTGGAAATATCTGATGATTCCAATGTATTTGTCATTGCCGAAATTGGTCATAATCATCAAGGTAGTATAGAAACTTGCGAACGTTTATTCACAGAAGCTTCAAGTGCGGGAGCAACAGCAGTGAAGCTCCAAAAAAGAGATAATAGGAGTCTATTCACGAAGGAATTTTATGACTCGGCTTATGAAGGACCTACGTCATTCGGAAAAACTTATGGAGAGCATCGAGAATTTTTAGAGTTTGACTTTAAAGCCTATAAACACCTAAAGAAATATGCTGAGAACCTTGGACTAATTTTCTTCGCAACGGCATTTGATCAAAAAAGTTTAGAGTTTTTAGTTGAACTTAAAACTCCAGCTATAAAACTCGCTTCTGGTGATATTAAGTCTCTGCCGTTCATACGAAAGGTTGCTAATACTGGATTGCCGGTAATCATGAGTACAGGTGGAGCAACCATGCACGACATTGAGTTGGCAATTTCTCATGTGGATCCTGAGCAATGTGCACTTTTACAATGCACTGCGGCCTATCCAGCAGAGGCGGAACTTATGGATTTGCGCGTAATCCAAACTTTTCGAGAAGCTTTTCCTAGTACTGTAATCGGACTATCGTCGCATGACAAGGGCATACTTTTTCCTGTAATAGCAGCAACTTTGGGAGCTAGAATAATTGAAAAGCATTTCACTCTGGACCGAACTATGAAAGGTACCGATCATGCCTTTTCACTTGAACCTCAGGGGATGCGCAAAATGGTTCGTGACCTGGGACTTGGTATCTCTTCACTTGGTTCCTCTGCTAAACGTGTACACGATCAAGAGAGTCGCGGTGTAAGGAAAATGGCAAAAATGATGGTTTGGGCGTCAAGTCTTGCAGAAGGTCACGTAATAACAGAGCATGATATTGAGTTTAAGTCGCCTATGGATGGTCTGAGCCCTCAACATTTTCAAGAAGTTCTCGGAAAAAAACTCAATCGTCAGGTACAAGAAGATGATCCAGTGGTTTTGTCGGACTTAGTGTAGGTCAGTTTTGAAGGTCTGGGCACCGATAACCTCTGCTAATTCTGTTCACTTGGCAGCACTAACGCAATTATTAGCAGATAATATAGATGTAGATAGAGACGTAGACCTGACTTGGATTGCAAAATTTATGATGTATCCAACGAAAATGACTCGGGGTCTGGAGGGCCTAACTCAAAAGAAAGCGAATAAATTTCTCGGGAAATTGAGTCATTCACTCAATGAGAGTAGATCCCCTTACTCCAATGTACGTGTAATTAGAGTAAGAAACTCAGGCATAATCACAACTATTAAACTCTATTCACGTGCTCTTAAACGTATGCGGGCGATGACCAAGATCGAAGATTTGAAGTTCCTTAATTCACAGGTCTCCAACTTGGGTTCTACCCTCGCTAACTTGATTGCAACTGAGGCTCGTGATGACGGCTGTAAATTACAAGAAAATAAGATAAAGATAAGAGTTGCCCTATTTACCTACTTTAGAATTCGTGTTCTGGCTGCAAAGTTTGTTGAAAGAGAGAAGCCGGGGATTGTTTATCTATACAATGGAAGATTTCTATATGAAAGAGCTATCTCAGATACACTTAAATTATTTCCGAGTATAGAAGTCAGATACTATGAAACAATCAGGGACCGAGTACTATCAACTAACCATGGCTTTCATAATCGAATATTGATGCAAAAAGAAATGTTGGACTTTAGCAAAAATTTTACCGAAGAAGACATAATCTCGATTGGAGGCAAGTATTTTCAAGACTTGCAGAGTTCCAAAAACGAATTTCTAAGGAATAATCAACCAATTGGTAGTCCACTTAGTCAATACATCTGCTTCTTTACTAGTTCAGATGATGAGTACGTAGGTTTTTGGGATTCTAGACGAGAGTATTTCGGAAGTCAGATACAGGCAATTGAAGAATTAGCTCGATGTGCAAATGCATTGAATTTGAATCTGGTCGTCAGACTTCACCCCAACTTAGCGAACAAACCTAAGGAGGTCCGGAATCGTTGGAATTCTGCTGTTAAAAGGCTCTCTACGGTCAATTTTGACGCTAATGATAAAATCTCATCTCTACACCTAATTAAAAACTCGCTTGGCGTTGTAACTTATGGAAGTACCATTGGACTTGAAGCAGTTGCAGCTAGGAAACCAACTCTTACTCTAGTTGACTGCATATACGACCTTCTCGGTTGCGTAGACAAGGCTACTTCACTTGGAGAAATTAACGACTGGCTAGGCAGATTATCAAGGGTGGAAGAAGAATCAAAAATTACAAAGCGGCTTGTAGGAGCTTGTATTCGTGGCCTATGGATTGAAAAGTCAGGGGAAAGAATCCAAGTTGCTAGTATGCACGAGCTTAAATGGGGCGCATGGGAGGCGAGTAGCATACTTAATGTGGAGATAAAGACTACAAAAAGATTTAGCTATGGTAACGTCATCAATAAAGTCAGGCGCTTAGCAATAGGCTGCAAAGACTAATGCATATATTTTTTGACTTCACTAACGATACAACTCAGAGAGCCTTCCTTCTCGATCACGCATTACAACTTTTAAAAGAAGGGTTTGAAGTCTTATGGGTAGACGGAGTTACGGTTAATAGAATCTTAAGCGCACAACCTTTTACGGAATTTCTCTTTAGTCGAACTTTCCGGCGTAAATATGTCAACCTTTGGAATCACATTTCACACAAAAACTCCAATTTCAGATTTATCGAATTGTTTTCCAAGGATTTTCATGATGATGCTAGGGTTAACTTTGAAGAAATTTCAAATATTGAAGAGTTAATTAAACATCAAATTATAATCTTCCAGAAGGATAGTGAGCCATGTATGAAACATTCTCAAAAATTAGTAAAAAGTTTTCGATTCTTATCCTATGCAATTGATACTGCAGTTCGAAGAACTTTGAGTGAATTCCCCAAGGCAAGTGTCTACGTGTTCAATGGGCGATTCTTGCCTGAAGCCATAGTTGCAACTAGGGCTAAAGAGAACGGCTTTAAATTGTCATTTATAGAAACTTTTGCAATCGATTGGAGAGACCGGTATTGGATCTTTGAGCGACCTGTTCATTCTTCAGAGTACAGGAGTGAAGTCATGTCTCGACACTCTCGTGATGTGGACTATCAAATTTTAAAAGATGTAGGTTCAAATTGGATGTCAAATCGTAAATTGGGTGTTTCTCAAAACTTTACCTCTAAAATGTCAAGTAGATATAATTCTGAAAGTAACAAAGGGAGAAAAATAATTGTTTTTTTTCATTCTTCTGAGGATGAGTTGGTTACAACAAATCTTTCCAAGAGCCCATGGGTTAGCCAATTTCATGCAATTAGGGTCCTTAAGGAGATTGTTTTAAGAAATAATGAATGGAAACTGGTTGTTAGAGTGCATCCAAATCTATCTACGAAGTCACTAAGGGAAATAAGGAAATGGAGCTCATATGCAGATGATATTTCTATGGAATCCGTAGAAGTTATTCCCTACAACAGCCGAGTAAATTCCTATGATTTGCTTGATCAAGCTTCTATAGTCGTAACATTTGGGTCCACCATTGGAGTTGAAGCGGTACTTGCAGGAAAGATATCCTTGCTAATGAGCAATGCTTTCCACGAACCTATGAGGATTTGCCAGACAGTTCGCTCTGAATCTGATATTGAGGATTTGATTAAATTGTGTACAAATGATTGCCTGTCCCCAAGCCATGAAAGTCAAAAGAATGCATATTCATATGCTTACTTTATGGCAACGGCTGGAATCTCATTGAGAGAAGTCAGTAGGAAATCGGTAGGCTCAGGTATAACTCGATCTGTATATCTGTTTAATGGTGTCAACCTATCGAATACTAGGCTTTATTCAATGTCAAAAAGACTTGAAGGTTTTGTTCGGGATAAAATAATTCGTCCCTATACTTGCGCTTGCTGAATGTGTCTCGCCATTCATGTTAATCAAAGTTGTTGGTAATAGTGGACTAATAGGATCTAGTATTCAAAATGCCCTGGATTTAAATTTAGATAAGATTCATGAGGAATACCAGGGCCCTAAAACCCTAATTATTGCAGCCGGAAACTCTAATAGTTCTCTTCTTGAGAGCGATGTAAGCAAAGAATTTGAAAGATTTTCCAATTTTACAAAGCAGTGGAATTTAGGTCAATTTCCTAGGGTAATTCTCATTTCCTCCGGTGGTTCGGTTTACGGCGAAGACTTTTCAAAGACAGTTTTTGAAGATCAGTTGACAGATCCCAGGACTCCATACGGTAAGTTAAAAATAGCGTGCGAGGAATTAATCAAGGAATGTTCAATAATTTATGACTTTCAACTTGTCATAGCTAGGCTGGCAAATGTCTATTCTTCGTCGTTGAATGGGATTATTGGAGCGATATTATCCAGTTTACAGAGTTCCTTAGGTTTCAAGCTACAAAGCAGAATTGATTCGACTAAGCAGTATGGTCACGTGGATGACTATTCTCAAGTTTTATTTAATCTTCTTATTTCTCGTGATTTTTGGACAGAAGCCTCCCAATTGAACACCATCAATATTTTTCCAACTTTGTCATACTCAATTCAAGACCTAATATCTACCTGTGAAAGACTGCTGAGAAAAGAATTGCTATATGAGTTTAATTCTGGAGAAAACCTGAAGCGAAATTCTATTTTTCTCGGAACGCATAATGAACATTTTGCAAATATTACATCTGCATTTGCCTGGCGCAGTGTTGAAACATTTTTGCAATGCGAAGTGACTCTTCACCCCTAAATGTGCCTGTTGACTGCAAGAACATTACCGCTAAGCCTTCCAACTCGGTCTATTACAATCTTAAAATCCAGGTCATTTAGTACTCCAACAACATCTTTATAAATCGGAGCTCCTTCATAGAGTTCTTTTCTAGAGATTTCCAAATGTATAGCCCTTACAATTCTCTTTACAAATTCTGAATTCTGCAATAGAACACTCAATTCTGCTCCTTGAACATCTAGCCACAAGAGATCTATGAATTTAACATTATGAGAATTGCTAAAGTCTTCTAATGTTACGGTTTCCACGCTTCGAATCTCCGAAAAGTCAATTTCAGGAAATTCGAGCAAGTGTTCCTTTGGCTTTAGAAGTGAAGATGAGCCCATGCCTGATAGCCCAGCGCCGGACTTTCCAATATGAATTTTTGCCATTCCTGACTGGGAACTAAGTGCTAAATTAAAAGTTCTTACATTCGAGAAACTAGAAGTTGTTCTGGCCGTTTCAATGAATTGCTCTTGTACAGGCTCTAATGCCAAGACTATATGGTTTGGAAAATAACTTGCTAGTTTTAGGGTATCGACCCCATCAGATGCCCCTGCTTCTAAAATTACGCCTTTGCCCCTCATGAATTTTTCAAGTTCAAAGAGATCAATTTCGGTCAAACTTCTACTGCCTTTGAAAATCTTTCGCCAAGCTAGTTTAGGATTCGCAAGTGTAAGTGTGAGTCGATTCATAGCACCGAAGCATAGCCCGATACAATACGAATATGTCGAAATTCGTCGACTTCCCTTATGACTTTGATCCCACAAATAATTTATTTTTCGAAGCCTTATCTAATATTGCTACAGATGAGGAATTAGATGATATTTTCTTTATCGGTTGTTACCCCAAGATTAGCCTCTTGGCAAAAGCTAATCTCTTTTTAAAATCTCGCATTTCTAATCAGGGAATGACAAATTGGCTCAATCACCAGCGAGGTCTTTCCACGTTGATGAGAATTCAAGGTAAAAAAGTTTGGGTTACTTTTGAAAATCGCAGAATACCTTTCGAAGGAGCAGATTTGTCAATAAGTTTTGATTTAGATTTTAATAAAGGGAAGAATCTCTACTTTCCTTTATTATTTAGCTATATTGATTTTTTCAATACTAATTCTTCTTATGTGAGGCATAAAATTTCATTCGAAGAGCTTTTGCTTCCAAGAATGTCCCTGGGAAAAAGCCTAGACTGTAGAGATTTTGCTTGTGCTTTCATAAATAATCCTGATCCGGTTCGATTACGGTTCTTAAAGGAACTTTCAAGATTTGGTAAGGTTGATATATTTGGGCGCTACGCCAACAATTACGTTAACGATAAAATTGGAGTTGGCAACAATTATAAATTTGTTATTTGTTTCGAAAATGATCTCTATCCTGGGTATGTTACAGAAAAACCTTTAGAAGCTTGGCTAAGTAAATCTGTTCCAGTGTATTGGGGAAATGATGCCAGCGGACTTCTAAACTCGGCAGCTCTTATTAATTGCTCATCGTATGACTCGCTAGCAGACGCAGCTGAGTCGGTAGCATCTCTGCAATCTCAGACTGAGCTTATGGAAGGAATAATAAAGCAACCTCTACTGAGTGCCAAAACGCAGAAGCCAGATCTTGTTGGATTTCTAAAACAAATTCTAGACTAGTTTAACTTGAGACCCAATTTTCAATCTTTGATGTAAATTTCTTTAGATCTACTCCTTCTTTTTGTGAGTATAAATGAACTGCGTAGTCTTGACTACAAACAAGGCTTTGCCATTCAAAACATCTGTTAATTCTCTCTCTTGGCATGACTTCTAGTAGAGATGCTTCTTTCGAATAAATCATGTTCGTTATAGCGCCGCCGTGAGGAGCTATAACCAACTTAGCCTCTGAAAACAGAGAGATTTGTTCTCTAATGGATAGTGCTGCAGGATCAATAATCTCAAATCCTTTTGATTGCACGAGTTGAACCACCTCTCTTTCATTTTTTATTGATCGCCTTAAATCTTCTCGGGTTAAGTAAATATTTCTAAAAGACTTTGGTCTTAACTCCAATTCAGATTGTCGCAATAACACCGTTCGGTTAGTTGGATGAAGATATCCAACATCATTTCCTTTCGAAATAAATTGAAGTCTTTCGACCTCAACAAATCCCCAATCTTTAACAATTTTAAATTCGCTCATACCAAATTGTTCCAACACTCTTTGATCTTTTTCTCTTGCTATTATTTTTATACTTCTTGGAAGAGAAATAAGAGTTGGGATATCTTCGGTTAATCTATGGTAATGACCCGTTGACAGCAGTCCATTGAGATAAACACCACTTAACTTTGGATACTTTCCGTGAGACTTAGGGGTTCGTGCAAAACTAACTCTTGCTTCGATTGGCCACTCACTAGTTTCATTTACTAGCTTCCACTTTAGATCAGTTTTATCTTGAGAGAAAACATTGCCCGAGGCTAGATCAATCAAAGCATTATTGATTGAAATGAGATTACGAGCAACAAAGTGATGCTCTAAATTTGAGCCATATTCTGATGTTTCCGAGGTGGCAAGGGTAAGTCCTTGAGAAATTTGAGAAATCTTCTTGATTCCGCCTCTTATCTGAGGAGTGTAAAGTACTGAAATAGTCTGATCCCATGGGACTCTAAATGCTTTCATCATTAACTGCCGCCTGAAGCGAAGATTTGCTTCAAGAAATCTTCGCTTTGCATGGACAAAACGCCTTACCAAGTCTATTTTCATGATCGTAATCTTAGGGCCTTTAGAAAATCTTTAATTATATTCTTACTAATTTCCAACAAGGTGCATCTATAAACATTAGTAGACAACCATGAATCCAGTTCTGCATTAGGTAATAAGCTTGACTTAAACTCATCCGGGTTTCCCCAATATTCTGAAGGAACCCAAGATGGTTTTCTCTTAGTGTGTGTCGCATTTGTGCCAAAACCAATATTTTTTACATAGTTTCCCGAAAGTTGAAGTGAAAACTTGCCATTCCGCCACATGGTAGCCAACATACTGTAATCCCAGGTATCGATAAGGCCGCTTCCAGAAAGCCTGAGAATTCGATTCCATATTGATTGAAATTTCCATCTTCCTACAGCGCTCATACCACTTGGATTTTTCTGCAACATTTCACCAATTATCTCACGACCATCTGAAAAATCTCGAATGTATAGAGACCACCGATTAGACCAAGTTGCCCATCCCCATATCTGTGGGTAAATGCTTAAGTATGACTGCCTTATGTATTTACTATTGCCAAAAGGATTTGAGGCGCTAATTGAAAAAATTAAATCATTGCGAGAATAATGCTCAAGCCCTTCCGTAAGAACCTTAAAAAATTCATGGTTAGGTATGCAATCGTCCTCCAAGATTATTCCGCGCTCAACTTTTGAAAAAAACGTTGTGATTGCATCCGAAACCGCAAGTCTGCATCCTAGGTTCTCTTGTCTTGATATAAGACGATCAGATGGCAAATTAGGGTATTTTTCCCTTACCATATCCCAACATGCTTTAATTGCAGTTTCATCAGTTTTATTGCGAGGACCGTCACAGGCAAAATAGAGGTCTCTGACATTTTCTTTTGCTAGAACTGCCAGCAATTGCTCTAAATTATTAGGTCTGTTAAAAAAAATTACTAGAATTGGAGCAATTTGCAAGACTTGACCTTCTGGCATGTCTAAAGTGTATCCGTGAGAAGTTGGGAAGTCCCAAGAATATGAAAATTGGATTGGTACATGATCCTTATTCGCCAATATCCCTTGGGAATGTGGGTGGAGAAGATAATCTGGTGGAGTTAGAGGTGACCCAACTTGAGGCAAGAGGACACGAAGTCCAGAGAATTATGAGAATTTTAGACGGAGGAAGGCGCCGATTTATACATGGAATTGTCACTGCCTCGGGACGAGGAATCTCTCCAATAGATAAAAAGTCAATTGACTCTCTTGACTTAATTCATACAAATAATCTCAGTCTGGTATCCGGATACTCGTGGATTGATAAATCTCGGGTGCCGGTAGTGTCTAGCTTCCACAACTATCGACCTCTATGCCCAATCTCTATCTCATGGAGAGATGGGAATTTGTGTTTTGAATGTAGAGATGTTTCTTCATTTAAGGCAGTTCAGCATCGCTGTGGTGGAGTTGTAGGATTATTGGGCTCAATTAGAAAGGGTGTTTTGCAACGTAATGAACCAGAGATTCAAAAACCATCGCATCTAATTTTTACTTCAAATAAAATGGCAGCTGCATATCAAGCTTCCACAAAGATCTCCAATTTTGACATATTACACAACCCTTCACGTTTAAAAACTGCTAATAATTCATCTAAAACTTTATCCTTAAGTGCTACGCCTCCAAAAGGATTTCTCTTTGCTGGAAGATTAACTCCTGAAAAAGGAGTAATCGAGTTGATTGAAAAGTGGCCAGAGCAAGAGCCACTGACAATAGCCGGCAGTGGAGTTCTAGAAAGTAAAGTTAGAAAGCTATGTGATTCTAGACAAAACATTAAATTTTATGGAACCTTTAGCCCACATGATCACAACTTCTATGGTCAATTTGAAGCACTAATTTTTCCCAGCTCATGGCTCGAAGGGTCACCTCTTGTGGTTATTGAAGCCATAAGTATGGGTGTTCCCGTAATTGCAACTGACACATCCAGCGCGACTGAACTCATCGAGCAAAGCCAGTGTGGGATAACAATTCCACAAAATTACAGCACTGAAGAAATGAGAATAGCAATTTCTAGATTAAGGGAAAACTCAAACATATTTCGAAGGAATGGCTTGGAAGCTGGAGAAACTATATTTTCCCCCGATACGTGGATAAAGAATCTTGAGTCAATTTTTGAGAGAGTTTTAAGAAACAAAGTGCTTTAGAATTGCCTTAAGTTTGGCGTTTGCCTTCCAAAATACGTTATCAAGTAATCTGCTTCTGAGAACATAGCCAAATACTGCATTCGATATTCGTTTTGCATCATGCATAGCTTCCCTTACAGATCGTGAACTACTTCCACCAAGACTAAACGTGGATATGATTTCCTTAGTCACGCCTGGACTTGAAATCTGAGAAGCTTGCAAAAATAATTTTTGGTCAGCAGCGATGCGTTCCGAGATATCAAATCCCTTTAGAGAATCAAAAAGTCTTTTAGCGATTATGCTTGAAGGGTGAGGGACGTATCTCCAACCAAATCTATGTAGAATTCTCCGATAAGGTGCAAAACGATAAACACTTGTTGTGCCCGCACTTATATCTCTTTTAAGAATTGATCCATATGCCCAATCCTTGCCAAACGATACTTCTCTGAGGTCATTTAGCGAAGAACTTTTGCTTAATTCATCCCCTTCGTTTAAAAATAATAATAATTTCCCTCTCGCAGCTTGCGCTCCTGCATTCATCGCAGAATAAATTCCAGCTTTTGAGTCAAGAATAATTGTTAATTTATTCTTTATCTCATGCTTCGTCTGCAGCTCGCTTATCTGCAAATTGTCACTAGGAGCAACAATCACAATTTCATAATCTGTAAAATCTTGAGCTAGAACCGAATTGATAGTTCTGGATAGTTCTTTGCCACTTAAAGAGCAGGTAACTATTGATACTTCTGGAGACATCAAGTCTTAAGGATTTTCTTAAAGTACTCGATGGTGTGATTCAATCCCTGTTCAATCTCGACCTTCGGCGACCAGTCAAGTAATGATTTTGCTTTAGAAATTTCAGGCTTTCTTTGTCTTGGATCATCACTTGGTAATTCTTGAAAAACTAGCTTACTCTTGCTTTTAGTCATATTTATAACCATCTCTGCCAATTGCCTAATGGTGAACTCATTAGGATTTCCAAGATTAATAGGGCCCTTAATTGAGTCTTTGCTTCTCATCATCAAAATCATGCCTCTGATTAAATCACTAACATAACAAAAGGATCGGGTTTGGAGTCCTTCACCATATATTGTGATATCCCGTCCCTGCAGCGCCTGCACAATAAAGTTAGATACCACTCGACCATCATTAGGGTGCATTCGCGGACCGTAAGTATTAAAGATTCTTATCACTTTGATATTGACGTTGTATTGTCTTGAGTAATCAAAAAATAGAGTTTCAGCCGCTCTCTTGCCTTCGTCATAACATGCTCGTATACCAATTGGATTTACATTGCCCCAATACTCTTCAGTCTGAGGAGAGATTTGGGGATCTCCATAAACTTCACTAGTTGAGGCTTGGAGAATCGGAATATTTAATCTCTTTGCCAAGCCAAGCATATTGACTGAACCAATAACGCTTGTTTTTATAGTTTGAACAGGATGACGTTGATAATGAACAGGGGAGGCTGGGGAGGCTAAATTGTATATGGCATCAACTTCTAGATAGAGAGGAAAGGTTATGTCGTGTCTTAAGAATTCGAAATTAGAATTTGATAGTAAGTGAGAAATATTAGACTTTGATCCAGTATATAAATTATCTGCAACAACTACCTCATGTCCCAAGGCAATTAGCTCATCACAGAGGTGTGAACCTAAAAATCCTGCTCCCCCGGTTACAAGAACGCGCATGTGCTCATCCTACCCGTGACTTAACTGATTTATTCATCTCGTTGCCTCAAAAAGAATGCAATCAGAACTATCCAAATGAAGGTTCCTAGATAGAGCAATGTTCTCTCTAGGTGATATGGGGCATTCGAAATTACCAATGCAAGGCTTCCAAAGAAGCCGGTTAGAGCCCACAACGTTATAGCTGTTTTTTTCCTAGAAAAACCAAAGCGCATAAGTCGATGAGATAGGTGGTCCTTTCCACCATGGAATGGTGACTTTCTTCTCCTGAGGCGCGAAACAACTGCAACTGTTGTATCTAGGATTGGAATAGCAAGTAAAAGAATTGGAATCGAAAAAGACGTTAATCTATCAATCGGATTCGGATCATATCTCACAAGGAGACTGGCAATTAATGTTCCCAAAAATAGTGCGCCAGCATCACCCATATAGATACGGGCGGGACTGCGGTTCCAGAATAGGAATCCAAAACACGCTCCTGCGAGTATTACCGCGAGGCCTGCAATAAAAATTTGACCCGAGTCATATGCTAAGAAAAATAATACCAATGATGTAATTGCTACAGTGCCTGAGGCACCGCCATCGTGATTGTCAAAGAAATTTATCGAGTTAGTTACTCCTACAATCCAAAATACAGTAATTGCGAAATCTAAAAAATCTAATCCCGTGGGTGAGCCAACCGTGTTGGTGATAATCAAAAGAGATGCAGTAAAAGTTCCTGAAATGCTCTGAGCCACAAAACGTGACATGGGACTAAGCTGTCGAACATCATCAACAAGGCCCACTAACCCCAATATTAGAGCTGGGATCAGAACCGAAATAGCAAGCAATACGCTCTCGCGAGTAAAGTCCAATGCAACAAACCCGATTGTGCTTACTAGAAGCACAGCAATTACTATGGCAACTCCCCCCAGGTAAGGAATCGATCCACTATGAGTCTTATGAGCCTGATTGGGTGTGTCTACAATTCCAAATTTGATTGCTGAACTCTTCATCATTGGAGTGACTACTCCGCAAACAATTCCGGAGATGAGAAAGGCTAAGAAAAACTCAGTGCTATTCAACATTAGTTCACGAGAAAGTGATGGTAGTCACGAAGAATTTCATCTAGCCCCTTTACGGGTTTCCACGATGTTAGGTTCGCAATTTTTGAGATGTCCGGCAGTCTCCTTTGAATATCCTCGAACCCTCTCTTTTTTAGCTCCCAATATGGCAAGAATTGAACCTCAGATTTAGACTTCGTTATTTCAAGAATTTTACTGGCCAACTGGATGACTGTGGTTTCCTCTATTCCCCCCAAATTATATACATCACCATTTGCTTCACTTTTACTCCATAGGGCAAGAATTCCTGAAATCGCGTCAGAGACATGACAGAAAATTCTCCTTTGGCTGCCATCCCCGTAAATCACTAGTGGCTGATTAGACATCGCAGCCTTGAAAAACTTAGGAATTACCATCCCATAGGCGGCGCTTTGTCTTGGACCAACAGTATTAAAAAAACGTATTATTTTAACTTCGAGATTGCGTTCATGGTGGAGAGCGATTGCAAATGCTTCATCCAAGGCCTTGGCATCTGAATACGTCCATCTTGATAAGAGAGGAGAACCTACGATCCTGTCTGAATCCTCATGAAGAATCCCCTCTGAATTCTTTCCATATATTTCACTGGTACTTGCAAGTAGAACAGGAATTCTCTGATCACTGCATAGTTCTAGTACGTTTTCAGTTCCGTGAATGTTGGTCTTCATTGAGCCGATTGGGTCCTTTAGGATTTTCTCAACTCCTACTGCAGCGGCCATATGAAAACAGCCATCAACTCCAGAAATCACTCCACTTAGTGCTTGTCTATCTAAAATACTCCCTGAAATGGTTTCTAGCTGACTATTACCAAGAAGGTGTGCCAGATTACTTCGATTTCCAGTAGAAAAGTCGTCAAAGACAAGCACTTTATTTCCTTGGGCAACAAGTGAATCAGTTAGGTGAGAACCGATAAAACCTGCTCCGCCAGTTACCAAATAGCGCATAGAAGCCTAAGCTGAACCTGACTTACGCCTAAACATTTTTGGCGCTCCACTTCCAGCTTGATCGCCGTGAATTTTAGAATTTCCAGAGACATTATTTCCTTTAACAGCTCTTCCCTGCTTTTTCTTTTCAAGTGCTTTGCGAAACTTTGCCTTTGGATCATTTGTTTCGTCTTTAGACTGTGAATTGATATTTTCTTCAGACACTTCTTGCCTCCTTGGCATCAATTCCTAATAGCGCCTGCACCTCAGATTTTCGATAGCGACGATGGCCGCCAAGAGTTCGAATGGCTGTGAGCTTGCCCGCCTTTGCCCATCTTGTGACAGTTTTAGGGTCTACTCGGAAGAGTTTGGCAACCTCTGCTGGGGTAAGCAGCACCTCTTGTTCTCCAGGTCTTTGCATACTCATGGCCCTTGAATTGTCCCTTTCGCCCCTTATAGGTGGAAAGTATTGCCCTTATTGCATCAACTAGCAAGACACATCGAATGTGCCTACATAGCCTGCTCTAAAGCCGCAACCTTTCTCCATCGCTTCATTAGCGCCTCATATCCTTGCCCAGCTAGAGAGCCATCGCTGAGAGCCAGTCCTTGCAGTGAAATCGCTACATCTTCGATTGATGTATCTGAATCTAAACCAGATTCTCCACTCTCTATCAATGACTTTTTGAGATAGAGAGCAAGGCCGCCATAATCACATTCCAAGATTGAATCTGGATGAAAGACATTTAGCCAATTGAGAAGATCAGCTATCTCTGCCTCTACCGGACCATCACCAAATGCTTGCCTGACAATTCTATGCGCCTCAAGGCATCTCTTTTGAGCTTTAGTCAGCTCGGTTCTCATAATGGTGAAAGGACCATCTAGATTACTTCCTCTTAGACGCTCATCGGGAGAAAAAAGGGCAAACCATCTAGGAGGAATTATCCAAGTTTCAGAGATGATGTGCGGGACTCTGCCTTCAAGATCTGGTGAGATGTCACCAATCGCATCTCCTAAACTTTCAGGGAGAAAAAATAGAATTACAGAATTAGGAAGCGAATCTTTAAAGTCATTTAATGCAACCCAACATCTCTTTGCTGTTGACCAGGGCGAGACGTAACGCTTACCGTTGTGATCAATAATGTGCGCTCCATCTGCTTTTAGTGATGGTGGCTCAGATAAAATCACTCTCCTTAGGGCTCGATATTGTTCATCTTTTCCGGTGTAGCTCTCAATCGGAATAGAGGACCAACGGAGTTGGTCAGCCGGAGTAAAACTTGTTATCGGCTCATAGATGCGAAGGGATGCTACATAAGGAGTTGGGCGCACGGAACGAAAACTCAAATCTATTTCTTCGTATAACCGGGAGGACACTTAGGTTTTAGGGCTGTAATTTTTTTGGAAGTTTTCCCTTTAACGCAAGTTATCGTCTTTTTCGCTTTACGCACTATTTCTGCTTTAGCTTCTGCTTCTGCTTTGGCCTTGGCTTCTGCTTCTGCTTTGGCCTTGGCTTCTGCTTTGGCCTTGGCTTCTGCTTCTGCTTTGGCCTTGGCTTCTGCTTCTGCTTTGGCCTTGGCTTCTGCTTCTGCTTTGGCCTTGGCTTCTGCTTTTCTATGCTCTGACACAGCGATAGTCAATTCTGGACTCCAAGAGCCTTCACACGTGCTCTCGCCGTTTAATTGCCTAATCAATGCAATATCAAAATCAGAGAGAACTAATTTGCCAAGTAGACTTTGAAGTGGATACTCCAAAACACTCTCGATCTCTGTCGTAGCTCTGATATCACCCAGATTAAGAATGTTGCCAATATAACTCTGAGCCAGAGAGATGAATTTATCCTTTTCACTAAGTCTTGAATCTTTTCCATCAAACTTAATCCACGCCTCGCTTAGAGGCCCATCAGGAGTAATTCCATAAATTTGCCACCGATAGCCACTATCCACTATGCCTACCAAAATTTTAGGATTGTTTAAAACATCAACTTCTGTAAAGGACAATGCTTCTGATGCAATATCCCATGAGTTAAACGCAGATCGTAACCAGGACTTCTGATCTTGCGTAAAGCTCCTAGAAGTTCTCTCTCCAGCAATTGTTGCAGGGTTTTTTCCCACTGGGCCCTCTACGGTTGCCCATGTAACGTTCTTTGGCACCCCCCCAGTCGTCCATGACCAACCAGGATAATAAGAGCTACTAAATAGCGTTTCAAAATCCTGCTTTTTGCAGGCTCTACTTATTTTGTTTGAAGCTAGACCAGGAGTTACCGTCCACCACGCGTCAGGGGCACGGTCGAAGTCATTGTTATCGCCACTTTTGAAGTCTGCATATCCCCACAATGAGAAATTTGCACCAAATGGGATGCATGACTTTTCCACTCGGAAGCCAATCCAGGAAACCTTACGATCTAGATCAGTCCAAGTTTGAGCTTTGCAGCCACTTACCAGATCCAGGCTTGAATTTCTTCTATCTACCAATCGAGCATCATGTAATTGTGATGTTTTATAAACTTGATCATAATTCGTATCTATTGAGTAATCCTCATCTCCATCATTATCAATGTCAATCAAAATTGCAGCAAAAGAAGTCCGATCCGCAAAGAGAGCGTTAGATACTGGGTTAGCAAAGTGAAGAAAAAAATTATAGACGTTAGAATTTGTATCGTTTATTGCAAAACTTATTCTTTCAACGTCATATGATTTAGTGAGCAACTTTTCATTACTGGTGTCTAATTCACTATGTTGGAATTCCGTCCAATCCGCAATTACTGCAGGCAAAAATGACAACTGGAGTGAAACCAAAAAAGCAAAGACTTTGACTCCCTTAGCAATCACCGAGAGCCTCCTAAAACTAAACTACTAGCGCAAGGTATCAACGAGGAACTCCGCATAACCCTTAATTACCTACGAGGAATGTAATTACCCTCTGCATATGGATCAAAGTCATCATCATCGCCCTTATCAACCTCGCCATGGAGTTCCTTTGAAAGACGTTCAATATCGATATCTTGTGAACTGTATTTGAGATCGCGTGCGACTTTAGTCTGTTTAGCTTTTGAACGGCCGCGCCCCATAGCGAGCCCTCCCAACCCTCGTATTCTGTGATGGGTCAAACCCTACCTCGAGCCCCCAAGAGTCGCAAAAAAAGGTGAAAAACTAGCGAATTGCGCTGGGTTTATAGGAGGCGGCCTCGGGGTGAGTTTTAGTAATTTCTAAAACCTTGGCTATGACTGCTTCACATTGCTCTTGGGCAAGGCCGGCAAATTCCAGAGGCGCGGAGATCAAATCCTCTAAAGCCTTTTGATCTAGCGGAATTCTTGAATCACTTGCAAGCTTGGCTAGGAAAGTATTTTGACCACCCCGTCTAATCTCATCAGTTGCTTTTAGTGAGAGCTCTTTAATTACTTGATAGGCATCTTCCCTACCCATCCCTGATTTAACTGCTGCCATTAATATCTTTGTAGTTGCAAGAAATGGTAGGTGCTGCTCTATCTCTTTTCTAATATTGTTTTCAAATACTCCAAATTCACTTAAGACGGTAAGGCTTGTTT
>Ga0214917_10000718_pt1 | contig 43374 bp, 42 predicted proteins | sample LL_1208_BB_MetaG_FD_177983 | JGI IMG/M metagenome (GOLD analysis project Ga0214917, IMG submission 177983) | Freshwater microbial communities from Lake Lanier, Atlanta, Georgia, United States - LL_1208_BB | ecosystem: Environmental > Aquatic > Freshwater > Lake | place: USA: Georgia | collected... | reverse complement strand
CCCTTTCATAGGGCAAGGTTTCCCCATGCGCTTAGACCATGTCTCATATGTAACTTCCCATGATCAACTAGCCGACACAGTTCAACGCCTGGGCTCACGCCTTGGCAGCACCTTCGTGGATGGCGGAGTCCACCCACGCTTTGGTACTCGCAACTTCACAATGCCTCTTCAAAACGGCCAATACATTGAAGTTGTCTGCCCACTAGATCACCCAGCAACTGAGCAAACTCCTTGGGGCAAAGCTGTTAGCAAGAAAGCTCAAGAAGGCGGCGGCTGGCTTACTTGGGTTTTTGCAACTGAAGATATTTCAAAGGTTGAAGAGAAGTTTGGACGCCCTGCAATCGAAGGTCACCGCACACGACCAGATGGCAGCGATCTTAAGTGGAAGCAAATTGGAGTTAATGAAATTACCGACTCTCGTGAACTTCCATTCTTTATTCAATGGTTAACCGCCGATCACCCATCTCAAGATGGAAAGGCAGTTGCTTCAATCGAGAAAATAACGATTGCTGATACTGAACAACTATCTGACTCATGGTTTAAGACAGAGATTCTTGATGGATTAAACGGGACAGATCTTGAGTTTATTGACCCGTCAACAAATGAGGGTGAGTCAGGGATTGTTGCGGTTCACTTAAAGACACCTACGGGGTCCGTGGTTTTGGACTAGTCCACTCCAAATGCAGGCTATTTATATCCCTTGCTATCAATAAAACTCTTTCTATACTGTTCCAATGAAGTATACCGCGAGCCAGTTCATATTGCTTGGTCTCGAAGCATCTGCAATGTCAGTCCTACTAACTTTGCCACTAAGGCAGTTTGCAATCCAAATTGGGGCTAGTCACCTAAATGATTAAGGGAAGTAACTTCAAAGATCTTTGGAATTCATTTAATTACAAAGTACTTTTTGCACTTACTGCCTTACATTTAATCTTTATTATTATCTTTGACAAAGTAACTGCTTTCGCTCCTGATGAGATCAACTATATAGGAGTTTTTAGCAATCTGTATAAATCTGATTTTTCCTTAGATGGATATCTGGGCTGGCAACCGGGCAGTATTAATGCCCTTCGGGTCATTTATTTTCCTGCCAAACTTCTGGAGGTTGTTGGGTTTTCAGATTTTTATGCGGTGCGACTTTTGGCAGTGTTCTATTCGATTTTGTCACTGCATTTGTTACTGAAGATGTCACCCGAAGGAAGAATTCTTAAACTTCCAATCAGATTTTGGCTTGCTAGTGCCTATTTTGTCCCCAGCCTCTTCCTTTGGACCTCTCTTGGCCTACGAGAAAGTTTTATTTTCTTTTCAATTATCTCAATCTTCTACCTCTTAACCAATCCGCAAAATCTGAGGTTTTGGACGCAGTTTCTATTGCTTACCGCCTCAAGTACATTCTTCCTACTTTCAAAAATTTACTTGTATGCACTGTTACTACTTTGTTTGGTGACCTCCGTGTTGATCCTGATTGTTTTGAAGCGAACTTTTGAAATTGGTAAACTAAAGTTGATATCGGCATTTCTTATCCCAGTTTTTTTATTCCCCAACGTCGCTGAAACCATCGCGATGGGCGCGAAAGGAACGCTTGAAGTTAAGCTTAGTTCGCCCACAGGATCAGGAACAGGAACAGGAACAGGAACAGGAACAGGAACAGGAACAGGAACAGGAACAGGAACAGGAACAGGAACAGGAACAGGAACATATGCGTCTCGTGGTCAAACATTGCATGATTTGATTCAGCAATTGGATAAAAATCCAATACTTTCGTGGCTTGCTTCCGTAACTGGTATCAAAAGCACTATTAAGGAAAAGGCAGAAGCCTCCTATCTGCCAGCGGGATCGGTAGAACTATCTCAAAACTTCACGCAGTTACAAACCCAATCGGCGTCCTTGCGAGACCCGCCATCACTTTTAGTAGGTGCTTTCAATTTTCTTTTCGTCCCAACACCATTTGTAGATAACGGAAGTTTTTTTCTAAATGCCCAAAGCTACGAGAGTCTTGCCTGGTACTTGTTCTATTTGATTTTCATCTTACTTCTGATGGGTCTACTTTTCGGTCGGTTCACACTGAATCTAGTAACTGTCTCCTCTACCCTCTTTACCCTGGGATTCATCATGCTTTCAGCCCAAGTCGAGATCAATGATGGCACCTCGGTGCGCCATCGAGCCGTCCTCCTTGTTGGTATTTCCCTCATGTTGAGCACCTTTCAGCGCAAAGAAAGTACTCGCATTCAACAATTCAATTCTAACTTTTAGTTTCCGACCAATAGAATGTGACTATGAGCAAGGTTGGGGTTACTGGTGGGACTGGGTTTATCGGCTCGAATTTAACCAGGCGGCTAATTTCCGAGGGGCACGATGTTGTGGTTATCGATGATCTGTCCACAGGGCTTATCTCGAACATTGATCAATCCGCGTGCACTTTTCACAATGCATCGATCACTGATCCCGAGGCACTAAACACCGCCCTGAAGGATTGCCAAACAATCTTTCATTTAGCAGCTAGAGGCTCAGTTCCTCGTTCGATCAAAAATCCGGCGGCAACACATGCCGTTAATGCAACAGGGACGTTAAATGTTTTAGAAGTAGCTCGATCAAGTGGTGCCCACGTAATCTTTTCATCATCTTCTTCTGTGTATGGCCGAAATATGCAACTCCCTAAAGATGAGTCAATGTGGCTCGGCCCAATGACTCCTTATGCCGCCAGCAAACTTTCTGCTGAAGGGTACGTGCAGGCATATGCCGCAGCGTATAAAGTGCCAACTACGTTATTGCGATTCTTTAATGTTTTTGGTCCTAGCCAACGGCCCGACCATGAATATGCCGCAGTCCTACCAAAATGGATTTGGCTTGCTATGCAAGGTAAACCAATAGACGTTTACGGTGATGGAACTGCTTCTCGAGATTTTACATACGTCGATACCGTCCTAGATATTGCAATGACGGCAATGAATGAGAAGGTGTTAACAGAAGGGGCGATGAATTTGGCTTATGGAAATAGAATTTTTCTTAGCGACACGATTGAATTATTAAGAAAACAATTTCCAGATTTGAAGGTTAACTATGTAGCCGAGCGCTTGGGTGATGTTAAAGAGTCACAAAATGCACCAGATCTTCTTAAGCAGCTCTTTCCTAAGGTCCAACCTAAGGATTTTGAAACCGCACTAACCGAGACTATTGGCTGGCTCAAAGAGTTTGGTCAAAGTGTTGCCAACGGTCCTGCGACTATGGATTAGCGACCTATTTCATGTGTGGAATAACTGGCGGAATCGGAGTTAGCGCGCCAAGTAAGGGACTCCTAGATGCTCAACTTAAATCAATCGAACACCGAGGCCCAGATGACACAGGGACTTATTTAAATCAAGAAATTAGTCTAGGAATGTGCCGATTGGCCATTGTTGAAGTTGCTGCCGGCAAACAGCCAGCCTCTGATGCTTCTGAAAAGATTCATATTGTTTGGAACGGCGAAATCTATAATTATCGAGAACTACGCTCCGAATTAGAACAACGAGGCGTGCCGTGCCGTGATTCCAGCGAATCTGAAGTGGTAATTAATCTTTACCTAGAGTTTGGTTTAGATTTCATCAACAAACTCAATGGGATGTTTGCCATTGCCATTCATGACTCACGCGATAAATCTCTTCACTTGATTCGTGACCGGATGGGCAAAAAACCTTTATGGATCTCGCAACTAAATGATGGAACCTTGTTCTTTGCATCCGAAGTTCGGGCTTTAATGCTGGCACGTCCAGATCGCACGCTTCGAACAGATATGGTCGCCGAAGTCATGCAATATGGCTACATCAATGCCCCTCATTCAGCGTTCAATGAGATTACACAAGTACCACCTGCATCAGTTCTCACTTGGCGTGAAGGAAAGACAACAATCAAAAAGTACTGGGAGCCAGATTTTGATACTAAAGTCCAAATATCTTACAAAGAAGCTCTGGAAGTAACAAAAAAACTAATTGAAGAATCAGTCTCACGACGATTGATTTCTGAGCGCCCACTTGGATCATTTTTGAGTGGTGGGTATGACTCAACAATAGTGACTGCCTACATGGCGAAATTAATGAGCGAAGAGGTTCAAACCTATTCAATTGGTTTCCATAGCGCCCAATTCAATGAGGCTCACCACGCAAAACAGGTTGCCAATTACCTTCGCACTAACCACCATGAGGAAATTCTCAGCCCAGATCCTGCATTAGTTGTTGAAAAAATTTCACATGTGCTTGACCAACCTTTTGCCGATTCCTCGATTATTCCAACATATTTACTGGCTAAATTTGCACGGGAAAATCTTATTGTTGCATTAGGCGGGGACGGCGGCGATGAAGTATTTGGGGGCTATGACCGCTACCTAGCAACCCCAATACTTCAAAAACTAAATCCAGTATTGGGCTTAGCAAAATTTGGTTTAGGGTTAATTGATAGAAAAGTCTTAGGGGATGGACGAAAAATTAATCGAGCAAGTTCACAGCTGCATAAAAAAGATTCTTTAGCACACAGATTCTGTTCTATTCACTCACTTGCTCAGCCAGAGTCGTTAAATTTGATTTTGACGCAAGATTTTAGAACTCAGAATGCCTCCACTATGTTCATTCACAATTTCAACCTAGGCGACATTTCTAGTACCGACAGAATGTTTAGGTCGGACTTGACATCGTACTTACCAGGCGACCTATTGGTAAAGGCTGATCTTGCAACAATGGCCAATAGTCTAGAACTAAGATCGCCACTGTTGGATGTAAACGTAGTTGAATGGGGACTATCTCTACCTCGCGAATTCAAAATAAAGGGACTGGAAGCCAAACACATTCTAAAGGATGTTGCGCGTTCACTCGTTCCGGCCGAATTAATTGATCGCCCAAAAATGGGCTTTGGAATTCCTAGAGCTGAATGGTTGCGAACCGGAATGAAAGAATTGGCAATTGATACACTCACGGATACAACAGCCACTCAGCGGGGCTGGTTAAACCCTGTTGAGGTTAAAAAAGTATTGGATCTTCATATGGGTGGCCAAGATAATGACAGCATCATCTGGCCGATGTTGATGCTAGAACTATGGGCTAGGACTTGGCTCGATTAGTAATTAGATTTTTGTAAAGCACTTCATGATCATTTACTAATCGCCTGACCCCAAAGTTTGCCGAAGTAAACTCTTTTGCAGATGTTCCCATCTGAGTTCGCAAATCAATGTTTTTGGCCAGTTTTTCAAGTCCATCAGCAATTTCTTGGACACTTAGGCTAGTTATTATTCCAGTAATTCCATTTATAACCACCTCGGGCACTGACCCAACGCCTGTTGTAACTACAGGCAACCCTGCCATCCCAGCCTGAATCAAACATAATGGGGTTCCCTCGTTATCACTTGTGAGAACAACAATATCAGCAGCTGACAAAACTTGTTCTATGTTGCTCTGCCAACCTAAAACCTTAACCGGCAAATTTTCGCGCTTGATTCTCTCTCGGCAATATTGTAAAAGTTCGCCGTCTCCAGCCATGAAGAATTCGATGGGAACTTTACGTCGCTTGATCTCACTTACAACATCCAAGAATCTATCGGGGCGCTTAATCTGAGTCACGCGGCCAATAAAGGCGCATGGAATCGTGTGTTTTGACAAGCCGTAAAGCTCTTGAGAGTCACTTTTGTTTGGAAATTTTCCAATATCTAAACCTGGCGGCATTAATCCGAACTTTTTTAATTTACCGATACCAACAGCCAACAAATCTTGACGTACTTTGTCGCCAACCGCTAAGAGTTGATGAGTAAAAATGGCCAATATCCTTTCGGACAAAACTACTAGTAATCTTTTGAATGAGCCAAAGTACCCATTTAGTAAGTGTCCATGAAATGTGTGAACGCGGATTGAAAAATGAAAGGAAAGGATCGATGCGATTCGGCCCAAGAAACCAGCCTTAGCAGTATGCGTATGAATTATGTGCGGTTTGAAACTTTTTATCTCCCTAACCAAAGACATAAATGCTTTTAGATCTCCACCAAAGTTGACCCTTCGGCCAAACCCTTCGATGCGGACGGCACTGATATCTGTAGCAACAGTGTCTAGGTAGTCGGCCTCATCGGCAGCACAAAAACCTGTATATAGACGATGATCGAAGTCAAATGAGTCTAGGTTCCGCATTAACCCAGAAACCTGAACTGCTGGCCCACCCACATTCATACGTGCGATGATTCGCATCACCCTTATTCGACTTAACTCATCTGCGCTCACCTGCGTATCTTCTCTCAATTCCGAGAAGAAAGGGACAAAGGCCGCGATTTAGAGCGTGCACCTAAAGTCGTTGTGAAAGGCTAGGATTTCATCCGTGAGCGTTGAAGAGCCAAAAGTCCTAGCCATTATCGGTCAAGGGTATGTTGGCTTACCTCTGGCCATGGCGGCTGTAGGTGCCGGGTGGAACGTTGTTGGGGTTGATAACGCTTCTGGCAAAGTAGCCCAGATCAATGGGGGTTCTAGTCCAGTAGAGGACATATCCGACACAGAATTGCTGGCTGCGATTTCAATTGGTGCCTACAAAGCCACCACTGATTTTTCTGCAGTCGCGCAAGCCTCAGTTATAACCATTTGCGTTCCCACTCCTCTAGATGACAAGCGCGAGCCAGACCTCACGTTATTAAGGAGCGCTGCAAGAGGTATCGCCCCTTTTGTTTCCAATGAAACTCTGGTTGTGAGTGAATCAACCTCTTACCCAGGTACATTGCGTGACACAATCATTCCAATAGTCAACCAGTTTAAGTCTGAAAACACCAGAATCGTTTACTTTGCATGCGCTCCGGAGCGAGTTAATCCGGGTGATGCCATCTGGAGTCAAAAAAATACACCGCGCCTTGTGGGTGCCATCGATGATGAATCGCAAGTTCGAGCGCTTGCATTTTACGAATCAATTTGTGATGTTGTGGTTTCCGTATCATCCCCCGAAGTGGCAGAAGCCGCCAAGCTTCTTGAAAATACTTATCGTTTAGTAAATATTGCTCTAGTTAATGAGTTCACACAATTGTGCTCGGTAAGTGAAATAAGTGTTCATGAAGTTATTGATGCGGCAACTTCCAAACCATATGGCTTCATGTCATTTAGACCAGGTGTCGGCGTGGGTGGTCACTGTATTCCAGTAGACCCTCTTTACCTAACTTGGTGGGCTAGGCAAAACGGAGTCAAGGCTTCATTTGTCGAATCTGCTGATTCAATCAATCAAGCAATGCCAAAATATGTTGCAGAACGAGCGCTAAGTCTCATTAATACAAGAAGGCAGAAGCCTAAGGTGTTGATTCTTGGAGTTGCCTACAAGCCAGGCGTTGGGGATGTTCGCGAAACTCCGGTTTCTAAGCTGCGCGACAACTTAATTGCCCAAGGTGCCGAAGTCGCTTGGCACGATCCGTTGGTACCAGCCTGGGAGGGCACAAATCCGGTTGACTTGAACTGGGACTGTGACTTAGCAATACTTGCTACGAATCAACCAGGGATGAAAGTTGAACAACTGATTGCAAATGGAATAGTAATTCTTGATTGTACGAACTCCTTAGCTGGGGTAGCAGGAGTTGTTTCACTTTAAGTAAGCCTCTTCATTTCGACAGAAATATCGGAAATCATGGTTGAGAGATCACGCTTCGGGGTCCAGCCAACAAGCTGACTAATCAAGTCAATACTTGGCACCCGTCTTTCCATATCTTCAAAGCCATCACCGTATGCCTCAGCGTATGGGACATAAACAATTTCACTCTTTGAATTAGTTTGGGCAATAATTTTCTTGGCCAAGTTGTTAATCGAAATTTCGAAGTCGTTTCCAATGTTAATGACCTTGCCAATTGTATTTTCCGCAAACGCAACGGCTAACACAGCTTCAACAACATCATAAACATGTGCAAAGCATCGAGTCTGATTTCCGTCCCCATAAATCATGATTGGCTCATGGCTCAATGCCGCTCTAACAAAACGAGGCACTACCATCCCATAGGCTCCTAATTGGCGAGGCCCTACGGTGTTAAAGAATCTCACGATTCTTGTCTCCAACTTTTTCTCAACAAAATAGGCATACGCAAGCGATTCATCGATAGCCTTCGCTTCGCTATAAGACCATCGCAATGTTAATGGACTTCCTAAAACTCTATCATCGCTTTCCGCCAGAGAATCAGAAACATTCTTTCCATACACTTCGCTACTACTTGTAAGGAATACTGGAGTGTTTGTTGAGAGTGCGGCCTCAAGCACATTCTCTGTACCTCGAATGTTGGTTAACAAACTTTCTAGTGGGTTATTAACAATATTGAAGACTCCAACCGCAGCCGCCAGATGAAAAACGTATTCAGATTCCTCGACCAGATGTTTTAAAACTTTTGTATCCAAGATCGAACCCTCTATCGAGGTAAACTTGCTTGAGCCAGTTAAATTCGAAAGGTTTGACGCTCGGCCGGTCGAAAAATTGTCGATTGAGGTGACGGTGTGCCCATCATTAACCAAACGTTCACATAAATGAGAGCCAATAAATCCTGCTCCACCAGTCACCAAAATTTGCATGGCTACATCCTAGAGGTTAGTTATGGCGTCCACAATCCGACCTGCACCATTAAAGTCGATTAGACCTGTAGCTCTTGCCTTTAACTTCTGCCTTAACTCGCTTGATGTAACCAACGTAATAATCTTTTGCTCTTCGAGTTCCCAGTGATTGTCTAAGGTCCGGTGCCCCAATAGAGCAGCAACTTCCAGTTCTCCTAGAGATTTGTAGTATTGATTTTGATTGTCAACAGCGCGCGCTACTCCTACACAAAGCCCTCGAGCCAAGAACTCCAAACTAGATGTGCTCGCCGTTGTTAAAATCAAATCAGCATCCCTTGTTAACTCATCAAGTTGTTGACCTATCTGCACAATATGAAATCGAGAGTCAAATATCGAATCGAGGGTTGATCTTGAAAACAAGTACACTTCAAACAACACTGGAATCTTTGTAAGGATTATTGCAATTTCGTTAACCAAGTTGTACGGATCTGATCCACCTGCTACAACCGCGATTTTTAGGTCGCGCTTCTCATTGCTATTTAGGGACAGGTTACTGGCGAGAGTAGATCGAAATGGGATATATTTTGGACCAGCTAGAATTGGAGTTCTGGAGTTCCCCGTCCACTTTTCATCTAATCCAGGGTGAATTCTTAGAGTACAGACATAAGAAGGTGTCAACTCGTCAACGATTGCGATGATGTGTAGCCATTTTTCTGGAGCGATGAAAAAATTATCTGTCACAATTCCATAAGAATCTAAGATAAGTACATCGGAGTCAGGGTTTGAATTGAATTTTGTAGGGTCACTGTGAATCTGACTAAATCCCAATGAAGCAATTCGTGCCTCAACCCAAGCTAAGTCAGAAATCTGCCCAACAAAAATTACATCCTCCCCGCGGCGTATGAACTCCTCAGCGATAGCCGAGGAGCGCATGACATGCCCTGCCCCGATGGATAGGGAAGCATCAGCTCGTAAGACGTATCTCATAGTGGTTAAGGGTATGCTCTATACATTGAGTTGCGGAATCACCGCTCAGAAAGACGGGAGGCTCGAATGTCTCAGTTAGACGGCGCTTCAGTATTGATCACTGGTGGTACCGGCTCCTTAGGCAAGTCTCTTGTTGAGTATTTGCTGAACGAAACAAAGGTCCGCAGAATCGCAATCTTTTCTCGAGATGAACTCAAGCAACAACATATGAGAATCCAACTGAAAGAAGACTCGCGCCTTCGTTGGTTCTTGGGTGATGTCCGCGATCTTGACCGCTTGAAGCGCGCATTTCACGGGGTGGACTATGTGATTCACGCTGCAGCTTTAAAGCAAGTCGACACTGGTGAATACAACCCTATGGAGTTCATTAAGACAAACGTTCTTGGCAGTCAAAACGTGATCGATGCGTCTATCGACGCTGGAGTAAAACGTGTTGTTGCTTTATCAACTGACAAAGCCTCATCGCCAATCAATCTATACGGGGCAACAAAATTAACAGCGGACAAACTCTTTGTTGCGGCGAATAATTATAGTTATACTTATGGCACGACTTTCTCTGTAGTTCGTTATGGAAATGTTATGGGAAGCCGGGGTTCAGTGATTCCTTTCTTTCAAGAGATTGCAGCAGAGGGAAAACCTCTCCCAATAACAGATTTGAGAATGACGAGATTCTGGATCAGTATTGAATCCGCAGTCAAGTTCGTTATTGAATCACTGGAAATAATGACCGGCGGTGAACTCTATGTCCCTAGAATCCCAAGCATGAAAATCATTGAACTAGCCAATGCCGTTGCTCCAGGAGCCAAACTAGAGGAAATTGGAATGCGTCCCGGTGAGAAACTCCACGAGGAAATGATCTCGGCCGATGACAGTCGTCGTACGATAATTTTGGAGAATCGGTATGTGGTTACTCCAGTTGTTGCAGAGTGGGGCTATGAACCCCCTCTTGGTACAAGAATGCCTGAAGGGCATGCGTATAGATCTGACACCAATGATTTGTGGATGTCAGAATCAGACATCAAGACCTTTATCAAGAACCTTTAGAATAATATGATTCCATACGGCCGCCACTTCGTTGATGATGATGATATTGCAGCCGTTGTTTCTGCATTAAAGAGTAATTGGTTAACGACAGGCCCACTCGTGGAAGAGTTTGAATCGGCTCTCGGAAAAGTGGTTGGTGCTCCTTGTATTGCGGTGAGCTCTGGTACAGCAGCCCTTCATTGTGCTTACGCCGCAATAGATTTACAACCAGGTGACGAAGTAATAACCCCACCAATTACATTTATCGCCACACAGGCAACAGCTGCACTTTTCGGTGCCAAAATTGTGTTTGCAGATGTCCAGTCGGATACAGCCAATATTGACCCGATAGCTGTAGAAGCAGCAATTACTTCAAGAACAAAGGCGATTGTTGCAGTTGATTTTGCTGGACATCCTGCAGACCTTGATGAACTCAGAGCGATTGCCGACCGTTATGGAATATTTCTTATTGAGGATGCAGCACACAGCATTGGATCAACATATAAAGGTCGACCAGTCGGTTCGATTGCCGACATAACCACATTCTCCTTTTTCCCAACCAAGAATTTAACCACCGGTGAGGGTGGAGCAGTAGCCTCAATCCATCCAGAGCTATTGGCAAGGGCAAAGAGATTCTCTAGACAGGGCTTAGTGCGAACTCCTAGTGAATTTAGAATTAAAGATCAGGGTGCATGGCATCAGGAAGTTCACGAATTCGGATTAAATTATCGGTTACCGGACATACTATGTGCGCTTGGCATCAGCCAACTCAGGCGACTGGAAGATTCCAAATGTAGGAAAAACGCAATATTTCAAACCTACATAGATGAATTGAAGGGCATAAATGGTGTGGAATTCCCAATTCAGAGGTCTTGTGTTTCAGTGAATTGGCACTTATTCCCAATCCGGGTTTCCCCCGAGAAACGAGAGTCTCTTTTCAACGGATTGAGGAATCATGGAATCTGGGTTCAGGTGAATTATATTCCTGCTTTTCGACACCCTGTTTTTGAGGATTTGAGAATTGATCATGGGCATTATCCTACAAGTAATCTCTTTTATTCTAAAGAAATTTCGCTTCCGATGTTCCATTCATTGAAGGATGCAGATTTGGATAAAGTTATTTCAACATTCAAAGAATTGCATACATGAAGAGATTCGTTTTACTGTTGAATGGAGAGCTTGGGATAAGAGTACTAAAGTACGTGCTTACTCAGGATCAAATCCAGATTGAAGGTATCGTTCTAAATTCCCTGAAAAAACGGTGGTCAGGCTACCTTGACCAAGTCGAAAACGTATTAATGGAATTTGGAAAAAGTATTACCGTACTAACCTATTCAGACGATTTTGATGGCAACGTCGAGATGAGAAAATTACTTCAGAAAGCGGAGTTTGGAGTATCTGCACTTTTTGGGCATGTCTTGCCAAAAGCCTTATTGGAGAATATCGACTGCCAGATAATTAATCTTCATCCTTCTTTCCTGCCAATCGGCCGAGGTGCCGATCCGATTCCGTGGTCAATAATTGCTCAGCAAAAACAAGGCGTGACGATACACATTATTAATCCGGGACTAGATACTGGGGCAATACTTTCTCAAAAAGAAATCACTAGCAATATTGGAATGAATGCCGGTGAAATTTATGAGATCGCCACAAACTTATTACTCGAAGAGTTAGAAAATATTCTTCCTAACTGGATAGCACAAAGAATGGTTTTGGTAGAACAACCTGAGGTTTCAACTCCCACTCGGAAGTCAAAGGATCTCGAGAATATTCGAGTTATAAAAGCTACTGAGGTTGGTAGCTTTGGGGACTTCTTAAGAAAACTCCAAGCGCTAACCTTTTCAGATGGTCGAAAACCCTTGTTACTTGATGAGTCGGATACACTTTGGCAAATAGATGTCTCCGTTACTCTTAACAGAGAAGACTAAAAGGATAAATGATATGACACAGGCAATGAGCCCAATGTTCATAGCTGAGATATCAGCTAACCATCTTGGTGAATTTGAGCGAGCAAAAGAACTAGTCTTTGCGGCAATAGATTCTGGTGCTACGGCGGTTAAGTTTCAGACATACACAGCCGAGACTATGACGCTCGACCTTGAAACCCCAGAGTTCAAAATTTCCGAAGACCATCCACTTTGGGGCGGGCAAAAACTTTTTGCATTATACGAGCAAGCACATACTCCATGGGAATGGCATTCAGAGTTATTTCGAATTTGTAGAGATCGTAATGTCATTCCCTTTAGTAGCCCATTTGATTCAACCGCAGTGGATTTTTTAGAAGAGTTAAATGCTCCAATGTATAAAATAGCGTCAATGGAAACAGGTGATATTCCACTGATTAGAAAAGTTGCTGAAACAGGGAAGCCCTTGATAATTTCAACAGGCGCCACAGAATGGGAAGAGATAGAAGACGTTGTCGCAACAGTACAAAAAACTGGAAATAGGGATTTAACGCTCTTAGTTTGCACAAGTTCTTATCCAGCGGATCCCATTGATGCGCACTTGAATCGCATCACCACCTTAAGAAACCATTTTGGAGTCAAGGTTGGTTTGTCGGATCACACATTGGGCATTGGTGTGAGCATTGCAGCCATAGCTTTGGGGGCCACTGCCATCGAGAAACATTTGACCCTGCGTCGTTCCGATGGCGGGGCTGACGGAGCCTTTTCAATGGAACCACAAGAATTCGCGACACTGGTTCAAGAGGGCTTAACTGCTCATAAATCTTTAGGGAAGGCCGAATGGAGTATGCAGGAGTCCGAGAAGGAATCTCGAAGACTTCGGCGTAGTTTATACATTGTAAAGAATGTGTCGAAGGGAGAAACTGCGACAAACGAAAACGTTAGATCGATTCGTCCGGGCGGCGGAGGTCCGCCAAAATTGTTAGATGAAATGCTGGGGAAAAAGTTCTCCCAACATTTTGTGGCCGGCACACCAATTTCGCTAGATATGCTGTTTGATTCCTAGAGGCCTTATGCCAAAACTGATTTTAGGTACAGCTACATTCGGAACCGGTTATGGTATTTCAAATAAAGGAATTAATATTGAGAGCAATGTCATTTCTGAATTAATTTCAACTGCACAAAACAATGGAATTAATGAATTCGATACTGCTCCCGGATATGGATTTGCAGAAAGTTATCTAGGTGCCTACCTTAAACCAGAACTTCTACCAAAGGTCAGTTCTAAAATTAGTATGGATAAGTGTCACTCAGCAAAGTTAATCCTATCCAGTGTGAAGAATACAATTCTACGTACAAGAGTCGAGAAGGTAACCAATCTCTACCTACATGATCCAGAGGCTCTTACTGGCGCAAAGGCATCGGAAACAATCGCCGGACTCAAGGAAGTACTAGGCTTACAACTCGTAGAGCGAATAGGTATATCCACATATTCCTTAGACTCATTACTGAGGGCAAAAGAGTTGTGTCCAGATTTGACAGTTTTTCAAGTCCCAGAGAATATCTGCGACCGGAGAATGTTGAATTCGAAAGAATTAATAGAACTAAAACTGGATGACAATATTTTAATTGTTCGATCTATATTCTTACAAGGATTACTCCTTATGGCTGCGAATGAGGTTCCAACGAAACTATTTTTGGCCAAGGACATAATAATCAAACTGAATAATCTTGCTCATCAAAATCACCTCACACCTCTAGATATTTGCTTAGCTTACGGGCAAGCTATTTCATGGGCTAGCGGTATTGTAATCGGTGCAGTCAATGCTTCACAGTTGCAGCAGATTATTCATTCAAACGCTGAATTCCAAGAATTATGGTTAACGAAAATTGACGTCGCACCCCTGCAAATCCTGGATCCTAGAGCGTGGTGAGGATGGAAGGCCTTACATTGGTGATACTTCAGGCCAGGATGTCGTCTTCACGTTTACCTGGGAAGGTCATGATTCCTATAAATGGTGAACCGATGATTTACCGACAAATAGAGAGGATAAAAACAGCCAAATCCGTAGATGATCTAATCGTTGCAACTTCGAGCGACCCAAGTGATGATTCATTAGCTCTATATCTAAAGAATAAAGGGATAGAAGTTTTTAGAGGATCTCTAAACGATGTTTTATCAAGATATTTAGAAATTGAGCTTAAAGTACAACCTTCGACCATCATACGTCTCACAGGAGACTGTCCACTTGTCATGCCGGAACTTATTGATTCAATGGTTAATTGCTTTCACCGGAGTTATGCGGATTATTTGTCTAACACCTTAAATCCGACTTATCCGGATGGCCTAGATGTGGAGATTATGCGAGGATCAGCTCTACGGAAACTAGCAACTCTTGAGTTGAGTGCTGCGGAGAGGGAGCATGTTACTCTTGGGATGTACACTCGGCCCAAACAGTTTGTTCTCAAAAACTTTCTAAATGATCAAGATCTCAGCGGGAAACGCTGGACCGTCGACTATATTGAGGATTTGATTTTCGTTGCAAATATTTATAAAAATTTTGTCGGGAGAGAGTCTAAGTTTTCATTTAAAGAAGTATTGTCAGTTCTGGACAATAATCCAAGTCTAGTATCTGGTATACCGGCCGAACGCAGAAATGAGAAATTGCGCGAGAAAATTGAAGGGAGAGATGGCAAACATGACGAGATACGCTAAGTCGATTCAATTTCTTGCTAGGTCCGAAGTGACTATACCGCTAGGTTCTCAAACGTTTAGCAAATCCAGAACTCAGTATCCAATTGGAATCTCACCCCATTTTATTGAACGAGCAAAGGGAGCATACGTTTGGGATTTGGACGGAAACAAATACATAGATTTAGTTAACTCTCTAGCTGCGGTAACTCTTGGCTACGGTGATTTAGATGTAGATAGAGCAGTCAGCAAACAACTCCGCAAAGGTGTAAATTTTTCTCTTCCAGGAACGTTGGAAGCGGAAGTGGCGGAACTTATAGTCCAATTAGTCCCTAGCGCTGAAATGGTCCGATTTGGGAAAAATGGTACTGATGCAACTTCAGCGGCAGTGCGAATAGCGCGTGCGTACACAGGACGCGAACATTTAGCGGTTTGTGGATATCATGGCTGGCAAGATTGGTACATAGGATCAACTTCCCGCGACAAGGGAGTGCCCAAAGCTGTTAGTGAGTTGACACACAAGTTTGTTTATAACGAAATAAATTCTCTGAAATCAATTCTTCGGGCTCATCCTGGACAAGTTGCTGCCGTCATCATGGAACCCATGAACTCTCAATGGCCAGCGCCTGGATTTCTGGAGGAAGTCAAGAAGATAACCGCCCTAGCAGGCGCAATATTAGTGTTCGACGAGACAATCACGGGCTTTAGGTTTGCAAGAGGAGGCGCCCAAGAGTTGTTTGGCGTCAAGCCGGATTTGTCAACTTTTGGAAAGGGAATAGCCAATGGTTTTCCACTTTCAGCGGTAGTTGGATCTCGAGAAATGATGATGGAAATGGAGGAGATTTTCTTTTCAGGGACTTTTGGCGGCGAGCTCCTATCACTTGCTGCAGCAAAAGTCGTTCTAGAGAAACACCTAAATCAGGATATAGCTGGTCAATTAAGCCAAATCGGGGGTCATTTACTCAAATCTCTCAACAAAATTATTTCCGAAAATGATTTGGAAAGAGTGCTACAGATTACCGGCCACCCGAGCTGGACATTCTTAAACTGGAAACCAACCTCACTGTATTCAACGGATGTTTTAAAAACATTTTTTATGCAAGAAATGTTTGAGCAAGGTGTCTTAGTTTTAAACTCACACAATGTATCGACAGCCTTAGATAAGGATATTTCCAAAACACTATTGGATAAATATGAATCAGTCTTGATTTCTATCAAGAAGAACATCGAAGATAAGACACTTTTACAGAATTTGCGGGTAGAACCACTGGAACCAGTGTTTAAGGTACGTTGATTTCAAGAGAGAATCTTTTGTGCAATTCTCAATTAAGTCAACTTTCAAGCCCGAATGCGGACTCCGGCATTGAACAACCGACTTCTTAACTGTAGAGGGCTTTGATCCATTTTTGCGAAGTAGGTTCCAACTGCAACCCCGTCAGCCCCTGCCTCAAATGCAGAAACAAAATGCTCCAATTTTCCGGCACCAGCAGAAGCAATGACTGGAACACTGGCACAACTCAAAACCAGGTGTAAGGTCTCAAGGTCTAAACCTTGTTTTGTTCCATCGTAATCAATTCTGTTTAAGATAATTTCTCCAGCCCCCGATTCTTCTATCCTTCTAATCAAACTCCTAAATGACTCAGCATCATGAACAGTTTTGGTGGACGAGCCAATTAAAATAGAATTCTCAGAAATAGTATAGTCGATACTAATTGTCAGGGCTTGTGAACCGAAACAATTTACAATCTCAGTGTAGAGTTCAGGATTAAACCTAGATACACCACACAGTATTTTATCTACACCAACTGCAACTAATGCAGATGCGTCATCTAATGAGTTTATTCCACCTCCCACCATTATCGGAGTTGATAGAATTTGAATAGACTCAGCTATTTCTTTTATAAATTCAGGATCAATCGCACCCAAACTTTTAGTTGTGTTCACTACCAATAATTCATCTGCTTTATTTGACTCACAGATTCTTAGTTGACTCTTTAAAGACCCTATCATCTTAAGATTTGAATAATTCTGCGAAACACAAACTTCAAAACCATTCTTAGATGCAGAGGTTGAGTTCCTAGCTAGGAATCTTGGGATTAATCTTCGTTTTAGCATTTTCTATAAATCACAAAAATTTTGCAGAAGTTTGCGACCAACTTTTTGTGACTTTTCAGGATGGAATTGGACACTGTATATATTGTCCATCCCAGCTACAGATGTAAATAGAGTAGAGTGTTCTGTAATCGCTAAAGTTTGATTTGTTCTACTTATAATTCCGTAAGAGTGAGAGAAGTAAAAATCACTTTCATCTGGAATTCCCTCAAATATCCTGCTGTCGGACATAAATTTTACAGAATTCCACCCCACATGCGGCACTCGAAGTCCAACCCCTGCATCAGATGGGATCTTATTCACTTCAAAATTCAAAATCCTTAGAGTTTCAGCACGTATAGATTCTTCAGAGCTAATCCCCAGCAAATGCTGTCCTAAACAGATCCCCAGAAGATTTCTTCCACTTTGAGCAAATTGAATCAGTGATTCTCTTATTTTTAATTCATCCATTTCGGTCACAATCGAATCTATATGCCCAACGCCGGGAATTATCAGTTGATTTGCATTTTTTATCTCAATTGCATTTTTCACAAGCCGCGCCTCAAAGCCTAGAGATGTCACAACATGCAAGACAGAACTAGCATTATTGCTTTTGAAGTCAACAATTCCTACGAATCCCATATGTCGTTAATTCTCTTTTCTCCAGTCTGAAAGCGCCTGAACCTTGACCTGATTTGGCATCGCTGGATGCCTTAACCACTGATCGAAATCTGGTGGCTTGAGCCCAATTTGGACATTGACCCGATTCGTGACCGAATCGAATTTATGACTTAAGGCGATCTCATGAAATTCCTCTTCGTTCAATCCCGTGTATTCAAGGAATAGATCTAACGCGAATGGACGTTTACCTTCATATTGCCTCACTAACTCCAAACCAGTTTCGCGATTCATCCTGTTGTTACGGATATCAATTGACGTGAGATGAGTCGTTCTCGCGTAACCTCGTTTAATAAATTTTATATAATCTCGAACACCCTGCATATAACATTCTATTTTTTCATACTCGTAGCCAGCAGGTACTCCTTCAACAAAATCACCTTTCCAATCTAATTCTTTCATGATCACTTTAGTTTGCTCCCGTACATCCCAAGGTATGAAAGATCCAAGAGGAACCGACTTAATACCCAACTTCTTCAGTTCTTGAGAAGGTGGATATGTAAATGGAGCTAAATCACCATGATTAAAGCCAGCACCTAAGCGTTGAAGCATATCTTCTGCAGACATGCCTAAGTTGACTAGGCGGTTGAATCGATCTTCATCGACTTTTTCGATTTCTGAGTAGTCGTAATAACTTGTATATTCCGAGCTGGGTTCACCCCAAAAAATCAAAGGAATACGTTTTTCGATGGCAACCCACATCGGATAACTGAATATCCCTGTGTGGCAGTGCCAACAAAAGTCACCTTTTTCGAGAAACGATTGGAGCATTAGTTTTTGAACCAATTTCCAATTCGGGGTAAATATTAAAGAGTCCACGCCAAGACGCTTCAGCACTATCTCCCTGTTTTTAATGAGATTCGGGCGATAAAAGCCGTGGTCAAAAGAAACAACTAGCGGCTTAAGTTTAAGCTGGGTTACCACGTAGTAAAGGGTCCAGACAGAATCTTTACCTCCACTAAACGGAACGATACAGTCGTACGTATTCTTCCCTCGATTTTCGTCGGCAATCACAAACAATTCCCGTTTTCTCGCGTCCCAATGCACCCCCTCCTTCATTTCGGCGTTTCGACAAACAGAACAAACTCCAAAATTGTCAAAAGTTATGGTTTCGTGAGATTCGGGCAATAGGCACTTGGAGCACCGAAGTAGATTATCCATATCCAAAGTCTACCTCATGCCAGGTTCTATGTTCTCTGCTCAAAGTCATAAATAGATTTGAATACCTATAGGTGCAAATCAGTTTTCTGTAGGCCTAGGTTAGATTCAGCCGGTGTTTCTAGGTCCGAAGTTGTTGTAGTAATTACTTTAACAAGAGAGCAGGGTCCGATTTCATGGCCTGCAAAATATAATTAAAGACTTGAATAGAGCTAGCACTAGCAACATAACCCTTACCTAATGGAACCTTTTTCCAAATACCCTCAAGATAAAGTTTCTTGGTCAGTTTTTCAAAGTTTGCTTCGGTAAAGGGGTTATTGAGGTCTCTAACATAACTGACCCACTCTATATCGGTAGTTACATTTTTTCTTGTATCTAGAATTCTACCTTGAAAACTTTTTTCAAATCTGTACGGAACAGACATCCTGTGCTCCATTTCATGCACGATTGTTCCACCCGCTCCGGCGTTGATGGATAACATTTTTACATCTAAGTCCAAAAGTCTTGAGAAAAGTGAACCAGGCCCGAATGAGCGATTCGACTGGGCTTCAAACAATTTAGCAACTGCTTTACCTTTACCGAGAACTCCAAATATCGGATCTTTAGATTTTTCGAATCCCAATGATTCTGCGAGTGTACTTACAGAACCCATTGTAGAGGAAGGCGAGATGACAGTGGGATCAAAAGTGCGATTTTGAGGAAATGAGTAACTAAAGGCAGGAAGAAAAAGTGATCCAGTTTCAGTAACTTTTTCTAGTATTCCCTCAATTATTGTGGCAGCTGGATTCGTTTCTCTGCAAAGACCAGAGAAACCTACATTGCTGTGCAGGAACACCAAATCGCTTTTTTGTAGATTTAACTCGGTTAAGGAAAAATTTAGTTCAGTTCTGCTCCACACCCATTCGCTCATGGCAACATAGCAAAAGTACTTAATCCGCGGGCAGTCTTAACTGAGTTCCAGTCCAAAAGATCTCTGAAATCTAGCGAAATAGAAAACTTCTCTTCTATAGCTGCAATTAATTCTGCAAAATTTAGACTATCGAGAGCACCAACTAAGAAAACATCGTCCAAAGGTGAGACAGTTTTCCCCGAAGTTTTGAAAACCCAATCTAAAATGAAGTTCTCTACATCATTCACTTGACAGCCACGCATCTTACAGGGGATCCGTCTAAGTCCTTAAGGTTCAACGGTAGCGCAATCAACGAGAAATTTTTTGCCAGATATTCAGTCATGTTGATGCTTTCTAGTAAAGGAATTCCAGCTCCTAGAAACTTTTTGTGCATGGGGCTGTCACACGCACTATTTTTTCCATCGAGGGGATTGTCCGGCATTGCTATATCGTAACCTAACAATTTGGGGTTGAATTGAAGAATCCACTCTGCTGCTGCAGTCCCCAAGTAAGGTTGATCTGTGTAGAAATTCTTCGATCCGAAGTATCTTGCCCAATTAAAGTACAAAATAATTCTCTCATTGGGAGCGTCCTTACCCAGAGCTTGTTTAAGTGTCTCTAATTCAATCTCGGTATTTGGTTTGGCTGCAGACAAGTCTAGACAGGTTACCGGACCAACGAATCTATCTAGTTCAATCTCACTAATTGGTTTGCCATCTTCGATGAAGTGTGACGGTGCGTCTATATGGGTTCCAACATGAGTTCCCATGTGTATATGAGTTGTTCTTCGTCCGACCGATTCAATATTCCCAAGCCTTTCGAACTGTACCTCTCTGTGCCACGGAGCATCGAAGACCATCATTTTTGGATAAATACTATGGCTTAAATCGATGACCCTTTTACCCTCTTGCGATGAGTTCAATGTTAACTCCCCTTAACCTCACTAATTTAATTACATATCGACTGGCCCTTAAGTTTATTTCGAATTCCTCGCTCACCTTCTCAAAACAGTCTGAAACTGGACAATTTTCTAAGCTGCTTGGGGAAATCTCATCAACAAAGAAAGCTAGACAGCAAAGAGAAGAATCATCTAGATATTCTCCCATAGAGCAAGCACTAGGATCAATCTTCAACTTAATTGATTTTCCAAAAACTATTTGGTTAATCTCCAATTCACCGAGATCATTCAAGAATGCCCTTGAAGAAAAATGCAATACAAACTGAAAAAATTCCAAACTAAAAGTCGAGGAACGAATCACATTTTCATTGTTCAAGTATCTTTCGAGGGTAGCGCCAAGCTCATTTTTGGTTGACGTGGAATTCGAGTATGTGGTTAGCTCCAATGGAAGAGGCCTATTGTAGATCTCAATCGAGTGAAGTCTCGAATCATGCTTCAACCACTCTCTCTTTGCTGGGGGATTTGGTATCTGTCTAAAAGTATACTCTGGTTCAAAATCACGACTGAGTGGAACTAAGACGTTTGCAAAAGTAGCATGAGCAAACCCAAGGATTTTCATTTCAAATTTACCCCCGTCCTTAATTTAACTCGATCAACTTTGCCGTTAGGCGTTTTTGGTAGGCTCATTTGAACCAGTCGTCTTGGCGTCGATTCGAAACCTAATTCGGAAGTTAAGTACGCTTGAAAATCAGTTTCTAAAAAATTAACATTAGGAGCTGTCTCAAAGTAAAGAAATAAGTCTGAAATTGAACCTCCGAAAGGAGCTGAAGCACAAGCATCAACTACATCTTTAAACTGTCGCGCCACTCCTTCAATTTTAGAAAGTGAAATGTTTAAACCGCCTAGCACGACGATATCATCGGTACGACCAACTATTTGAATGCCAATTTCAGATATTGCACACAAGTCACCCGTAAGTATTTGGTTCATGGGATGAGAGGGCACTTCTCTGAATTTGAATCCACCAGAGAAATCCTTGAAACCCTCAAAAATATATTGGGCATTTGTGTCTGATTTGATGGCTAAAGGGCCACTCCCAAGAAGAGTTTGTCCACTTATAGATGATTCAATGAATGGCTTAACCCCTTCAAGAGGAAAGCCACAACTTACATCCATGCCAGGATCAACTTCAGCACTGATAAACAGAGATTCTGTTGTGCCAAAAGTGTTATAAATTGGAATTCTCATCGCAGCATTGGCCTGGTCTCTCACGCTACGAGTAAGTGGTCCAGTAGCGGACAGGATTACTGCCCATGGCAATAGATTATTCGTACGGCGACGGGCTTGTGAAGTTATCGCTGACAGCATTGATGGACTTAGCCAAGCATATTCGGACTCGAATTGATTAGCGCGATCAAACAGGGTAAAACTTGAACGAAAATCAAATTTGTGGTCAATAACTATTGAGCCATTCGTGAGTAATGGAACAACTGTAGAGTTTAGAATCCCTGCCATGTAATTTTCCGGAAATAGATGATGCAACCGTTTACCTACTATTTCTGGAAATCTTTGAGTGATCTTTCTCGAAGATTTTCTCAAACTTTCAATTCTATGAACAACCAACTTAGGGATTCCTGTAGATCCACTTGTCAAGAAAGCACACAGACCTCTTGAATTCCCAAGTTCATTTCGCAAGAATTCAAGAGCTGATTTTGCTAACTCGTCTTTGTCGTTCAGCTGACAAAATAAAGTAGGAGTGTCATTTTCAAGCAATAAGAAAGTGCGTGCAATCGAGTACAGGCGGTCTCCAGCTGTACAAAGCGACCAAGAATTTTTACTCAGACTAATGGTTGAGCGCGAGAAAGCTTCTGTTAAGAGTTCAGAGTGAGATAAGGAGTGACCGGATAATTCTATGACGACCGGTTTCATACCTTAAAGTCTCCAATCGATTTCTATTGATCTTTTCCTACGTAGCGATCCAATGGTAGTGATCCATCGAAATTCTTACCATCATTCTGTAGCTTTCTTGCTAGATTACTCAATTCTAGTACACTCGCAGATACTAGATTCGTCTTGCAATGTTCTTGCATCAATACATAAGGGTCGACTAAATACTCCCTGCTAATCTCAATGAGATTATCCATGTAACTCGTATGAAATAGTGTGAATCCAGCAAAAGTATCAAGCCCTGAATGTCCAGGGATGGGGATTTTCGGACGGACATGTTCCTCGCCAGCTTTAAGCACATCAACTACAGAGTAATTCTCGTTGAATTTAAGTTTAGCGAACAAAGCAACGATTTTCTCGGTTGTGGCATTCCCTGAACTTCTGCCAAGCCCTTGCATAGTGCAGTCAATTATTTCAAACCCTTGGCCGGCCAGGAAAAGAGAATTTGAAACAGCTAGTCCTAAGTTATCGTGTCCATGAAAACCCAACTTGGCATCACCACGATTTTCAAGGAAAACTTGGGAGTACATCTGCAACTCAGTTGGCAAGATTCCACCAGCGCTATCGACAAAGTATATTCCGTCTACTCCGATGCTGTTGGCTAGTCTGACTCGCTCCCCTAGCTCTTCAGGAGTTAAGGCGTATGATTTCATGAAATTTACAAAGATCTGTCGTCCAGGTTTGATTACTTTTTCTAAAAAACTTAGACCATTGTGTAAATCAAGTGCGTCAATGCCAACCCTTACAAAATCCATTTCTTCGTCAAAAAGTTTCTCCACCAAATCTGGAGTGGCGATATTAGGTATCGCGAACATTCCCCATTTACTTTTCTTTACGGATGAATTCGTAGCTCTCGCATATTGGATATCAGTTGCAGCAGCTCGCCTGACTTTATCTGAAGCGCCAATTCCAATTCCATGACCTACTTCAATATAGTCAAAACCTAACTCATCCAATACTTTGGATAGGGACGCAGTAAATTTGGAAGTGAACTGGAAATCAACTGCATATGAACCATCCCTGAGAGTACAGTCCATTAACTTGGTTACCATATATGTCCTTAATCCCTAGGAGATAAGTCTAATCCTCGGATAGCACCAAAACAGTTAGGCTTGAGGGCTTATGTGAAAAATTCTGTGTTCAGGATTTAACAATGGGTGGGAGGTCGCAACCATGTGCACACCCAATTGCTCAAGATAGCTCACGTGCTGGATGAATTAGTTCAGCTAGGACAACAACTTATAACCCACCAATCGTATTGTCGTCCAAACCAATTTCCCATTTCTTCACCAACTTCAAAGTTAGTGAATCCCGCCAAGTTCAATGCATCTTTTAGAATTTCCAAATCGGAAAACATCGCCAACGTTTCCCCTATTCGCAAATCATAGGGATCCTCTGTAATTTGCTGATACTTAACCCCAGATCTCTCCGAAATCATGATTGAATTGGTGTAAATAAATGAAGTAGGCATGGGGACTGAGAGAAGCAATCGCGAGCCCTGCTCTTTCTTGAGTACTCGGGCACATTCCCTAAAGTTTTTAAGTATATCCCCTCCTTCTGGACCCATGTAGTAGATCGAATTCCAGGCGACAATCAAGTCGACACTATTTCTCGAGAGAGGTATTTCTTGATTTTCCCCAACTATAAATTTGATCTTAGGATATTTTTCTCCTAATTCAGAAACGATTTTCTTTGAAATCTCCAACCCAATTACTTCATAGCCTAAATCAGACAAGAATTGAGAATTTCTACCATCACCACAGCCAAGGTCAAGCACTTTAAGTCCACGTTCAATCTCAGTTAAGTTTGGATATTTGCCCTTGATAAGCCTAATCAAACCTTGAGCTGGAAAGGAATTATCAAGGATGTCAATGGCTAACCCCCTTTCCCAATTCTTTGATGCCTCATATTCCATAGTGACAAGAATACAGCTCCTCAAGGGGATTTGATGGTAAATTTGAGACCAGCCTTGGCGTTTCTAGTTCAGAAATATCAGCATAACGAATATGAGGTTTTGCGTTAATGATAAATGCAGATATTCCCAGCCAGGAGATTAACCGATTGATTAATTCTATTTTTCCTTTTGATTATTCAATTGCAGGACGAGCGAATGATCAAGCACTAATCGAATTAGGGCAACACTTAGATTTTTCCGTGCATAGTTATCCTACTGGGATGGCCTTGAATGGCTGGAAAATTCCATCAGCTTGGGAATTCAACTACTTTGAATTGTATAAAAACTCGGAATTATTGTATAGAACTACCGATGGTTCCTTTCATGTGGCAAGAAACTCACCAAGTATAGATTCAACGATTACTTTCAACGAGTTAATGAGTCGTACAAATAGGAGTCTGTCAGGAGACCGGAGTGATTTAGTTTATGATTGGCGAAACTTATATCAAAATGGTGAACCTGATTGGCAAATTTCTTTGTCAGAGGATTTTATTGATCAACTAGATATGGATGCTAGTTATCGAGTCGTGATTAATGTAGAATTCTATGACTCACAAATGCACGTGTTGACTTTTGATACACACCCAGAATCAAACAGAACTCTGATTATAAATGCTCATAACTGTCATCCATTCCAAGCAAATGATGATGTCTCAGGTATTGTCGCTGGTATTTTGATTGCAAAAAAGTGGAAGCAATTTTCGAACTTCGATCTGAACGTGCGATTGATAATTGCGCCGGAAATCTATGGACCCTTATTTTACCTAAATGAATTCAAGCAAAGCGACTGTATTGGTGCCTTGCTTTTAAAGGGAATCGGCAATCGAAGTGAATTAAAAGTTCAATCATCCTTGGATTCAGTCTCAGATTTAGATAGAATACTGTGGAAAATTCTAAATGATTTAGAAATAGAAGCAACCAGGCATTCGTTTCGGAGTTACTATGGGAATGACGAAATTGTTTTCGAGAATCCACCTTATTGCATCCCCTCCGTAACGCTTACGAGAATTCCTTATCCGGAATATCACACATCCAGTGATACTCCGGATATAATTGACGACAGTTCGATTGGTGAGGTGGTTAGAGTCACCCTTCAAGCACTTGAAGGTCTTGCAATGAATTCCAACTACGTTTGGAAAGTTGAGGGCCTTCAGAAACTATCTGAACCTGGGTTGGAGCTATATAAACCGGTTCCTGCTCAGGGAATCCATAATCTTGGAGGCGGCCCTACCGAAAGGAAGTGGAATATTCTCATGAATTCTCTACCTGGTTTGATATCAAAAGGTCATAACGCCCTGAGTTTGAGCGAAAGATTCGACCTCCCACTATTGGAAGTTTCCAGATATTTATTGAGGTGGGAGTCATCGGGATTCCTTGAAAAATCAAAAGATTCATCTAAGAAATGAAGATTGCTTTGGTCGGTGGTGGTGAAGGTATTTTCCTAGCCATGTCGATCCTTCGACCGTGGAGTTCAGGAGTCCATGCTTATTTCTCTCTTCGCCATGGTCAAGAATTGATTGGTGGGGAGCAATTGAGAAATCTTTTTTCAAATAAAGGACTTCCATTCTCGCAGGTCAAAAACGAAACTGAATTAGCTATGCTTTTCGAAAAAGAGAGATATGACTTAGTTTTTGGAATTGGGCCTGAATGGATTTTTTCTAGCTCCACACTTGCAATGGCTAAACGGTGGATCAACATCAATATTATTCCTTTTCCAAAATACCTGGGTGGAGCTCATGTCACGTGGCAAATTCTGAATGAGGACCTACGCGGCAGCGTGGTCTTTCAAGAAATGGTTAAGGAAGTAGATAAAGGCACGATTTTGGAAAAGTACGATTTTCGCTATTCAAGGGCCGATGACAACCCTGAACGTAGGTTCTTAAGAAATCAAGAAGAACTTCTAAAGGCTCTTCCTAAATTCATGTCAAGTTTCACACTTGATGCTTCGAAACAACTAGAAGTTATTGTTGATTCAGGTAGCGAATATTGGCCTAGACTAAAGACAGACACACATGGTTGGATTGACTGGAGTTGGAGTTCTGAAGAAATTCTTAGGTTTATTACTGCTTTTTCTGCCCCTTATGCTGGTGCACGAACAAGACTCAAAGGAGAAATCATAACTATCCATCGGGCGAATGTTTTAGAACTGCGGGATTTTCACCCATTCTCGGCAGGGATTATTTTGAGAAAGCCCAGAGAAAATTCGATTATTGTCGCAAGCCGTGACGCAATTTTGGAATTAGAGTGCATCCTGCCGGATAGGCTTAAGACTATATTTCTTGAGGGTTCTAGGCTGTTCACTCCATCTGAAGATTTAGAATACGCGATGCAGACTCATTTTCAAACTAAAGATTTTCGAGTAACAAATTGATTGGCAATACTATTGTTGGGAATCAGATTCATCTGAGAGCGATTTCGGATGAACTTCTTGTTGAGAGTAACTATATTGCGTGGCTAAATGACCCGAAAGTGAACAAATTCTTGGAGACGCGACATGTTGTTTCGACACTTGAAACTCAACGACGTTTTATCCATGAAATAAACAAATCGCTCGATAGTCTGATGTATGGGATTTTCTGCGATAAAGTTTTCATCGGTACCATAAAAGTAGGGCCAGTTAACTTCCACTATTTTACTGCAGAGGTTGGTTTGTTGATTGGAAATTCAGATTATTGGGGTCGCGGAATAGCTACTGAAGCAATTCAACTAGTGAGTTATGCTTCAAAACAAATGTTTAACCTTAGGAAGTTAACGGCGGGAGCGTACGAGGCGAATTTGGGATCCGTTAAAGCATTCTTAGCTAACGGATTCAATGTTGAGGGAAGATTAAAGAGTCAAGTTCTTGATGAGGACAATAAACCGTCAGATGTCATAATCATGGGGAAAATTTTCTGAATTTACTTATTGCGTTAGCTACCTTAAGCTTATTTGCAAGTTTAATCACGTAATTCATGGGCAATTCAGTTATTTCGGAAATTTCTAAAAGGTCTCGTTCTCCATTACAGTAAATATAAACGTTTAGTAAATCTTGTACGGAAGATGCGCTTTCCTTAGTGCTCAGTGTAGGATAAAGTCCTCTCTTTCCTAGGTTTGGCTCACCGATTGAATTTGCATGGAAAGTATCGTTGTATTCTATCGATTGTAGAAATTCTTTATACACATTAAAGGACTCTTCTAGTGATTTAGAGTTCACAAACCCCAAGTTATCTCCCGAAGTGTGATACTCAGGAAATTCACCATATTTACTGCGAGTTACGGATGCAATGGGTAGATTGGAACCCGGCGCACAGTACTGCCTCTCATCGCTCCCTCTATCTAAAAAGCTATACTCTTTCCAAGGTAGGCCATAATCATTTAAGATTTTACGCGATATCCGGTCAGACAGACTGTTTCCTGCTATAGATGGAATAAAAGAAAATTGCCCGCTGTCTCCGACACAAGTTACCACCCATCCTGCAATAACATTCTTGACCAGATCATCTAAATTTGCCTGCAAGTAAGCTATGGATCCAATGGTTTCTGGTAAGAATAAAACCCGATATGTAAATTCTAAGTTCTCTTGAAGCGTGAGCCACTTTGCTAGTGCAAGCGATACAACAACACCGGAAAGATTGTCATTTGCCATAGAAGGATGACAAATGTAAGTACTAATTAAAATCTCTTTAGCACTTCTTCCAGGAATTATTAACTCTCCGTAGGCTAACTCTCCCTCTTGGAAGAACGTGTCGATTAATACCTTATAGGGACCAGGTCCAAGGCACTCTTTCTGCTTTTCCGAAACACAGAATCCCCAATTTTTTGAATAATATGAAGTTATGTATGGGATGAATTCTGGTTGGTTAGGTAAGGAGTGTAGATTTAAATTCAATTGTGAGAACTCTAAAGTCTCAGAAAAAGGAATTGAGTATCCAACTAAATGTAAATTATTTTGCTTATAATCAATCACCCGGTCCCCAAGTGCGTTCTCAATATAGGCTTCTCTTACGTGCCATTCCATTGGTACTTCCCAATCAAAAACCTTTGTTCCAGAAGCAATCGACTTAATTGTGATCTCGGGGACCACAGCCTTTAAGAACTCTAGAGTTTTCCTCGTATCAGGACCAGCAAGTGTTCTATTCAAGGGGAAAAGTGTCGATAGCCAGCCGTAAATTTCTTCGCCATTCATAGTGAGAAGGATACCAAGATCTATCCCTTGTGCCTGAAATCGAAGGAATCGGTTAAAAGGTTCATAAATCAAAAAGTAATGTGCTGAGTCATGAACCACCCGTCCATTTAGTCCCTTAACGAGACTTACTATGAAAGATCCCGGGATTAAACTGGTTTGGCAGTATTGTTTTGAATATGCAAATCGTAGTCTATCGAGTGCTAAATTTAACATTAGGAAAATTCCTGCGTATTTGTCAGAAAATGATGGCGAGAACATCTATGACTGAGAATCTATTGGATTTAGCCATACAAGACTCCGCTAAGTATGCATATGAAAATTTTGGGGAAGCAAGTTATTTTGATGGCCCATCAAGTAGGCAAGACTTTTGGATTCATGTAATTGATAACTACTTACTACAGAAATTGATTCCCACTCATGAAGATGCTGCACAAAGTAAGTTGATTCTAGAATTTGGAGTATTTGAGGGTCGCTCAACAAATTTTTTCGCGCAGAGGCTTCCTGATTTTGAAATGCATGGGTTTGATTCCTTCCTTGGCCTGGAAGAAGACTGGTATGGGCACTCTGAATTTAAAAAAGCGCCTTTAGTGTTAACGGAAAGATACCTAAAGTGCCAGACAATGTAAGCCTTCACAAAGGTTGGTTTGAACAAACACTTCCAGTTTTCAAAAAAGTGCTTGGTGATCGTAAAATTACTCTACTTATTTTAGACGCAGATACATACAAACCGACCACCTTCGTTCTAAATGGCTTAGCTAGCAATTTGACATCTGGGACTGTGATAATTTTCGACGAGTATTTTGGTTATCCAAATTGGCGTGCGCATGAAATGAGAGCGTGGGAAGAGTTTTCCCTTAAAAGTAAGATTAATTATAGGTTTATCGCATACACAAGCATGAGAGTTGCACTTCAAATAATCTAGGCATATTGCTTAGTGCGCAAAGTTCGCCTCTTAAAGTGTTGGAATTAGATAGTTTATGTGGTGGTCACACTCCAGAAGATTTGGTTTATTATGATAATAAATTAAAATGTAATTCACAAACATCGAAATGATAAACACAAGAATTACATAGCAAGCATCGGGAGACAACTGATTGAGTTTCTTTTTAGACTATTTGAGCCTACAAGCAATGATCTTGCTTTTTCGTGATTTGCCCAATAATTTAATGGTACAAACGAGACAACAAGGACAGATCAGAAATACTTAATTCATCAATTTGGAACCTAAAGTTTTAAATTGAAAAACGACATTTAAATCTCTGAGGACCATCGGAAGTTTTCTAAATGAGTCAAAATCGTTCTAATCATCAAAACCTATGGAAATTCACAATTCAGCATAAAGATTCTAATTTGTCAGAGGTTTCAGGTAAGTTTGGGTCAATTTGATTGATTCATTTCCGATAAATTTTCCCGTAATTAATTGGTTTCTATCTTAAAAAGACTTAAGACTTCTATCCGTTTGAGTATCAATTACAGTTTGCCAGATTAAAAATTTTTGCCCTAAGGAGGAATTCAAATCTGAATATTTTTGCTAACTTTTTAAATCTAGCTCCCATAGATTTAGACCAACCATTCGAGTTGTAATCGTTGCCCCACAATTCTCAACAGCAAGGCCAGGTTGAAAATTAGACTTTCGAAGCCCAAAGGGTATGTTCTTACTTTGTGGTGTTGGTGAATCAGCCTTCATTGAATACATAACTTCATCACGAATTAGACCTGCGAATCTTCTTATAGACCTATGATTTAAATAACCCAAAATAAACTTCAGCCTTGGAATTGGATTTTCCTTTAAGACTGCAAGATCGTCCAGTACCTGCATGATTCTCGTTGCAGCATCTTCCTTATGTAAAAAGATCACTTCTGATAAGATATCATTGTCAACGTCTAAGTTTTTTGAATTTGAGAGGCTTTGTAATGGAGCCTTGCTCGCAGATACAACATGATCTGAAATTCTCTTTACGAATTGCCTATTATGGGAAGTTGATGCTTCTTCCAGATAGAACACTACTTTATTCATAAGCTTTGCTTGAATAGAAACTGTCGACCCTCTATGAATCACTCCAATACAGGCACCTATCCACGGTGTTATATCTCCTTTATGAATAATCTTAGTTTTCTTAGTTCCCCGCAACATTCGCTTCCAGACTCGTAAATCATCCGTAATGTGAGGGCGAATAATTATTTGTGGAACGTTTGGATTCTTGTCCCATTCTTTAAGTACTTTGATAGTCGCTTCGAAGTTTTGATATGACTCCTTCCAGAACTCTTCAGAATCAGAACTCAGCAGATTTTGGCGACGCGAAGGTGATTTAACATCTGCAAGAGGAGTCAAAAGTCCAAAATCCGAGACAAAAAGTAAGAAATCACCATGTCGCTTTTTGAGATTCTCAATTTGATTGAAATACACAGTCGAGGCGTATCTCTTTTGCAGATCAATTCTAGGCCATCCAGTATCGTGAATCATCTGTTTATTCTTAAAATACTTATGTGCTTCACTAGAAATAATTGGCCCCACGCAGAAAAAACCGTCAATCATGTCTTTGGTTCCAGGGTAGAAACGGGTGCTAACCAGATTTTTACCTTGGTAATAATCTGACGCTTCAACTGATGGGTTTAGTTCCTGGTCTAAAATATAGACGTACTGAGACTTTGTTTTAATCCATTTTGTTAACAAAGCTACTTGTGTTCCCTTATCAAGATATATCCCAGCACAAATATCTCGAGAACCTAACGCACGATAAATCGCCGCATGTGAGCCAACATAAACTCTAAAGCCCTTGGAACATGCTTTTGCAGCCAGAACGACCTGCGAATCAAGCTCTCTGTTCTTCAGCTCTATCGGAATGTAAAGGTGTTTCTTTTCTATCGCCAAGATTGAACCTTTCATGATGTTTTTTCCAGAACTCTACTGTATTGTGAATTGATTTCACGCTTGGAGCGCTAGAAGTAAGACATAAATGATTGTGTTAAACCTGTAGAATTTCAAGACGATGATGTATCGTAGAGGCTCATGGAGAGCCTACAAGTCACGACTGTAGCAATAGTCGTGACTTACAAGCGTGATAGATTGCTAAAAGATTGCTTGCTTTCTCTAGAGAACCAAGGTTTGGATCACATAATAGTTGTGAATAATGGCGGCTTACAAGATTCGCCAACTTGTCAAGCGGTAGAAAGTGTTTCCACGAAATTTCAAACCCCAATTACTCTAATTAACACCTTAGAGAATCTAGGCGGAGCTGGGGGTTTTGCACTAGGAATTGAGAGTGGCCTTGAAAATAAGTTTGATTATCTATGGCTCATGGATGATGACTGTATTCCTGATAAAGGTGCATTAGATGCACTTTTAAGAGTCGCCACATTCGCTTCTAAAGATTCTCTCGGAAGACCCTATGGTTTTTATGCTTCTCGTGTTTTTTGGAGAGATGATTCTCTCCATCATATGAATGTTCCGGAATTTACTCCACACTGGTTCAATGCAACTCGTCCTACAAACAATGCATTTGAGATTCGGAGGTGTTCATTTGTTTCAGTTTTAGTTCCTGTGGATGCCGTACGGAAAGTTGGATTACCGATAAAAGAATTTTTCATTTGGGGCGATGATGTCGAGTTTACCCTAAGAATTTCAGATTTCTATGGGTATGGCCAGTATTGTATGGATAGTTCTGTTCACCACATGACTACCTCTAATGAAAAAGTTGATTTTCGTAACATTCCAGAACCATCAGCTTGGAAGTATCAATATGCAATTACAAATTCTCATGCGATGCTTTGGGGTCGAGGTAATTATCTTCAGGCAATTGTGAGTTTATTGAAAACCATGTTTGACTTAATTTCCGGGGTTTCTTCAATCCAAACCAAGAAATTTGTGCTGAGAGGTTTGGGTAAAATTCCAAAACAGGCATCGACAGTCGCAATGTACATCAGGGAAGTAAAATAATGCGAACCAAGAAGTCAATTGTCATTATTGGTGCAGGCCTATTCGGCCTAACCATTGCTGAACGCTGCGCATCTCTAGGTGTAAAAGTTCAAATCTTGGAAAAGAGAGAACATATTGGAGGTAACGCCTACAGTTATTTTGATAATCGAACAGGAATCAACGTACATAAATATGGAAGTCATATTTTCCATACATCCAATGAAAAAGTCTGGAGGTATGTGAACCGTTTTGCAGATTTTAATGACTATCAACACAAAGTAATCGCATCGTTTAAAGATAACTTTTACCCAATTCCAGTTAATTTATTGACGTTATCCAATTTTTTTAAGAAAGGTCTCACGCCAAGCCAAGCTGAAGATCTGTTAAACCAAAAAACTTCCATGTTCAAGTCAGGAGTAGCCCCAACGAATCTTTATGAGAAGGGACTGCAATCTCTGGGCCAAGAGCTATTTGATGCTTTCTTTGGGAATTACACTGAAAAACAATGGCAGACTCCCCCAGAAAATTTACCAGCGGACATTATTGGTCGGATACCAGTTAGGTATAATTTTGATCCACGATACTTCACAGATGCATTTCAAGGCATACCAAAAAATGGATACACACCATTGTGCGAAAATATGATTGACTCAAATGCCATCGATATTAACTTTGGGGTAGATTACTTTTCAGTCCGCAACGAAATCCCAAAAGACACATTACTTGTTTACACTGGACCAATAGATCAATTCTTTGACTATAGATTTGGGAGACTAAAGTGGCGAACTATTGATTTTGAATTAGAACATCATAATATCGAAGACTATCAAGGCACGGCGGTTGTAAATTATCCCGAAAAGATGCTTCCCTTTACTAGAATTCATGAATTTAAACACTTGCACCCTGAGTCTTTACGAGAAACTCAAGGAACTGTCATTGCCAAAGAGTATAGTCGTTTTGCCGAAGAATCAGACGAGCCGTACTACCCAATCAATACCTCAGTTGATAGATCGATTCTAGAACAATATCGAAGGGCAGCAAAGGAAAGGGAATCAAATTTAGTAGTTGGAGGAAGGCTTGGAAGTTACCAATACTTGGATATGCATATGGCTATAGCATCCGCATTAGCAGTATTTGAAAACAGAATACGTCCAGAATTAGAGAGTTGAATTATGAAACCTGACTCGACTAATTCAGAAATTTTATTATCATTGGGATATAAAGATTTACTTATTAAGTTAGCCAGTTATCTCGTGAACAGTAGGATCGTATGAATATTCTCGTAACGGGTGCTTGTGGCTTTATTGGCAGCAATTTGTGCCAGTCGCTACTGTTAGATGGTCACTTTGTAAGAGGAGTAGATTCTCTTACCGGAAATTATGAGAAGAAAATAAAGAGAGCAAATAGTGAGATTCTAACAAGATTCAAAAATTTTACTCTCTTGGAAGTTGACCTAATTGGGATAGATTTAGCCCCTATTTTGGCCGGTATAGATATAGTCTTTCATCTAGCCGGCCAGCCAAGCGTTCATAATTCTTGGGGAGAAGACTTTAGTGAGTATTCGAATAGAAATGTCGTACTTACTCAAGGATTATTGCGTGCAGCCACTACGGCCAAGATTTCAAGATTTGTGAATTCATCTAGCTCTTCAATTTATGGAAGAGCTGTCACTACTCCAACGAAAGAGAATGATCATAAACGTCCAATTAGCCCCTACGGTGTTACGAAATATGCCGCGGAGAATTTGGTTTCGCTATATGGAAGCGAATTTGGGTTAAGCACTGTGTCCCTTCGATATTTTACAGTTTATGGACCAAGACAAAGGCCGGACATGGCATTCAGTAAATTGATTGAGGCAGGTAAAACCGGAACGCGTTTTTCGTTACATGGTGATGGATCTCAAATAAGAGATTTTACTTTTGTTGGGGATGTTGTAGAAGCCAATAAATTAGCAGGTTTTGCGGATATCGATCCCGGATCAGTATTTAATATTGGAGGCGGATCTCCAGTATCCATGAACAGCGCAATTTTGATGATTGAAGAATTAATGAATCTAAAAATTGGAATTGATAGGGTACCGCTTGGTCCAGGTAATCCGATGATTACTGCCTCAGACTCAAGATCAGCAGAATTGAAACTGGGCTGGAAGCCAAAAGTCCACATTCGCCAGGGATTAGAGGCACAAGTGGTGTGGCAATTGGACCAAATGTGAGTCAAAAAGACGTTGTCTTCACGGCACTGTTTGGCGGATATGAATCTTTAAATGAACTAGAAATACTAAAGAACCCAAACACTAGGTATATCTGTTTCACCGACGATTCAAGTTTGAGAAGTGAAACATGGGAAATTTTTCTGGTAAATCCAATAAACAAGACGAGCCCCTCTCGAGCCAGCAGAGAGATTAAAATGCTTGGCCATAGACACTTTCCTGATGGCACAAGATCTTTGTATATAGACAACACGGTACGGTTGAGAATAGATGGGGCCAAGGTTCTCGATGTATGGCTTAAAGAATCAGATGTAGCATTTATGCTGCATTCTTCGAGAAAAACTGTTCGTGGTGAGTTTTTTGCTTGTTCGGTCTACGAGCTGGATCAACAAAAAAAGATTTGGGAACAGTACAGCCACTACAGAAAAAATTATCCTGCTGTGCTTGATCAAAGACCCCACTGGGGAGGAATGATTGCCAGAGTTAATTCATCAACGACAGATAAATTCATGGAGACATGGAAAGAGCAGTTTGATCAGTTTACGAGAAGAGATCAATTAAGCATCAACGTCAGTTCAGTGATTAGCGGCGTTAAAGTAGGGTCGATTGAAGGAGAGAATGCTGCCTCAATTTGGCATGATTGGCCAATACTTCGTAATCGTCAATTTCAAATGCGAGACAAGACAAGTGGACGAAGCTTTAGAAAGCTAAGAATTATCATAAATGGGATAGTGTACGGATATCGTTTTTACCTTCACAAAGTAGTGTGACTATTCGCTGGACATCTGCGGGGCAAAGGGACCATGAGAACACTTCAAGAGATATTTCGAAAAAGTACTTTTGGGCGCACCCTTCAAGTCTTGTCATCCAGAGACCAAAAAAGACTCCTAGGTGTAGCTGCTTTACAGATTTGTATTGGTGTTTTGGATTTGTTTGGTGTTGTTGCGATTGGACTCTTAGGTGCACTCTCTGTTGCAGATTTGCAGTCAGAGAGTCCAAGCAGTCAAGTTTCTAACATCTTGGATCTTTTGCATCTATCAAAAAGTTCATTCCAAATCCAAGCCTTGGTGTTGGCTTGCGCTGCAGTACTTTTATTGGTAGGGCGAACGGTGATTTCAATTTTACTCACAAGACGCATTTTGTTTTTCTTAAGTAACCGCGGGGCACAAATTTCTGCCAATCTTGTTTCACGGCTTATGTCCCAGTCACTTCTTGACATTCAAAGTAGAACTTCTCAAGAAACACTTTTTGCAGTTACTCGAGGGGTAGATTATCTCACCCTACAAATTTTAGCCCCTGCAATTGTTTTAGTTTCCGATGTTGCGCTATTAATTGTGATGGCTTTAGGCCTATTTGTAATTGATCCATTAACAGCTATTGGCACATTCTTTATTTTTTTTGCAATTGGATATTTTCTTTATCGTTTTATGCATGTTAGAGCTGGATTACTTGGAGTTCAAAATTCGCAGCTAAACATCATAAGTAACGAGAAAATAGTTGAAGTATTTTCAACTTATCGCGAGTTGGTTGTGAGAAATAGGCGAGATTTTTACTCACGTGAAATTGGAAAAGATCGATTTGCTCTTGCTCGTACATCAGCCGAAATAAATTTTCTACCATATGTTAGTAAATACGCGATAGAAACTTCAGTAATTCTTGGTGCAATACTGATTGGTGCCACCCAATTCATACTTCAGAACGCAGAACAGGCAGTGGCAACTCTCGTAATCTTCTTGGCGGCAGGAACCCGTATAGCCCCTGCAGTACTTAGGGTTCAACAAGGATCTGTGTTGATCCGTAGCAGCATGGGTCAAGCGAAACCAACACTTGAGTTAATCGAAGGACTCAGGTCAATGGCAACAGTCGAGAATACGGATGACAAAGTAGATATTTTCCATGATGGATTCGTTCCAGATGTCCAAATAAAGGATGTAACCCTTACCTATCCAAATCAACTGATCCCAGCAGTAAAGAATGTTTCATTAACTATTCCAGCGGGTAAGTTTGTGGCTTTTGTAGGTTCATCTGGTGCTGGAAAAACAACCATTATTGATATATTGCTAGGGGTTCTTCTCCCAGATGAAGGTAGTGTCGAAATATCGGGACTTACCCCCCGGCATGCTGTGTCTAAATGGCCTGGCGCTGTTTCTTACGTTCCTCAGGACATTGTGATAGTGGCTGGGACCATTCGCGAAAATGTCGCCCTTGGGTATCCGTTATCGGAGGCCACGGATGAACTTGTCATGGCTGCCATTAAGGTGGCACAACTGGATAACTTCATAGAAACCTTGCCACAAGGCCTGGACACACAGGTTGGAGAACGTGGAACAAAGATCAGTGGCGGCCAACGGCAGAGAGTTGGCATAGCTCGAGCAATGTTCACGCACCCGAATTTGCTAGTACTTGATGAAGCTACTAGTTCATTGGACGGCGAGACCGAAGTTGGAATCTCGGATGCAATTCGCCGCCTCAAGGGATCCACCACTGTGGTGATGATCGCCCATCGATTATCAACCGTAAGAGATGCTGACATGGTGATCTACCTAGATCACGGCAAGATTTTGGCCGCAGGCACTTTCCAGGAGGTAAGGTCTGCTATTCCAGATTTTGATCATCAAGCGAAATTGATGGGACTATAGGTTCGAGTTCTCATGTTCCTTGTATAGTGGCGATATGAAGTTCCCGATGTATAACAAGAATGTCATGTCTTTCATTCAAGAGATCCCGTCCTTCGTTGGTGATGAGCCATATGTCTCTGCTTTTGGAATCCAATGGATCGAACATGCAAAGACGCAGCTTGATAGCCATACTGGTTTAGACATCACCAGAGACAGACTAATTCGAATGTTTGGACCTCTATATTCAAAATTAGATAAGAAGAATATTTTGGAAGCGGGATGTGGGGCTGGAAGATTTACTGAGATTTTGGTTGAAAATGATTCCTTGATTACATCCGTTGATTTGTCTATTGCCGTCGTCGCAAACTACACGAACAATGGACACAATTCGAATCTAAGAATTGTAAGAGCATCAATAACTGAACTTCCTTTTGAAGAAGAGCAATTTGATATTGTATTTTGCCCCGGAGTGGTGCAACATACCCCTAACCCAAAGAGAACAATTCAACAGTTGTACAAGCAAGTTAAGCCGGGTGGATGGCTGATCTTCGATCAATACCGTTACAACGTTTCATCATTTCTTAGAGTCACCTGGTTATATCGGTTCTTCTTAAAGAGATTACGACCCGAATTAGGTTTAAGACTCACAGATTTCTTAGTCAAGATTTGGCTACCACTCCACCGCCTTGTATCTGGCAAAAGGTTTTTGGAAATCTTACTTTTTCGATTTTCGCCAATCACAGCTCATTACACAGGATACCCAAATCTATCAGAAGAAGACCAGGTTGAATGGGCACGATTGAATACTCATGATAATCTGACAGATTTTCATAAGCATCAAACCAGTGTGTCTAGGGTAAAGAAACTAGTTGCAGACTTAGAGGCGATTAATGGATACTTTAGCATCATGCCATACACCGTCGAGGTGCGATGCCAGAAACCTTTAATTCAGAATCATGATGAACAAATTATTAATCCAAGAATAGTCAGAATGAAGGGTAGATCAGTCGTTTCTGGATGATCTCGTATAATTTGGAACTTTGTTTTAGCGAAAAGGCAATTCTATTGAACTTAAGAATTACTCAAGAACTTCATTTCAAGCCAATTCTTATTACTTTTTCTTTACATTTAAAGCTCGCTCCCACTTTTCTAGGAGTAATTCTCTTGAGTGATTAGCAGCAAGATATCTTTCTGCCTTGATCATGATTTCATTTCTTAGTTGGACATTAGAGTGTAATAACTGAATTTTTTGGTACCAATCATCGTCATCGACAAGACAAATACCAAGCCCAGCAGATAAGAGAACTCGTTCATAAGCAGGTGTTCGGGAAACTAGCGTTGGTATGCCGAGCACCCAATTGGACAACAACTTGTTTTCGGGCTTTAGCATAGCAAATTTATCTTTGGCATTAATGGGAATGATGCCTATTTCACTCCTACTAGCAAAGTCAATTAACTTCTCAATCTCCCACTCATGAATGTTGATAAATGCCTTGGAGTTAGGAAAGAGCTTAGACACATTTTTACTAAGGGTTTGCCTGCCTGCTATTCCGCCCCACCGCCGAAATGAATTTCTACTTAGAATCTCTAATTTGCCTCCACCTTCGGAGAGTATTTGGTCTATCTGGTCGGCGACTATGGAAAAATGTTTGAACGTATATGGCAAACCCTCCCAGAATAGCGAACCATTCACTTTTTTGATCACATTTCGATCAAAACTACCCTCAAGTTCCGAATGACTATCTAATATAACATGCACGTCAGAACAGTACTTTAAAATTTGTAGTCGTTGCTCAGGAGAGGCGACAATTATTCGATCAGCATTTTTGCAGGCATACCTTAGGTGACGCGTGTACGTTATCCATCGAAGTGAACTACCACCTCCCCAAGTTCGCAACACGTTTCGTAACAAATCCTTCATTGGAGAAGGATTCTCTCCGATGTATCCATCAACCAGATCAAGAATTATGAATGATTTTGAATTCTTTATGAATTTAGCGTAATTAGCGGCACTAGATAAAACAAGAATATCTACCTCTGAATAATCCAAAGTCTCAATTGATTGCTGAGACGCAGATGCCCAAAAATGCAACCTCCTTCGGTCTGCGGGGTGTGACAAGTCGGTAGAGTAGGGGACATAACCAATTTTCATTTATTGTCTACTTGACTAGCGGCAAGCTTAAGTAAGTACTGACCATATTCATTGCCACCGTAAAGATTCCCTTGTGCGATTAACTCTTCGGTACTAATCCAACCTTTGCGCCAAGCAACTTCTTCAATGCATCCTATCTTTGAGTCATACAGTTCTTCAATGTTCATAACAAAATTGATTGCTTCATTCATTGTTCGGACAGTTCCACAATCCATCCAAGTCGTACCCTCATTCATTTTTCGGACCGATAGCAAGCCATCCAACAAATAAGTAGAAATAACAGAAGTGATTTCATACTCACCCCGGGCGCTTCGTGTTACGGTTCTGGTCCGTTCAAGGACGGAAGAATCAAAAAAGTATAAACCAGGAACAGCGACGTTAGATTTCGGGTACAAAGGCTTCTCTTCCAATGAAATTGGATTTCCTGTATCTGATATCTCGATAACCCCATACCTTTCAGGATCTAGGACCTCGATGCCAAATATTGTTGCACCTTTAGTAACTGAGATTTCCATCAAACTTCTACCTAGACCTGGGCCATAGAAAATATTGTCACCAAGGATTAGGGCTACCTCGTCACCACCAATGAAATTCGAAGCGATCAGAAGAGCCTGTGCAATACCCTCAGGCTTAGGTTGGGTCGCATAGCTTATTGAGATACCGAGTGATTTTCCGTCTCCCAATAGCTTTTTAAAATCTTCGGAATCTTGGGGTGTTGTAACGATGAGAATTTCTTGAATACTTGCAAGCATTAAAGTCGAAAGAGGATAATAGATCAAAGGTTTATCGTAAATAGGCAACAATTGCTTACTTACCGTTTTTGTTAGGGGCCAAAGTCGAGATCCTGTGCCACCCGCAAGAATTATCCCCTTCACATGAGCAAGGTTACTTCACCTGTAAGGTTGGTCAAGTACATGAGCGAGTGAGGCGAAAATGAAGGTCTTGATTACCGGCGGTGCAGGGTTTATCGGTTCAAACTTTGTACGTCTATTTGCAGAGGGATCCTTTTCATCCATAAGTTCTGTCATGGTTTTAGACAAGTTAACCTATGCAGGAGTGTTAGAGAATTTACCCCAAACTTTCTCTGAAGGTAAAAACTTTGTTCGAGGAGACATTTGCGATACTAACCTTATCGGTAAACTACTGACCGAAGTAGGCGCTGTCATCAACTTTGCTGCGGAGTCACATGTTGATCGTTCGATAACTGGCGCATCTGATTTTGTTCAAACAAACATCGTGGGTGTTCAAGTTATTTTGGATGCAATAAAAGCCTCAGGAAGAAATATTCGATTTCTACAGGTTTCAACTGATGAAGTTTATGGCTCTATCGAATCCGGTTCTTGGACTGAAGATTGGCCCTTGCAACCTAACTCTCCTTATTCCGCCAGTAAAGCAAGTGGTGAATTGCTAGCGCGTTCTTACAACAGAACTCACGGTATGGATGTGGTCATTACTCGCTGCAGTAACAACTACGGGACACATCATTTTCCAGAAAAGTTAATTCCACTGTTCATCACTAATTTAATTGAAGGTAAGAAAGTTCCCGTGTATGGGACTGGCGAGAATATCCGGGATTGGTTACATGTAGATGATCACTGTCGAGGAATCTATTCCGTTTTGATGAATGGGTGTTCCGGTGAGGTTTACAACATTGGTGGCGGTCGCGAGCTAACAAATAATGAAATTACAAGTTTGATCCTTGAAGCCATGGGAGCAGATGAGTCATCCATTGATTATGTGGAAGATAGAAAAGGCCATGATCTTCGATACAGCGTTGATTGGACAAAGATCAATCAAGAATTAGGTTATGAACCGCAAGTAAAGTTTGAAGATGGCTTAAGAGCAACAATTCAGTGGTATCGAGATAATGAAGCGTGGTGGAAGCCACTTAAGAATCGTTAATTTGTAAATGACTTGGTTAATTTCAGGCGGATCAGGGCAATTGGGTATTGCGGTTTCGCAAGAGCTTGGCGAACGCGGACTCTTGTTTAATGCATGGAGTTCAAAAGATTTAAACATTATTCAGGGACCAACTGTTCGAGGTTTTGTCTCAGATTTGTCGCCGAAAGTGATTATTAATTGTGCTGCTTGGACAGATGTTGATGGAGCTGAAACAAATGAGCTACAGGCTTCCAGGGTGAATGGTGATGGAGCAGAAAATTTGGCAGTGGCAGCAAAGAACTGTGGAGCCAAGATGATTCATGTTTCCACAGATTACGTCTTTTCAGGTGAGGGCGAAACTCCATGGCAGGTAGATGACAGGGTTAATCCGCAATCTGCATATGGGCGCACAAAAGCTGATGGTGAAGGGCGAGTACTTCGTGCTTATCCAGAGAATTCAACAATAGTTCGAACTGCTTGGCTGTATAGCCCTTGGGGAAAGAATTTTGCGAAGACAATGACGCGTCTTGCGATCAATAATGATAGTGAAGTTCGAGTTGTAAACGACCAAATGGGGCAACCGACTTCTGCAATAGATCTTGCAAAGCAAATTGTTGATTTGGGACTTTCTGATTCACTCGCTGGGATTTACCACGGGACTAATTCTGGAGAAGCAACTTGGTTTGAGTTCGCCAGGGAGATATTTAAATTATCGGGAGCAGATGTAAATCGCGTTATTCCGGTGTCTTCGAGCCAGTATCCGAGACCTGCGAAACGACCTGCGTACTCCGTATTAAGTCACGATGCTTGGACAAAAACGAGTGTTAAATCGATGAGAGATTGGCGAATCGCACTTGAAGAAGCGATGCCTGCAATCATTTCTGCAGTAAAAGCGGGAGAATAAGAACATGGAATTAACACCACTTGGCATTGAAGGTGTCTGGTTAGCAGAGTCACCTGTTTGGAGTGATGAGCGAGGATTCTTTCGTGAGTGGTTTAAGAGCGGTGACATTAAAGCCGCCACAGGAATTGATTTTTCGATTCAGCAGGCGAATATTTCCCAAAGCCAGCGAGGTGTAATTCGAGGAATTCATTACAGCCTTGCACCACAGGGGCAGGCCAAGTGGGTTACGTGTGTAAGCGGTTCGATATTCGATGTAGTTGTGGATATTCGCCCTAATTCACCAACCTATAAAAAGTATTTAGCAGTTGAGTTAGGGGGAAATGAAGGACGTGCGTTATTGATTGGCGCTGGGCTTGGTCATGGCTTTCTCGCCCTTGAAGACAACACTTCAATCTCGTATCTATTGAGTTCGCCTTATTCGCCAGATTTAGAATTCGAAATTCAGCCAACTGATCCGGAGATAAACATTGATTGGCATTTACATTTGATTAGTGGTGTGGGAGTTGTAGTTTCTCCAAAAGATGCACAAGCTCCAACACTTGCCGAACGATTAGCTGAAGGAAAACTTCCACAGTAACTAAGTGGCTTGGGCCGGGATCGAACCGGCGACCTAACGATTTTCAGTCGTTCGCTCGTACCAACTGAGCTACCAAGCCAACAAAGATCTTGCTAGCAGTTGCCCACCAGTACGTATGGCACACAAATAAATTTGCATACAACACCAAAACCTTTGCGACCCGGACGGGACTTGAACCCGCGACCTCCGCCGTGACAGGGCGGCGCGCTAACCAACTGCGCTAC
>Ga0214917_10000717_pt1 | contig 43378 bp, 35 predicted proteins | sample LL_1208_BB_MetaG_FD_177983 | JGI IMG/M metagenome (GOLD analysis project Ga0214917, IMG submission 177983) | Freshwater microbial communities from Lake Lanier, Atlanta, Georgia, United States - LL_1208_BB | ecosystem: Environmental > Aquatic > Freshwater > Lake | place: USA: Georgia | collected... | reverse complement strand
CAAGCAGTAAGGGATTTGTAAAATCAACCCTAATTCGTACTTTTGTGCAATGATTGGTCTCGTGGCCGAGCGGCTAGGCACCGGTCTGCAAAACCGTATACTCCGGTTCGAATCCGGACGAGACCTCTGTAGAGCCCGAAAGGGCTTTTTTTTGTAGTCCTTTAACTTATTATTAAAATCTTGTTAGAATTATGAAACATCGAATAATATATTTTATATTTGGCACACTTAAATAAAAATAAACGAACTATGAGCAAAAAGAAAACTAATGGAAATAAGAAAACCGTCGGAGGTTTTTCTGCAGTTGTGGCATTCTTGGCAATGACAATAGCCTTGGTGGCTGGAATACTAATTTACCAATATGTCTTTGGTGCGAAAAGTAATTTTGTGGATGGTAATTCAGAAGGAGAACCCATTGAAGGGAATTTGCTCGGTGTAATTTATAAAGGAGGATTTATTGTGCCTGGGCTTGTGGCCATCAACATCATTATTGTAATTTTTTCGCTAGAACGCCTCATTACTTTATTAATGGCAAATGGCAAAGGAAAATCGGCGAAGTTCATTGCGGGCATCAAAGCTTCAATGAATACAAACGATTTTGAAGGGGCAATCAAGGCTTGCGACAAACGTAGAGGTTCCTTAGCAGCAGTTGTTCGGGCAGGAATGATCAAATACCAACATATTTCTTCTGACTCCCACATGAACAAAGAACAAAAGTTAGAATCCTTGAAAAAGGAATTGGAGGAGGCTACAGCGCTTGAGTTGCCAATGCTTTCAAAGAATCTGACCGTGTTATCCACATGTGCAACTATTGCCACGCTAGTTGGTTTGATTGGTACCGTATTAGGGATGATTCGTTCTTTTGCAGCGATGTCTTCAGGATCGCCGGACACTGCAGCACTTGCTACTGGAATTTCGGAAGCATTAATTAACACGGCCTTTGGTATCACGGCTTCTACGATTGCCATCATCATGTACAATGTGTTTTCTACACAAATAGATTCCATGACATATAGCATCGATGAAGCCAGCTTTACTATTGTTCAGGATTTCTCTTCCAAGAACTAAGTTTTTCTTAAGGTAAATTATGCCAAAATTAAAAGTACCAAAGAGTTCGCCTGCGATCGACATGACGCCCATGGTGGATCTTGCCTTTTTGCTTGTTACCTTCTTCATGTTAGCCGCTTCGTTTAGACCGAGCGAACCCGTCACTGTAAATACCCCAACAAGCACGAGTGAAACAATAATTCCGGAAAATATAATTATGGTTACCGTTGCTTCAGATGGGAAGGTTTACTTTAATTTAAGTGGCGCCGAAGCCCGAAAAGAAGCGCTTACAAGTATGATGGGGAAATATGGAATTGGGTTGAATAAAGAGCAAATCGAAAAATTTTCTTTCATGTCTACCTTTGGTTGCAGTATGAACGAATTGCCCAATTATTTAAACTTGTCTGGAGACGCTCAAAAACAATTTGTTACCAAAGGAATCCCAATTGATTCGTTAAATAACCAATTGAAAGATTGGATTAGCTTCAGCAAGAAAGCAGCGCTTAATTCTGGAAAAACAGCCTATGAGGAAGCAAAAAAATCAAACAAAAACCCTAATATTGACGATTTTAAACCAAAATATATCATTCGTGCTGACGGAAAGGCTCTTTATACCAAAGCAGAAGAAGTCATAGACGTGTTTCGGGACTTAAATATCAGCAACCTTAATTTTGTTACATCTACAGAATTTAACCCTTTTAAATAAATCAAACCATGGCAGAAATAGCAGATAGTGGCGGTGGTGGTCACGATAAAAAAGGGAAGAAGCGAGCAAAAAAAGCGTCCACAAGGGTGGATATGACCCCGATGGTAGATCTCGCTTTTTTGTTGTTGACATTTTTCGTTTTAACCTCCACCTTTAGTAAACCTAAGGTGATGAGCCTCGCTTATCCCGCTAAAATTGATAAACCAACAGGGGATGCGCCAAAATTGAACAATGGTATTACTTTTTTATTATCAGAGGATAAAGTGTTTTATTACACGGGGGAATTCTATCCCGTAGATAAACCAGGTCCAAAAGGCCCCACTAAGTTGATTGAAACAAATTTTGGTCCTCAAGGGTTGAGAAAAGTGTTAGCTGATTTAAACTCTTACGTTTTGTTGCGTAAGGAAGGCTTGGTAAAAAAGGTGAAAGCAAAGCAAATGGCTGACTCCACCTATGCAAAGGAAATGGATGTATTAAAGGCAAAACCAGAAGCTTTGAAGGTTTTGGTGAAAACCGACAAAAAAGCCTTATGCAAAAACTTTGTGGATTTAATCGATGAAGTCAAAATTGCTGAAATAGGTGTAATCGCCCCGGTTCCAATCCTACCTGCTGAATTAATACTACTCGAAAACGAATTAAAAAAATAAGGTATGGATAATAATCTGATTTTTCTTTTTGTTGTTGTGGGACTCGTAACGCTTTATTCCCTGTTTTCTTATTTTTCAGCAAGGGGTTGGACCGTGTCGTCAGAAGAAAGAAACGAATTGGTCTTTGAACACAGAAATAAAGAATACGGGGCATATAATATACGAAAAAATTACAACAAAAGACTTGCCCTTATTATGTTAGGGTTGGTCTTAGCCTTTGGTGTAGGTGCAGGTGTACTTTTTGTCATTCGGAAATTGGAAGAAAATGCAGAAGGACCAAAGCGAAATGAAAACACGGTGGCGTTGGTACCACCACCCCTCCCCGAGGATGTTCCACCCCCACCTCCACCCCCGAACGACCCCCCACCTCCACCTCCACCCCCACCACCATTGGAAGAGCTAACGGCATTTATTCCTCCGGTGATTGAGGATGATCCAGTAATGGATCCTGTACCTATACAAAAAGATTTGGAAAACGCTACGATCTCCACAGTAAACCAAGAAGGAACTAAGGGCTTTGATCAGGAAGAAGATGGTGAGTTTAAACCTGTGCCACTAGAGAAAAAGAAAGATGAAGGGATTGAAATACGTCCTGAACCGGTGGAGACATTCGTGGAAGAAGAGGCTGAATTTCCAGGTGGAAATGGAGCGATGGTCAAATTTATTAAGGACAACATTAATTTTCCCCAGGAAGCCATCGATCTAGGTATTAAAGGACGCGTGATGGTGCGTTTTATAGTAGAAAAGGATGGACGCATATCTAATGTTTCTGTGGTAGGTTCTTTAGCTGGTTGTAAAGCTTGCGATAAATCTGCAGTACAAGTAGTTGAGAAAATGCCAGCGTGGAAAACCGGAAAAAATGGCGGGCGTTCTGTGCGCACATGGGTAACTCTCCCCATAAAGTTTGAGACAGAATAAGTCAGATAGTTTGTCGTATTTTGGGTTTTCTTTTATCCATACCTTTTAATGAATATTAATGTATTGAATTTGGCCCTAGGCCTCGTCTCGGTTGTTGCTATTGTTGCTTTAGGGTTTGTTTTCTTAGTTTCAGATGTTGTACCGGGTTTAATGGGTTGGCGAAGATACGTTCTGGTTTCCGTTTTGTTTGCTTATGCAACCATTAGATTATTTAGGGCGCGTAAACAATTCAATAGGCAAAAAAACGAATGAACAGAAGCTTACTGTTTTCTGTACTCCTTGGTCTTACGTTGTGGTCGTGCAACGAACATGAGAACCCCTTGGCCTACCAAAACGATACCCACGGTAGGGGTAAAGCCACCATTTTTATCGAAGATTCTTACAAACCGCTTTTCACAAGTTGTATTTATTCCTTCGAAGGTAAATATCCTAAAGCAAAAATTACAGGAAAGTTTCTCTCTGAAGGACAGATTATCGACAGTTTCTTTGAAAATAAAGTTAAAACGATATGTATTTCAAGGGATTTTACGAAAGAGGAAAAAGCGATACTAAAATCGAAAAATGTGCAAGTACGTAGCGAATTAATTGCCTACGATGCGGTGGCCTTAATAACACATCCGTCAAACAGCGACACTTTGGTTTCCGTAAAAGATATTAAAGATTGGCTCACGAAGGATGGAGCAAGATGGCCTACTTCCAACAAAGCGATAAACATGGTTTTTGACCGTGAAAATTCGGCAAATTTTAATTTTTTAGCCCGATTGGCTGGAAATAAAAAACTTTCAACTTCTGTTTATGCCCTAAAATCCAATGAGGAGGTAATTAATTACGTAAAAAAAACACCGAATGCACTAGGCTTCATCGGAGTAAATTGGATTTCTGATCAAGAGGATTTAGAAGTAATGCATTTTTTAGACAGCATAAATGTACTTTACGTAAGTGCTGCTGAAGGTGAACCTGGTTTTCAGCCATATGCAGGTACTATTTGGACTAAGGAATACCCTTTGTTTCGTGAAGTTTGGATGATTAACAAGGCTAGGAAGGCCGGATTGAATTCGGGTTTTGTGCTCTATATGACAGGAGAGCGTGGGCAATTGATTATTCAGAAATCTGAGTTGGTGCCTGCAAAAGCTCCGATTCGGTTAATTCAATTCACGACATATTAAATTAAAGATTTTTTTTGCTTTATAACAAAACCAAACTAACTTTGGCAATCTTATTGTTCAATTAACGTAAACAATTCCTATGAAAAATATTTTATTATTCTTTTTCCTTACCGCACTGACTTTAACGGCAAATACCCAGAGCTTAATTGAGGCGATCAATAAAACTAACAACGAACGTTTTCCAGAGGCTATCCGGGATTTTAAAAGTTTAATTGCCACCAGTCCAGCGGACGGACTTGCCTATTATAATCTTGGGAATTGTTATTTCAAAAAAGGGGAAGTAGATTCCGCGGTTTCGATTTGGAATAAGGGGTTTGATATGGCACCCACGAATCATTTGTCCTTGGTAGGAAAATTTCGCGCGTTATGGATGAATGGTGACAAAGTTGGGGCACAGGCACAATTGACAAAGGCAAGGGAATTAACCAAGGGCAAAAAATTGAAGCCATTACGTGCGGAGGTTTTACGCGGTGCCGCGGAAGGGTATATAAAATCTCAAACTAAGGATTTGGATGCTGCGCTGACGTTGCTCACAGAGGCCATTGAAATCCAACCCAATAACGAGGAGAACTATCTGTTGCAAGGTGATGCCCTCTACGAACAAGCAAAAAAGATTGCTCAAACGAATAATACAACGCTAAACGCAAGTGATGCCATCAAAAGTTATAACAAAGTGCTAGACATTAATCCAAAGTCCCCGAGAGGGAAATTGAGAGTAGCCAATATTTACCAAGCAGCTGATAACGAAACGGAGGCGAATTCTATCTACAAGGAAGCTGTTGCTATTGATTCTACCTTTGCCCCCGCATACAGAGAACGCGCTGAAATGCTCATGCGATTTAATAAAATGAAATTAGCCATTCAAGATTGGAGAAAATATTTAGCCCTTAATAACAACCTAGAGGCGCTTTACCGATATGGAAGCGCGTTGTATGTTGCCAAAGAATACTGTGAAGCGATCAACGTTATTTTGGAAGTAAATAAAAGGGGTATTGTTAATTTATTTACAGAAAGAATACTCGCCAAATCCTATTTAGAGTGTAAAGGGGTAAGCAACGGGCCAGAACTTGGTATGGCAGCGAGTGAACGGTTTTTCCAATTGGCCGATACCGCAAAAGATGTGAGTTACTTAGACATCAAAACCAAAGGGGATTTATTGATGAAGTTAGGAAAAGACTCCTTAGGAATTATGGAGTGGGAGAAAGCGACGAAGATGAACCAAGATATTTTTAAAGAATTAACTGGAGATATTGCAAAAATGTACTTTAAGATGAAAAAGTACGACAAGGCAATTGAAACCTACCTTGCGCGCCAAGGCGTTATTGAATTAACGGTACAAGAATGGTTTAACCTAGGTCAAAGCTATGTTTATGGCCCAAAGAATTATAATGAGGCAGATACAGTTTTTGCAAAAGTTTCATCCATGTCTCCTTCATACACACCTGCGTATTTCTTTCGAGCACGATGCAAATTAAAGCTAGACGCCAATAATGCACTCTGGTTAGCAAGACCATATTATGCGAAAGTGCTGGAACTAGTTACGGGTGACGAAAGAAAAAAAGATAGCAATAAAAAGATGGTAATCGAAGCTGCTAAATACTTAGGAGGGTATTATGGTGCGTCTTTGGAAAAAGATCCTGCCAAGGTTAAGGAGTACTTTCAAATTGTCTATGATTTAGATCCTAATGACGCTCAGGCTAAACAAGTTTTAGGCATCAAATAAATCTTATCTTTCTACCAGAAGCAAGCTGCATCCCGTCATTTCAATCGGAAGATCCACGCCCATTAAGCTCAAGATGGTTGGGGCAACATCAGCCAAGATACCGTTTCGAAGCGGTATGTCTTGCATGCATCCCGCTAAAATGCAAGGGACGGGGTTAAGCGTGTGGGCTGTATTCGGGCTGCCATCTTTATTAAATGCTAATTCTGCATTACCGTGGTCTGCCAGGATGAGCATCACATAATCCTTTTGCAAAAGGAACTCTATAATAATTCGTAATTGTTCATCTATGGTTTCAATGGCCCGAACAATGGCGGGGAACACCCCAGTATGACCTACCATATCGGGATTCGCGTAATTGAGGCAGATAAAGTTCGGAATTTGGTTATTGACATACTTGATTAATTCTTCAGTCACAGCTTCTGCACTCATTTCTGGCTGAAGGTCATACGTGCTTACTTTGGGGGAGGCTACTAAAATACGATCCTCACCTTTGAAAGGGATTTCTCTACCTCCGTTAAAGAAATAGGTAACATGAGGATATTTCTCGGTTTCTGCAATTCGTACTTGCCTCCTTCCTGCGTTAGACAACACTTCTCCTAAGGTGTGGTGAAGGTTGTCTTTTTCAAACACAATTTTTACATCAGAGAACGAATCGTCATAATTTGTCATAGTCACCATGTACAAAGTAAGGGGAATCATTTGAAACTCAGGATAGGCTTTTTGGGTTAATGCTTGCACCAACTGCCTTGGACGGTCCGTTCGAAAATTGAAACTAATCACTACGTCACCGGGTTGAATCACGCCGGCTTTTTGGATTAAGAAAGGAGGTAAAAATTCATCTGTGATACCTTTTGAATATTGTGCATTAATGGCGACTAAAGGGTCGGTTATTTCATTTCCTACTCCGTTTACCAATAATTGGTATGCCAAGGAAATGCGTTCCCAACGGTTGTCTCTATCCATGGCATAATACCGGCCTATTATTGAGGCAAGTTGAATTCTTTCGTTAAGGTGTGTTTGCAATTGTGCAATATCGTTTAAAGCCGTCTTTGGGTTACAATCACGTCCATCGGTGATGGCGTGTACAAATACATGCTCCATGGTAAAATCCTTACATAGTTGGATAAGCGCCACGAGATGTAAAAAGGAACTGTGCACTCCTCCATGAGATACCAAACCGACAAGGTGCACGGATTTATGATTGGTCTTGGCATAATCTAAGGCAGCTAGTAGCGTAGCATTCTGGAAAAAGCTTCCATCCGAAATAGATTGATTGATTCGGGTTAATTCTTGATAGACAATTCTTCCTGCCCCCAAATTAAGATGACCTACCTCCGAATTTCCCATTTGACCCTCAGGTAGACCCACCGACTTACCGCAGGCCTCCAATTGGCAAGTGGGGTACTTCGATAAAAGATAATCCATATACGGCGTTTGAGCCTGGAAGATGGCATCCGCTGGCGTGTGGTCGCCGATACCCCATCCATCCAAAATAATAAGGGCAACTTTATTTGACATGAGGTAAAGATATAATGAAGCACGACCCCTTTTCCAAGGGTTTAAAACTTAAATTTCCGTGCTGTAATTTTGCCATTTCTTTTGCGATATACAGACCAAGGCCCGTACCGCTCCTTTCTCTTATTTTTTCATCGCCTGATCTGTAAAACTTTTCGAAAATCATAGGTTGGTCTTTTTCATCGATCCCAACACCATTATCGTGGACCTCAATTAAAAAATCCTTTTTTACAGAATGGCAATGCACATGGATGTCCGTTGCCCCATATTTGATACTATTATCGAAGAGATTTTTTAAAATCAGCGTAAGCATGCCTCTATCGCAAAGGAACGATTCGTGGGTATCAAGCTGCCAGTGAAATTGGCAACTTTCGGTGTTGGGAAAATAAGGTTTTATCGAATCCAAAAATGCAAGGGGCAATTCCATCTCAATTTGCGCATTTAGCGCACTTTGTTCAATTCCAGATGCGTTTAGCATGGTTTCTATAAGTTCTTGGGATTTTTTATTTTCCGTTAAGGCTTGCTCTGCGAAAGATCGAAGTTGATCGGAGTCAAACGGCCTTTTTAAAATAGTTTGCAAGACCAATTGAACGCTGGCTAAAGGTGTTTTCAGCTCATGCGACACAGACAAAAGAAAATTTGTTTGACGCTGATGCAAATGGATTTCTTTTTCAATACTTTGATTTAACCGCCAAATACCAAAGATTAAAATGGAAAGAAAAACAAACCCCTCACCAATAATCATAAATGTCTTTTGATAATTTGCGTGCACCAAAAGATAACCCCACCAACAAAACTGTAAAAGAATGTAAATGGATAGTAGGGTTAAAATCAATTTACTTCGGTTTTTTTTCATAGGATAGCGTAAGGCTGAATGGTAATCTTATTCTCACGAAGATGATTTATAGTATACGTTAAATAATCGATGAGTCGATTAGCTGTTTTTTCGTTGTCATGGAAAAGTAGAATATCTCCTGGTTGAATTCGCCTAACGTGATGTTGAAATTTTGAAAAGGTCATAGAGGATTTAAAATCATTACTTGGCCACGACCACATTATGGTTTTATACCCTTCGCGTTTAATTTTATTTAAGGCGCAAAGGTTCGCTTTTCCATAAGGGGGACGGAAAAGTTTTCCTGGAATCAGGAGAGCGGCTTCTTGAATGGAGTTGACGTACTTTGTGGCCGATGTTTTCCATCCATGTTCGTGAAAAAAGGTGTGATTACCCACCTCGTGACCCTCGTCTAAAATTCTTTTAAAGAGGTGTGGATAGCGCCTGACTTGCGAGCCTACACAAAAAAATACGGCTTTGACATTATATGTTTTGAGTACATCCAGAACGTACGGGGTAATTTCAGGAGTTGGACCATCATCGAAGGTTAAGCATACCGCATTCTTGTGCGGGAGGCGCCACAGGAAATTTGGAAAAAACAGGTGCAATAACCAAGATTTCAATGTAAATCCATTCTTATAAACCAGGAAGCAAGGGTTGCGCACCATTTGCTGGTGCCGCTTTGGTAGGCTGGCTTACGGCTGGTTTTTTAATATAATTATAGTGTTGTCCTATGGCCGCTAAATTTTGGTTCAAGGAGGCATATTGCTGACCGTATTTTCCAGCACCGCTAGCAACAGGTTCATCATTATCATTACCTAATGAAATTAATTCTGAATTTAAGCGAGGTAATATAGTCTTATAAATTAAATTAATGTCTTTCCAAATTCGCGCAGCCAGCGGGGATTTACCTGAATTGACCTTTGGATCATTGAGGGTGTTGTGCATTTTAAATAGCGCATCGGCTACAGCGAAAAGTTCCTCCGTGTTGATCAGGCGTGTACAAAGTTTTGCTGGTGTGTTTTGGTAAAATCTCAATACGCTTTCGTATTGGTTTAGCAGGGTAAACCCTAATTTTTCGCCTTTTTTCGTATCCGAACATAATAAATAGAGCTGAACATATTCGTTCAGATTACCGCTGCATTTAGCAGGAATTTCTTGCCCATTGTAACTATAGTTCAGATCTTTTGCATTATAAGTAAGCATGTTTAGGGGGTCGCAACCATGTACTTCTCCCATGTCGATAACGACATTTGCAGGCATGACGGCAAGCGATTTGTCTAATATTTCTATGGCTTTTTTCTTGTCATTAGCTAAATAATATTGCTCTGCTAGCAACAGAAAATTGGCACGAAACTGTGAAGTGTGTCTTCTCGCATAATAATCCGTGAGGACATCTGGGTTTGCCATTTGCCCATATTGATAGGTTTTCATTACGTTTTTATACATTTCATCTAAGTCATAAAAATTGGGTGTAGTACTTTTCATAGGGTTCAAAGGAGTAAGCACATAAGCCATACCTACCTGTTTTATCCAACCATAGGAAAGTAACGCTAAAGAAAATGTAGAACCTCTATTACTCGAAAAGTAAATGCCCCGTTTCCATTCGTTATTGGCTACAATTTCCATCATCATTAATTCGTCTCGGGTCAAAGTTCGATCTTGGTTTTCTTTGAAAGCAAAGACAATTTCCTTTGCACATTGATTTAATTGGTTTTTCGAAACCACCCCCGACGCCAATAAATTGTTTTCATTGACTTTCATTCTGAAGGAGTTGGAAGGGAAAAAAGTGATGAAACTCCCGTTTGATTTGATTTGATTTGATTCATTACGAACAAAACGCATGGCTTCTTGAAGATCAACGGTAGACCAGGGCTTTTCGAAATCACTTAATAGTTTTTGAATGCGTTCGGCATCATTCTGATTAAGCTCAAATTCCCCCTTTCCAATACCATCGAAAATAGAGGTTATTCCGTGAAATTTATCGAGAAGTGTTTGGGATAAATTGCTGGTGTCCGCGGCCATCAACAGCGATAAATTTTTGTTTAATCCAGGTTGATCGTTCAAGGTTTTTGCAGTAAATGCAGATTTTAAGGATGTTAATGAATCATTGAAAAAACTTATGGCCTGTAATGCCTGCGCTCTATTCGTTTTTAAACGAAGATCAATTACTTTTTTCAACAGCTCATCGGAGGCTTCCAGGGAGGCCAATTCAAGTAAGGACATAAAATATACTTGATCGGTATTTCCTGAGTACATAAGGATTTGATCTTCACTGAATTTAATAGGAAGGGGGTCAGACTCGTATGCCTTAAGTTTCATTTGATTGGTGTACCAATCGGTGCCCATTAAGGAAAGATTACATACCCGAACATCGGTCCGTTTGCCTTCGACTTCTTGAAGGTACCAAAGCGGGAAGGTGTCATTATCCCCATTGGTGAAAAGAATTCCGTTCTTTTTGCAAGAATTCAAATAATTAAAAGCAAGGTCTTTCGCGGAGGTTTTTCCGCTTCGATCATGGTCGTCCCAACCTTGTGTTGCCATAAGTCCTGGGGCGATAATTCCAACAATAGAAAGGGCGACAACAGTGGTTTTTGCCTGGTTGAATTTACCGAGCAGGTATGATATTCCTAGCATCAGACCAATAATAAGAATGGTGAAAATCCAAAGCATCAGATAGCCTGAGATTAAACCAAGGAATAGTCCGCCGCCTAAAAAATATGCCAACTTTTGAAGGGTTTTTCGATTGAGGTTGGTAACAAAGTAATATAAGGAATAGACGCCAAATGCCAACCACATGCAGAAAAAATAAAAGGAGCCTGAATAGGCGTAATCGCGTTCTCTTGGTTCAAACGGTTTTTGGTTTAGGTAAATAAGGATTGCTAATCCTGTAAAAAGGAAAGCCAAGAGGAGTACAAACGCATCTTTAGGAGCACGGTAAAAATGGAAAAAAATGCCGAGAATAATTAAGGCAAATGGAATAAGGAAAAATTTATTGTGTGCTGGGTTTTCGGAGGTAAAATAAGGTTGAGCGTCGGATGGGCCAACTCTTGGCGCATCAACGAATTCAATTCCACTGATCCAATTTCCTCTTAAATTATCGCCATTACCTTGGATGTCGTTTTGTCTTCCTGCGAAATTCCAAAGCAAGTATCGAATGTACATCCAATCCACTTGATAACTGAAAAAGTAAGTGAGGTTTTCTGCCATCGTAGGAAGACGCTGGCCATCCCTTCCTGTCTCTCCCCCTGATCCATCGTTAGGGTCGTAACCACTCCAACTTTTGTAACCTTTAATATGTTGTGGGGTTTCAGCATACATCCTTGGGAAGAAGGTGGTCTGTTCATAGGCGGCTACCGCACCAGTTCGGATGGAGGCATTGCTCTCGTAGTATTTTTCGTTAATAGTATAGTTGCCTCTGTTCTTTTTTACCCAAGCTTGCGCGTCACGCTCTTTAATGAAAGCTTTGATATCATTATCTCCGTCTTGGACCACAAACCGTCTGAGGTAATAAGGGGATAAATCTCCCCAACCGTCATGAGAGGTAATGTTGGCTCTTCCATTGGCATCTATGGTTTCATTTAAACGGAAAGAATTCCAGTAAGGTCCAAATAATATTGGATTTGAACCATATTGTTCCCGCTTTAGATATGAATGCAGTGTTACTAAATTCTCTGGGTCATTTTCATCAAGAGGCGTATTGGCATTCGATCGAATTACAATGACGGCAAAAGAGCCATAACCGATCAAAAGAACGGTTAATCCCATGATGATGTTAAATAAAATGGTTCGTTTGGATTTGAGCGCATAACGTATTCCAAACACGCAAGAAGAAATTAATAGCACAAAGAAAAACAAGGTTCCACTGTAAAACGGAAGTCCAAGAGAATTTTTAAAGCTTACTTCTAATTTACTTGCCAAAGCTATGGTTCCCGGAATAATACCCTCTTGAATAAATCCAAGTGCAACCACAGAAATGATTCCTGTGAAAAGCAACCCTTTTATCGATGTTTTACTCGAAACGTTAAAGTAAATGATGTAGCCAATCGCTGGGACAACCAAAATACCAAGTAGATGGACCCCTACGGCAAGACCTAACATGAAAAAAATTAGGATAATCCAGCGGTTGGGGGCAAGTACAGACTGCTGTTTGGCTAATCTCATTTCTTCGTCCCATTTCAAAGCTGCCCAAAAGATTACAGCGGTAAAAAGGGATGCCATGGCGTAAACCTCACCTTCTACCGCAGAAAACCAAAATGAATCTGAGAAGGTATATGCTAAGGATGCAATTGCAGAGGAGACGAGAATCATGTATTGTTCGGAACGGTTTGGTTCTTGATCATTTTGCTGCACCAATTTTTTGAGTAACAAGGTCAAAGACCAAAACATAAATAGAATCGTAAAGGAGCTTGATAGGGCAGAAACTGCATTGATCCACAAAGCCACCGATTCCGGTGCGGCAAAAAAGGAGAATAACCTACCAAGCACCATAAAGAGGGGCGCTCCAGGAGGGTGACCTACTTCAAGCTTGTAAGCGGCAGTAATGTACTCCCCACAATCCCACAAACTAGCGGTAGATTCCATAGTGAGTAAATACACAGTAGATGCCAGGGCAAAGATGCTCCAACCTATTATTAGATTTAATTTCGAAAAATTCATTCTATTTCTTTATTTAATTACGATGCGAAAATAGGAATATATCGTTTAGCGTAAAAACTTGAAGCCAGAAAATTGAAACAACCTCTTTTTGAAAATCAAATAAAGTTCCTAAATTTGCACAATAATTGACCCATGGTGTAACTGGCAACACGTCTGGTTTTGGTTCAGAAGAGTCTAGGTTCGAGCCCTAGTGGGTCAACAAATTCAATCCTGCTCAAGCAGGATTTTTTATGTGCACCACAATTATAACCTGAAAAAGAGCGATGAATCAAGAAAAAAAAGGAATGACAATTGAAGCGTTAGGCGAGTTTGGGCTGATTGATCATCTTACAAAAGCGTTCAAGCATGAGCACGACACCACTATTTTTTCGGTTGGCGATGATTGTGCGGTTTTAGCGCGCGATGACCATTCCTTTACGCTTGTTTCCAAGGATTTATTTATAGAGAACATCCACTTCGATTTAATGTATTTTCCCCTCAAGCAACTAGGATACAAGGCGGTTTCTGCTGCGGTATCAGATATCTATGCCATGAACGGAACGGCTGAACAAATTGTTGTTGGTGTCGGCGTATCAAGCCGATTTCCTCTTGAGGCGCTTGAAGCGTTGTACGAAGGGATTTATGAGGGATGTAGAACATTCAAACTTGATCTGATTGGTGGAGATACCAGCAGTTCTGGCAAAGGACTTTTTCTATCAATAACGGCTATTGGACACGTTGTAAAATCGAAAATAACATATCGTCATGGCGGCAAAGCCTCTGACATTCTTATGGTGAGCGGAGACCTAGGCAGACCCTATCTTGGGCTTCAAATATTGGAGCGAGAAAAGTCGGTTTTTTTAGCCAACCCCAACATCCAACCTGAGCTAGAACAATTTGAAGTGTTGGTTAAAAAACAACTTATGCCCACATCGCGCCGAGATGTTGTTGAGTTATTAAGCCAACTCGATGTGACGCCCTCGTGCATGATTGACATATCTGACGGGCTTGCATCTGAACTATTACATTTGTGCGAAAAAAGCGATTTGGGGTGCGTAATTTTTGAAGAAAAACTTCCCTTTCATGAGGAAACCCTGCTCAAGGCTTCTGATTTTAATCTCTCTCCGTTAACTTGTGCAATGAACGGGGGAGAAGAGTACGAGTTGCTGTTTTCTGTCCATCCTGAGGCGTATTCGAAGATTCAAGGAAACCCAAATTTCACGCCTATTGGGTATTTTCAAGAGCCAAGATTTGGCACCATGCTTCAAGATACTTCGGGCGCGCAACATGCAATTCAAGCCCAAGGATGGCGGCATTTTTAATCGATTCTTGGTAGCTGTATGGGTACATTTTGTACACGAATGGCGTTAAACTTCGCCGGCATTTGCTTTGCGAACCACTTCGCTTCAATTTCCGTACGAAAATCACCAACCATTAATTTGAAATTGGGCGGTTCATAGGTTATGTATGCTTCGGTTCGAGGATAGGAAGTTAAAAACCGTAACTTAAGAGAATCCGCACTTTTCTTATCGGATTCAAAACCAATTAATATTCGAAATCCCATAAGGGTTTTGTTTTGTTCTATGCTTCTCGTTAAGGTAGATTCAATATCATAGGAGGATTCAACGCTTATTTGACAGAACAATTTGAGCGGAATCAAAACACAGGAAAGAAGGAAAATTTTCATAAAATACAAAAGTAATATCCGATGCAAAATTAACAATTTGATTGGATGATACGCTGGTTATTTAGAATCATTATAAATTGTCGGGTAATGTCATGAGATTGTCATATTTCCTTTCAATTGATGTAAATTTGCACAAAAAAGTGCTTTATAACACTATTTTTTCAGTTTAAATTAGAAATAGTTTTCATGAAAATAGCTAAAAATCAAAAGGTTTTAAATGTGCTAGGAATAACAACGTTTTTCTTTTTTTCCATCACATTTTTGTTCCACAACCAAGCTTTTTCTCAGGGAGAGGCACTTTATAAGTCGAAATGTTCAAGTTGTCACCAAATCGAAAAGAATGGTACGGGACCAATGCTTAAAGGCGCTCGCAAGCGTTGGACGGATGCCGGTGAGGGCGAGTTAATCATTGAGTGGGTACAGAATAATGCCGCCCTTCGAAATAGTGGGAAATCGAAAAGGGCTGCAGCAATATTTAAAGAATACGGTGGTTCGCAGATGCAGTTGTTTGCTGACCTTACACCCGATCAGGTGAATCAAATTTTGGATTACGCTGACGCGCCACCAGCCGCCTCTAAATCAGGGGACGGTAAGGGAGCCAAATCGACATCGGCGAAATCCAACAATGAGGAATCAGGAGGGGGTATTGGTAAGGTGTGGTGGGTTTTAGCGGTTCTCTTTATCTTGATTATCTTTTCAGTAAGTGGCGTAAGAAGACAATTGAAAAGTGCAACGTCATTGGAACCTGCTCCATCAAACCTTACCTATTGGCAAGAGTTCAAGATTTTTCTATGGAAAAACCGCTTGTATACCGGGATAGCCATCCTTGTTCTCACCATTGCCTCTTTGGTCTTCGTTTTTCAAAGTTTGGGAAGAATAAATATCATGGAGAACTACCAGCCTTCTCAACCCATTGCCTTTCCCCATAGCCAACACGCTGGGGTTAATGGTATTGATTGTAAGTACTGCCACAACTCTGTGGAAAAATCTAAATCGGCGGGTCTTCCTACCGTGAATGTCTGCATGAATTGCCACAAACAGATTAATGGTAAAACACCAGAACAACAGGCACAAATAGCAAAAATATATGCTGCAGCGGGGTGGGACCCAAATCTCCCTCCGTCAGGTGCATATACCGGAAAAACCAAGCCAATTATTTGGAATAAGGTGCATGTACTGCCAGATCACGTGTACTTTAACCATGCGCAACATGTGGCTGTGGGAAAAGTTAACTGTACCCAGTGCCACGGGGACATGACGAAAATGAAGGAAACGGCCAAAGTGCAGCCTGTACAGGAGTTGAACAAAATAGAAGGTAATATTCCGCTTACCAAACCAACCTTAACAATGGGGTGGTGTATTGAGTGCCATGGCAAAAAAGAAGTTGTGATTGGTGACCGCAGCAATGCTTATTATGATGAAATTCACCGACGACTCAAAAAGAACCCTAAACTTTACAAACAGTATCTTTCTAATGACGGAAAGATTACCGCGAATGAGTTAGGAGGCTGGGAGTGTGCAAAATGTCACTATTAATTTATATCGTATAGATTAGTCATGGAAATAACCAAAAAATACTGGAAAGGGGTAGATGAATTGAAGCAAACCCCTGATTTTCAAAAGCAAAGAGATCTTGAATTTCCGCATCAATCGATGATTGAATCGCTCGTGGCGGATGATGAACTCGCTGAAGCATCAACAGGGAGAAGAGACTTTCTAAAGTTTCTTGGTTTTTCTGTGGCTGCAGCAACATTAGTGGCTTGTGAGGCTCCAGTAACCAAGGCGGTTCCTTATGTGGTAAAGCCTGAGGATGTAACGCCTGGTTTACCTACGTGGTATGCGTCTACCTATTATGATGGATTGTCCTATGCTAGCATTCTCGTAAAAACGAGAGAGGCAAGGCCGATATTTATCAAAGGAAACAAAGATTTTGGGTTTACCAAAGGCGCCACAAACCCCCAAATTATAGCCTCTATTCTTAGTCTTTACGATGGCGAGCGTTTGAAGGATGTGCGCGCTAAGGGCAATAAAAACAGTGTTGCTGTGGCTAAGGCAGACCATGATATTATTGAGGCGATGAATAAGGCGAAATCTATTGTGATATTATCGCCAACCATAATAAGCCCATCCATTCGTGTGGCCATTGATTCTATCGCCACAACATACGCAGCAGACGGAAACAGCAAGGTTAAATTAATTGAGTGGGACACTATATCGTATTCTGCCATCCGAAAAGCAAATAAATTAAATTTCGGTGAGGATCGAATCCCTTCTTATGATTTCAGTAAGGCAAAGACCATTGTGAGCCTTGGCGCAGATTTTTTAAGCACTTGGTTGCTTTCTAATGAATACGCACCACAGTATGGTGAAAGACGTAACCCAGACGGCAATTGGATGAGCACCCATTTTCAATTTGAATCAATCATGTCCATTACTGGTTCGAATGCGGATGCAAGAGCTCAAATAAAGCCGTCTCAAGCTGAAGGCGTTTTGAATTATATCCTAAGAGGCATAGGGGGGACATCGAATGGTGATGCAAATTTAACCGCAGAAATAAAAAAAATAGCTGATGCTGCCATTAAGGCCCTCAAAACAACAAAGCAAGAATCTCTTGTGGTGTGTGGCTCAAATGACCTTGGAGAACAGCTTCTTGTTAATGCAATTAACCAGCAATTAGGTGCCTATAATACCACGATAGATTTAAGTAATGACGTGAAATTATTTCGTGCCCAGGAGGACGAGGCTAACCAATTCTTTTCTCAAGTTCTGGAAGGCAAAGGTCCTGATGTGCTGATAAACTTAGGCTGTAATCCTGTTTACAATCATCCAAACGGAAAGCAATTATCCAAAGCTTTGAGTGGTATTAATATGTTGGTTTCAACGTCGAGATATGCAGATGAAACCGCATTGGCATCCACCTATATCATACCAGATCATCATGCCTTGGAAGGGTGGAACGATTACCAACCTAAGGCGAATCATTATGCCGTTGCCCAACCTGTTATTCGTCCTTTGGGAAATACTTATTCTCTTCTGGAGTCCTTGCTAGTATGGGCCGGTAGAGCCAAAAGAGGAGGCAAAGATTCCACTGTTGCGTATGATACAATAAGCGCCGGAAGGGTTAATTTCTCTATGTTAATACACAACAGTTGTGAGGCGCTACCCACCTCGCCCTTTGAAATTAAGTATACGCCCAAATCTATTAAATCCAAAACCAAAACAGGGGATTGGGAGGTAGTTTTTTATCAAAAAACGGGGATTAGAGACGGCGCCATGTCAAGCAACCCTTGGTTACAGGAGCTTCCAGATCCAATTTCTAAAGTAACTTGGGATAATTACCTTACCATGAACCCCGTTCAAATGGAAAAATTGGGTTTTGCAACAACCTATGACCAAGAACATGGATTGAATTTGGCCATGGTTAAAGTTCAAGGGAAGGAAATTACGCTTCCGGTGTATCCTCAACCGGGACAAGCATTGAATACTGTAGGAATTGCACTGGGTTATGGAAGAGGTGCAAACGGTGAGGCCATTGGTCGAGGTGCATTCCAAACGAAGGAATATGGTGGGTTCGATTTAGACGAAAAGGGACTAAAAAAACCGATTGGAATCAATGCTTTTTCTCTGCTTCCTTTGGTTGATAACGCGCTGTCCTATGTGTCCCCTGCGACCATCGTTAAAACGGAGGGCGAATACTTGATTGCGGCTACGCAAATTCACCACACGGTAATGGGAAGAGAATCCATTGTTCGGGAAACCTCGTTGTCAGTTTATAAAACCAAAAAGAAAGAAGCCTACAATCCTGCACACACCCTTCAGAAATTGAACGAACATGGCCATCATGAAGAAGCACCCATTGCTGAGTTTGATTTATGGAATGCCCACCCGGTTGAAAAAATAGGGCATCGCTGGGGTATGGCCGTTGATTTGACCTCATGTATTGGTTGTGGTTCTTGCCTAGTAGCTTGCCAAGTGGAAAATAATGTGCCTGTTGTGGGTAAAGACGAGGTGCGCCGGGGAAGGGAAATGCATTGGCTGCGATTGGATAGATATTATGCCTCTGAGGTGGAAGAGTCCATTGGAAAGAAAAAAGAAGACGGCACATTTAGTTATGCAAAGGCTGAAATCGCTTCGGTTAATCCAATGGTTGTCCACATGCCTCTCATGTGCCACCATTGTAACCACGCGCCTTGTGAGACCGTATGTCCTGTGGCCGCCACAACCCACAGCAATGAAGGGTTGAACCAGATGACCTATAACCGTTGTATTGGTACAAGATATTGTGCGAACAATTGTCCTTACAAAGTGCGTCGATTCAATTGGTTTAATTATCCTTCCTACAAGAAATTTACGGAGGTAAATCCTGCACAAGATGATTTAGGTCGAATGGTGCTGAACCCTGATGTAACCGTGCGTACTCGAGGGGTAATGGAAAAATGTTCTTTCTGTGTGCAGCGTATTCAGAGTGTAAAACTTGAGGCAAAAAAAGAAACCCGTACGGTGCGAGATGGTGAACTAAAAACAGCGTGTTCTGAAGCTTGCCCAACCCAAGCTATTACCGTGGGTGATTGGAATGATTTCTCATCGCAGATTTATCATAGTTCGAAGGATAAAAGAGCATATCAAGCCTTAGAAGAAGTAGGGGTAAAGCCGAATATTTGGTACAAAGTAAAAGTGCGCAACGAAGGATAAAATTTAGATATTGTTTAAATAAAATAGTATGCAAAAAGAAGCAGCAATAAGGGAACCCCTCATATTAGGTCATAAAACCTTTCATGATGTGACCGAAGACGTATGTAAACCCATTGAGGATAAGGCGCCGCGTATGTGGTACATCTTATTTACTATTGCCCTCGTTATTGGTTTATATGGCGTGGGTTCAATCTGTTACTTGTTGGGGACCGGTATTGGCGTATGGGGCTTGAACAAAACCATCGGTTGGGCATGGGATATCACCAATTTCGTATGGTGGGTAGGAATTGGTCACGCAGGAACGCTCATTTCAGCTGTACTTTTATTATTCCGTCAGAAATGGAGAATGGCTATTAACCGTTCTGCGGAAGCGATGACCATTTTTGCCGTATTTATGGCAGGAACCTTTCCGCTTATTCATATGGGACGACTATGGGTAGGTTATTGGGTACTTCCATTGCCTAACCATTTTGGTTCACTGTGGGTAAATTTCAATTCTCCCTTGTTGTGGGACGTTTTTGCTATTTCAACGTATTTATCAGTATCCTTGGTCTTTTGGTATATTGGTTTAATTCCAGATTTTGCTACGATTCGCGATCGCGCGAAAAAACCTGTGGCGAAGCGCATGTATTCTATTTTATCCTTTGGTTGGTCTGGAAAAGCAAAGCATTGGAACCGTTTTGAATTGGTTTCTTTGGTATTGGCGGGCCTTGCCACGCCACTCGTTTTCTCTGTGCACTCGATTGTATCTTTTGACTTTGCCACGTCGGTGATACCCGGTTGGCACACCACCATTTTTCCCCCTTATTTTGTGGCTGGGGCTGTGTTTTCTGGGTTCGCGATGGTACAAACCCTCTTGCTCGTGATGCGAAAAGCCATGAAACTAGAAGCATATATTCATACCAAGCATGTGGAATACATGAACATTGTCATCATGGTTACTGGATCCATTGTGGGTACCGCCTACATCACGGAACTTTTCATTTCTTGGTATTCCGGGGTGGAATATGAGGCCTATGCCTTTTTGAACCGTGCCACGGGGCCTTACTGGTGGGCGTATTGGTCGATGATGACCTGTAATGTTATTTCTCCACAATTAATGTGGATACGGAAGCTAAGGAGAAGCTTGTTGTTCACTTTCTTTATTTCGATCATCGTTAACATAGGAATGTGGTTTGAGCGCTATGTAATTATTGTAACCTCTATTCACCGAGATTATATTCCTGCCGCCTGGAGCATGCATTACCCCTCGCACATTGATATCGCTGTGTATATCGGAACCATTGGTTTATTCTTTACCTTTTTCCTACTCTTCGCGCGCTATTTTCCAGTACTTGCTTTGAACGAAGTGAAAACAATTTTAAAGGGTTCAGGACAATCCTATAAAGAGTCCCCGGATTATCATAAACATCATTAGTACTATGTCAGAAAAGATAATATACGCAATGTATGGCGACGATGAAGTGCTTAAGTCGAGTGCCAAGAAACTAGTGTCTAACGGCGTTAAAATTGCTGAGGTGTATAGCCCATTCCCCATCCATGGAATCGATCCAATCATTGGGGTAAAAGGCACACGTCTTGGGATTATGGCGTTCTTATATGGGTTGACAGGTCTAACTTTAGCTACTATTGGGATGCGTTATTTCATGGTGGTAGATTGGAAAATGAATATCGGTGGCAAGCCTAATTTCAGTTACATTGAAAATATTTTGGCATTTATTCCAATTTCCTTCGAATTTACCGTATTGTGTGCCGCGCACGGCATGGCTATTACTTACTTAATTTTAAACCGGACCCTTCCTGGGATGCGGGCCCAAAATCCAGACCCAAGGACTACAGACGATAAATTTGTAATGGAAATTAGGCTTTCTCAACAGGAAGTGAGCGAGGATAAAATCGATGAATTACTTAAAGATACAGGCTTCGAAGAATTAGAGAAAAAAATTACTGATTAAGAATATAAGGATTACCGATGAAAAAGTTCCTAATAAATTGGTTTGCGGTGTTAGCTACAGGATTGATGTTGATGTCATCCTGCACTTCAGACCCAAATAGCCCAGGTTTTGAGTATATGCCCGACATGTACCGATCTCCCGCCATAGAGGCGTATGTAGATTACGGCGAAGTGCGTGGACGTATTGATGAAGCTAAAAAAGTTAAATTGACGGCGCTTACACCACCCCTTTTTACTGTACCCTATTATGGAACCGATTCCAATCATGTGAAAATGATGTTGCCCTATCATCGTTTCGCTAATGTAAATATGAAAAACACACATGGTGTATATAACGAACGCTTATCTTCCGAAGATGAATATTACCTTGCTGTTAGCGATGTAGTAAACCCAATTCCATTGAACGACAAAGTGATAGAGGATGGAAAAAAACTGTATGCCTCCATGTGCCAACATTGTCATGGCGAGAAAGGTGATGGAAATGGTCCTATGGTTACTTCGGGTGCCTACTCCGGTGTGCCAAATTACAAAGAAGAAGCGCGCATGAAGTTGTCGAATGGACAGATGTTCTATTCCATTTATTACGGAAAAGGTATGATGGGCGCGCACCGTTCCTTGTTGAATAAAAAAGAAATATGGACCTTGGTGCATTATGTAAGAAGTATTCAATACAAGGATTACGCAAAGTCGGGAATGGTTTCGGATTCAACCACACAAAAAAAATAGGTAATGGAGCATATACAAGAAAACAATAACTTTCAAATGAGTTCGAAGGCGCGAAACGGGGCTTTAGGACTTATTGTCGCAGGAGCTTTTTTTGCAGTGATTGGAATGATTAGTGGCTCAGGCGATGAACATTTTTTAACACGTCTAATGACCAACGGAATCATTAATGGTTTTTTCTTTTTTGCCATTGGACTAGGAGCATTGTTTTTTCTCGCTTTGAATTACGCCGTAGAGGCAGGTTGGTATGTGGTGGTGAAACGCATCATAGAATCTGTAGCCTTATACCTCCCTTATGGCATTGCGATTTTCGGTGGTGTATTGTTGGTGACCTCCATACTTCATGGGGCGCATGTGTACACATGGATGGACAGCGAAACGGTAGCCGCAGACAAAATTATTCAAGGTAAATCAACATATTTAAACCTTGTTTTCTTTTGGATTAGAACCTTGGTATATTTTGCGGTCTATCTTTGGTTTTTGCGCGGCTTTAGAAGAAGATCCTTGGAAGAGGATACTGTAGGCGGATCGGAGATACATTTTAAGAACTATCGCCAAGGCGCTACTTTTTTGGTGTTTTTTGCGGTATTTAGTTCTACCTCTGCATGGGATTGGTTAATGTCCATTGACGTGCATTGGTTTAGCACCCTTTTTGGATGGTATACTTTTGCGGGAATGTGGGTTTCTGCGCTGGTAGTGATTGTCATGACCATAATTTACCTTAAAAAACAAGGATATTTGTCGCAAGTGAATGAGTCCCATATCCACGACATCGGTAAATGGATTTTCGCAATTTCTTTCTTGTGGTCGTATTTGTGGTTTTCTCAGTATATGCTTATCTGGTATGCGAATATTGGCGAAGAGGTTACCTATTACGTAATGCGAACCGAAAACTTTAAGATACTCTATTTCGGGATGTTCTTCATTAACTTCGCTTTTCCCATGTTGATTTTAATGTCACGCGATGCCAAAAGAGATGCGGGGATTTTAACCTTCGTGGGTGTGCTTATTCTTATCGGTCACTGGTTGGACGTATATATTATGGTTTCTGGCGGCTCGTTGGGGGCAAATGCGACCATTGGATATCTGGAAATTGGACTTGCATTGCTCATGGCAGGAGTATTTATTTTGATTTTGTTAAAAAATTTATCAAAAGCGCCATTAACGCCTGTTAATCACCCCTTTTTGGACGAAAGTATGCATCATGAATTTTAAACTAATAAAAAGTTAAGATGGAAAGCAGATTGTTGATTTTATTGATTGTTATCGTTGGCGCTGTAGCCTTGGCACAGTTGGTACGCTTGTATGAATTAGCATCTAAAATGCGAAAACATGGAGAACATGATATTCAAGATAGAGATAATTTTCTGAATGCACGGTTGATGCTGGTGTTTAACGCTTTTCAGTTCGGCGGTTTGATTTGGCTTATGTTAAAATACGGGTGGACCGGTCGTGGCCCGGCCGCCTCAATTGAAGGGGAATCTACAGATTGGTTATTGAACTTGAATTTTGCTATTATTCTATTTGTCTTCTTTCTAACCAATTTTCTACTTTTTTTCTTTGCATTTAAATATGTAAGAAAACCGGGAGTCAAAGCCACATTTTTAGTGCACAACAACCGATTAGAGTTATTGTGGACTTCGGTGCCCGCGGTAGTTTTAGCTGTTATCATCATATTAGGTTTACAAACTTGGAACGAAATTACCGCCCCCTCTGATAAAGATGCTTTGAAAGTGGAGCTTTATGCCCAACAGTTTAATTGGACAGCGCGTTATGCAGGAACTGATAATATCCTTGGGAAAACCGATTATAAACTCATTTTAGGCAGCAACGAATTAGGCATTGTAACAGCCGCCACTTTGGATTCTTCTATTTATGCGATGCGTTATGCTGACGGTGGAATTTTGGATCTTCAAAAATTGTTAAATAATCGGGATACGGTACTTACTGATTCAACCCTCAAGGTACTTCAAACCAACTTGGGCAGAAAGGAGCGCCTGCTTCGATTGTTGAACCAAATGAGGGCTACCCACAACACGAAAGATGATGTCCACTCATGGAATGATATTATTCAAAAAGACACGCTCTACTTGTGTAAAAATAAACCATACGAGTTTACTTTCCGCTCGAAAGATGTCATCCATTCCGCGTACTTTCCTCATTTTAGGCAGCAAATGAATGCGGTTCCTGGTTATGGAACCCGTTTGAAATTTACCCCTATCTATACCACGAAAGAAATGAGGGTAAAGAAGAATCTGCCCACCTTTAACTATGTTTTGATGTGTAATAAAATTTGTGGTGGTGCGCATTTCGGAATGAAAATGATGGTGGTGGTGCTTGATGAAAAAGAATATAACGCTTGGATGAGAGGAAAGGCCTTAAAGAACTTTAAAGCAACCTTTCTTCCTAGTGCAACCGCGACCAAAGAGAAAGCAGATTCAACAGGTAGTAAATTGATGTAATAACTTTTAAAAATTTATAAATGGCTTCTTCACACGATACCCACGCACACGATGCCCATGCGCATCACCATCATGAGGAAAGTTTTGTAAGCAAGTATATTTTTAGCCAAGACCACAAAATGATTGCAAAGCAGTTCTTGATGACTGCTGTTTTCATGGGTTTGGTGGCTATGTTGCTGTCCATTCTATTTCGTATTCAATTGGCATGGCCAGGTGAGGGTTCTGATTTTCTTTCCTTTTTCTTGGGCGAACAATGGGCCCCAAAAGGAATTCTAAAAGAGAATATGTACCTAGGACTGGTTACCATACACGGAACGATTATGGTGTTCTTTTTATTAACCGGCGGTTTGTCCGGGACATTTTCGAACTTACTGATTCCATTGCAACTAGGTGCTAGGGATATGGCTTCCGGATTTTTGAATATGCTATCCTTTTGGTTCTTTTTCCTTTCTTCCTTAATCATGTTTCTCTCCTTGTTTGTTTCCAATGGATCCATTTTTGGTCTGGATATTCCAGGCGATTGGGGAACTGTTGGTAACGGTCCGGCCATGTCCGGTTGGACTGTATATCCTCCTTTGTCTGCATTACCTCAAGCAGAATCAGGCTCTGGTTTAGGGATGACGCTATGGCTCATTTCAATGGCCATATTTATCGCTGGATCCCTATTAGGGAGTTTGAATTATATTGTAACGGTTTTAAACTTAAGAACAGCAGGAATGTCTATGTTGCGTATGCCGTTGACGATTTGGGCCTTTTTTGTAACGGCCATTCTGGGCGTACTTTCTTTCCCTGTTCTTCTATCTGCAGCGTTATTGCTTATTATGGACAGAACCGCGGGCACCAGTTTCTACCTTTCGGATATTATGGTAGGTTCGGAAATGTTGACCAACCATGGGGGATCTCCCTTGCTTTATCAACATTTATTTTGGTTCCTTGGTCACCCCGAAGTGTACATCGTTTTGCTTCCGGCTTTAGGGTTATCCTCCGAAATAATTGCCACCAATTCACGCAAACCTATTTTCGGGTACAAGGCAATGGTAGGGTCTATATTAGCTATAGGATTTTTGTCATTTATTGTGTGGGGACATCACATGTTTATTACGGGGATGAATCCTTTTTTAGGAAGTGTTTTCGTGTTCACCACCCTATTAATCGCGATTCCTTCTGCAGTTAAGGTATTCAACTATATCACAACGCTCTGGAAAGGGTCTATTGTGTTTACGCCTGCGATGATGTTCGCTATTGCTTTGGTTTCCACATTTATCACAGGAGGCGTTACCGGAATTATACTGGCAGATTCTGCCCTAGATATTGCCATCCACGACACATATTTCGTGGTAGCTCATTTTCATATCGTGATGGGAATGTCTGCCGTTTTTGGGATGTTTGCAGGGGTATACCACTGGTTCCCAAAAATGTACGGTAGAATGATGAATACGCGAATGGGATTCGTTCATTTTTGGATTACACTTGTTGGTGCTTACGGTGTATTCTTTCCGATGCACTTTGTAGGATTAGCGGGTGCGCCACGACGTTATTATAATTACACCGTTTACGGTGAATTTGATACGGATTCTTATGCTATGATTATGGATTTAAATGTGATCATTACTGTCTTTGCCATTATTGCCGCGTTAGGACAAGCGATCTTCCTCTTCAATTTCTTTTACAGCATTTATCGCGGCCCAAAAGCCCCTCAGAATCCTTGGCGTTCAAATACACTGGAATGGACAACCCCCGTGGAGCATATGCATGGAAATTGGCCTGGCGCTCTTCCCGTTGTACATCGTTGGCCTTATGATTATTCTAAACCAGGAGCGCAAGAAGACTTTATTCCTCAAAACGTCCCGTTGGGACCGGATGAAGAGGCAAGCCATTAAACGAAGAAGCCCCGAATTGGGGCTTTTTTTTGTTTACTCAGGGATGTTTTTCACTTCCTGTTCCACGATTTCGAGTTCGCGGAAGAAGGCTTCGCCAAATGCGCGAATTAAGGATGGTTTTAAAAATTTATAAACCGGAATTCCAAGAAGTTCACCGTGTGTACAGGCTGATTTACAAATCGACCACTCATCGTATTGAATGGCTATAAAATCATTGAATTTTTTTACCCGAATGGGATATAATGCACAAGAAATAGGTTTTAGGTTCTCAATACGGCCTGCTCTATAGGCCGCTTCAATCGCACAAAAAGCCATGTTAGACGCGTTATAGAATACGAATGCGCAGGCCTTGTTTTCTACAAGTGTGGTTACGGCTTCACCGTCCTGGTCAATCGTTGAAACGCCAAACTCCGAAACTGCATCTATTCCCTCCTTGTTCATAAAAGGTCGAATTTCGTCTAAATGTCCTGAAATGGCGATTACTTCCTCCTTGGTTAGTGGCGCGCCCGCATCGCCATCTACACAACAAGCCCCTTTGCAAGCAACTAAATCACAGACAAACTTCTTCTTAAACAAGTCAGCAGCAATAATTTTATCTCCAATTTCGATAAGCATGTAACACAAAAATAAAGTTATTTGGTGTTTTTTTTGGAAAATAACGTATACTGTATTACTTTTGTGGTATAAGGAAAATGTTTGAGGGGACGAAAGTCCCCTCTTTTTTTCAATAAAATGGATAAAAAAATAATACTTCAATTGGCGCAGGAAAGGATCGATGCCTTGGATCGTGGATTATTTATTGTGGACATTTCTATTTCTGCAACTAACGTCATCAATATTGAACTGGACAAGGAGCAAGGCGGGGTGTCTATTGAAGATTGTATTTCCGTTTCGCGCAATGTGGAACACAACCTCAACCGCGAAGAGGAAGATTTTGAACTCAATGTTTCTTCGGCAGGAATGGACAGACCCCTTCGGCATGAAAAACAATTTCTTAAAAACATGGGCCGTAAAATTAGTGTGTTGAAGTCCAATGGTGAATCACTTGAAGGAATATTGCACCAATTCAATGCAGACGGATTCAGCTTTTTAATTGAAAAAAAAGTAAAAAACGATAAAAACAAGAATACACTAATTTCTGAGGAAATTAACCTATTGAAATCAGAAATTAAAGAAATGAAACGAATAATATCTTTTAAATAATAACCAATGAACAGCGCTGATTTAGTAGAATCATTTTCCGAGTTCAAAGAACTTAAAAACATTGATAAACAAACCATGCAACATGTGCTCGAAGACGTATTTCGCGCCATGTTGAAAAGAAAATTTAACACCGACGAACATATCGATGTCATTGTTAACATTGATAAAGGCGACGTTCAAATTTTCTTGAATAAAGATATTGTGGATGACGGCGAAGTAGAAGACCCGAATTTGGAGATTGCATATTCTGACGCTATCAAGATTGAACCGGATTTTGAAATAGGAGAATCCGTTACCGAAGAATTCAAATTCTCCGATTTTGGCCGTCGAAATGTCCTTTCCCTTCGACAAAATCTTATTTCGCGCATCCTCGAATTAGAAAAGGACCACTTGTACAAAAAATACAAGGAAAGAGTCGGAGAAATTGTCACAGGAGAAGTATACCAGGTATGGAAAAAAGAGATTTTAGTGATGGATGACGACCAAAATGAGTTAATCCTTCCAAAGTCCGAACAAATTCCAGCCGATTTCTTTAAAAAAGGCGAAACCATTCGGGCTGTAGTTTCCAAGGTCGATATGCGCAATAGTACACCGGTCATCATTCTTTCCAGAACGGCACCTGAATTTTTAGAACGGCTATTTGAGTTGGAAGTTCCTGAGGTGTTTGATGGCTTAATCACAATTAAGAAAATCGTTCGAGAACCCGGAGAACGAGCTAAAGTCGCCGTAGAGTCTTACGACGATCGCATCGACCCAGTAGGTGCTTGTGTAGGAATGAAAGGAAGTAGAATACATGGTATTGTGCGAGAACTTAAAAACGAAAATATTGACGTAATTAATTTTACCTCCAACCGTCAGTTGCTCATTCAACGAGCCCTATCTCCTGCGAAAATCACTTCGATCGAGGTGAATGAAGAAGACAAAAGGGTTAAGGTATATTTAAAACCAGACCAAGTTTCGCTGGCTATAGGCCGTGGAGGGAACAACATCAAATTAGCAGGCAAATTGGTCGGGTATGAAATAGATGTCTACCGTGAAGGAGAGTCCGATATCGAAGATGTAGACCTAGAAGAATTCGTAGATGAAATCGATGGGTGGATCATTGATGAGCTAAAAGCCGTGGGTTGCGATACCGCGAAAGCAGTATTGGATATGTCGATTGAAGAATTGGTGAAAAGAACAGATTTAGAAAAAGAAACCATTGAGGAAGTGTTCAAAATTTTGAACGCCGAATTTGAATAATAAATGCTAAAAAAATCAGCTGTTAAGTATGTCAGATAAGCCCATTCGTTTAAGTAAAGCGGCTAGTGAGCTCAATGTAGGTTTGCCTACATTAATTGAGTTTTTGTCTTCGAAAGGAATTGCTATTGATTCCAACCCCAACTCCAAGCTTGATCCAGAGCACTATAATTTATTGCGCGCCGAATTTGCGGCGGATCAAACACTTAAAGAGCAGGCAAAAAGTATTGTTGCCAAAGAACGTAAGGAGTCGATATCCTTAAAAGATTCAAGAAAGGAGGAGGAAGAGAAGGCAACCGCCAAACCAGAAGTGGATGAAGAAATAAATTTAGAGGAAATCAAACGAAAAGTCCTTGCGCCAGAAGCGACGATTAATGTAGTAGGCAAAATCGACTTAGATAAACTGAACCCGAAGAAAAAGACCGAAGTTGAGCCCCCTAAACCTGTTGAAGAAGCGCCTATGCCACCTGCCGTTGAAGAGGAAAACCCCTTGCCTAACGCAGAGTCTCAGCCTGAAACCATTAAAGTGGAACGAACAGTATTGACTGGGTTAACTGTGCTCGGTAAAATAGATCTTCCCGTCGAACGCCCGAAAACCCCTGCGCCTAGTCCATCCCATAATTCGGAAGAAGCGAAAAAGAAGCGAAAAAGAATTAAAAAGGTAGACCCGGCGCCTTCCAATAACACAAAAACTACTGTCGATAAGCCGGGAATCAAAACTGACAAAAAGGATATTTCAGAACAGGACATTCAAAAGGAAATCAAGGATACCCTAGCACGTTTGTCCGGTCAAGGAGGGAAATCAAAATCTTCAAAAAACAGAAAACTAAAACGCGAAAATATAGCGCAACGGCGTCAAGAAGAAATTTTAGCGGCCGAGGCAGAAGATAAGATTCTTAAACTTACCGAGTTTGTTACGGTTTCAGAACTTGCCAATATGATGAACGTACAGCCAACGCAAGTCATTTCCGCGTGCATGTCCTTAGGTATTTTTGCTTCCATCAACCAAAGGCTTGATGCAGAAACGATTCAGATTGTAGCGGACGAATTTGGATTTGAAACCCAATTTATTAGCGCGGATGTAGAAGATGCAGAAGCCACCCACGAAGACGACCCAGAAGATTTGTTGCCAAGACCCCCTATTGTTACCGTTATGGGACACGTTGACCACGGTAAAACATCCTTGCTGGACCGTATTCGAAACGCCAATGTGACCAGTGGTGAGGCTGGAGGGATTACCCAACACATCGGTGCCTATTCCGTGACCTTGTCCGACAACCGAAAACTCACCTTCCTCGATACACCAGGCCACGAAGCGTTTACCGCCATGAGGGCTAGGGGAGCACAAGTTACGGACGTTGCTATCATCTTGGTGGCGGCCGATGATGACGTGATGCCACAAACAAAAGAAGCCATATCCCACGCCCAAGCTGCGGGTGTCCCTATGATTTTTGCCATCAACAAAATCGATAAAGCAGGGGCTAATCCGGAGAAAATTCGCGAACAATTGTCCCAAATGAATATCCTGGTGGAAGATTGGGGTGGAAAATACCAGTGCCAAGAAATTTCAGCTAAACAAGGGTTGAACATCGAGGAATTGTTGGAAAAAGTATTGCTTGAAGCAGAAATGCTTGACTTAAAAGCCAATCCGGATAAAAATGCAGTAGGTACCGTAATCGAATCCTCCTTGGATAAAGGCAAAGGATATGTTACCAATCTACTGGTTCAATCGGGTACCATGAGGATTGGTGATGTGGTACTGGTAGGAAGGCATTATGGAAGGGTCAGAGCGATGAACGATGAACACGGTAAACCCCTAAAAATTGCGGGGCCTGCCACCCCCGTATCTATTCTTGGTATCAACGGTGCACCCAGTGCAGGAGACAAGTTTAGGGTGATGGACGACGAGCGAGAAGCCAAGAATATCGCCACTAAACGGGAACAATTATACAGAGAACAAGGACTCAGAACCACCAAGCACATTACCCTTGACGAAATTGGTAGACGTCTGGCGATTGGGGACTTTAAAGAGCTCAATATTATTGTTAAAGGTGATGTGGACGGCTCCATTGAAGCCCTTTCCGACGCCTTAATTAGCCTTTCCACACAAGAAATTCAAGTTAATATTGTCCACAAAGGGGTCGGCGCTATTTCTGAGGCCGATATCAATTTAGCATCTGCCTCAGATGCCATCATTATCGGCTTCCAGGTAAGACCGTCTCTTTCAGCTCGAAAATTGGCAGAAACAGAGCAAATCGACATCCGTCTTTACTCAGTAATTTACAAAGCCATCGATGAAATTAAATCGGCCATGGAAGGCATGTTGTCGCCAGACATTGAAGAACAAATCATAGGTACGGCAGAGATTAGAGAAACGTTTGAAATCAGCAAAGTGGGCACGATTGCTGGCTGCTACGTTATCGAAGGGATCATAAAAAGAACAGCTAAGGTAAGGGTAATTCGGGACGGAATCGTTATCCACAATGGGGCCTTGGGTTCGTTGAAGCGCTTCAAGGACGACGTAAAAGAAGTAAAGAACAATTACGAGTGCGGTTTAAATATCGACAAATATAACGACATCAGGATCGGTGATTTGGTGGAGGCCTACGAAGAAGTAGAAGTGGCCCGTAAGTTATAAGAAAAAAATCGTAAGGTAAATTGTTGTACCTTTAACAAAAATTCATAAGCCATGGGAAAATTTGGTGTTTTTGAGATCATTTTAATTTTATGTATCGTGCTACTTCTTTTCGGAGGTAAAAAAATTCCTGAATTGATGAAAGGTCTTGGACAAGGAATCAAGGAATTTAAAGATGCCTCTAAAGGAGACGACAACAAAACAACGGCCTCGAACGAAAAAAAAATCGAGGAAAAGTAATTCCTATGTACTTGTCTATTCAAGAAATTCAATCCGCACTTCAGTCGGGAGGAACAGCTATGGCTATTCTTGAAACATACCTGACTCGCATTGAAGAAACACGAAACCTAAATGCATTTCTTGAAGTTTTTGAGCAATCGGCACGAAAGCAAGCAGAAAAAATTCAAATTAAAATAGATAACGGTACTGCAGGAAAATTGGCCGGTGTGGTGGTGGGCATCAAAGATAATCTTTGCTATAAAGACCACCGGGTGAGTGCCTCTTCATTGATATTAGAAGATTTCATATCCCTTTACACAGCAACGGCAGTACAACGATTGTTGGATGAAGATGCCATCATCATCGGTCGTTTGAATTGCGACGAATTCGCCATGGGAAGCTCAAATGAAAAATCAGCTTACGGACCAGTGCGCAATCCCATTAACCCCAACTATGTGCCCGGTGGATCTTCAGGGGGTTCAGCTGTGGCCGTGGCTGCAGGATTATGTACGGTGGCTCTAGGTAGCGATACCGGCGGCTCAGTAAGGCAACCCGCCTCATGGACAGGGCTTGTTGGTCTTAAACCCACCTACGGCAAAATAAGCCGTTACGGCTTAATCGCCTATGCCTCTTCGTTTGATCAAATTGGCGTGTTTTCACATAATATTGACGATGCAGAAATGCTATTGCGCATCTTGGAAGGGGCCGATCCAAACGATGCGACTTGTTCTACAAATAAACGGATCCATGTTAGGCCTCTGCCAAGTCAGCTGCGCTTCGGCATGATAAAGGAATATCAAGAATTACCGGGGTTAGACCCTGATGTGAAAAATTTGTATGATCATACCATGGAACAGCTAAGGAGCCAAGGTCACGAAATCGTGGAATTATCCTTTCCTTATCTCGAATTTTTAGTCCCTGTTTATTATGTCTTGTCCACGGCAGAGGCCTCTTCAAACCTTGCTCGATTTGACGGCGTACATTATGGTAAAAGGTCTATTTCTGCTGTTGGAATAGATGATACCTATGTAAATTCAAGAACAGAAGGATTTGGTGAGGAAGTAAAAAGACGAATTATTACGGGTACTTTTGTGCTATCTAGCCAACAATATGAAGCCTATTACGCCAAAGGACAAAAAGTCCGACGTCTTTTGCTCGAGGCTACCAACGCCTTGCTCGAACGAGTCGATTGTATTGTTACCCCAACTACGCCAACGTCTGCATTCGAATTAGGCGCCATAAAAGATCCTATTCAAATGTATTTGCAAGATATTTATACCGTACATGCTAATTTGACAGGTAACCCCGCAATCAATATTCCTTTGGGCAAAAGCAAAAATGGGCTTCCTTTTGGCCTTCAGTTAATGACAAAACATTTTGATGAAAGCCTTTTGTTTCACGCATCTCGAATCGTAGCAAATGGCATATAATAAATTTATAATCGTTTGGATATGGATATCGGTTTCTTGTAGCATTCATGCGCAAAAGAAGGGAAGTTCCGATACCTTAAATCCTATTCCATTTCTTAATACGGTTGCACAATCCTTGCGTTATTTTTATGCCGATTATGCAAATTCAAAGTATTCAGATTCGATTATTGCAGCCTTAAATTATGAAAGTCAATTTATTCCTGAATTTTCGGACGAGGTCTATTGTCAACGATTAGGGGAAATGAATAACAGAAGTCCATTTGGATTTGATTGTAATGCCATCACGCTAAATTCTATTCGATATTTTGCACAAAACAGAAGGTCTTTTGTGAAAATTGTACTAGGTCGTTCGGCGCTATATTTCGACTTGTTTGAAGAAAAACTATCCGAATATGGCCTGCCCCTCGAACTAAAATATCTTGCGTGTATTGAAAGCGGCTTAAGGCCTCAGGTAAAATCACGTGCTGGCGCGCTTGGCCTTTGGCAATTTATGTACAGAACAGGCTTGTATTATGGATTGGAAGAAACATCGTATCTAGATGAACGAATGGATCCCCAAAAAGCAACCGAAGCCGCGTGTCGTTTTCTTAAAAAATTATATGGTATTTACGGCGATTGGAACCTGGCATTAGCCGCGTACAATGCTGGCCCTGGAACAATCAATAAAGCCCTACAGAGAGCCGGAAATAAGAAAAACTATTGGGATATTAGACCCTATTTGCCCACTGAAACCCAAGGCTATGTGCCGACATTTATTGCTGCTTCATATTTGATGACCTACCACCAAGAACATAATTTAATGCCTGCTCCTGCGAAAATTCATCATGCACAACTTGACACGATGTGCTTAAAAAAAGGACTTTCCATGAAAACCATTTCGGAAAACCTGAATTGGGATCTTCAGCAAATCAAAGATTTGAATCCCATTTATAAAACGGAATTCATCCCGGCCTCAGAAAAGAATCGATGTGTAACGGGTCCCTTAGACCGCATACTTTTGCTCGTTGCCAGAGAGGACTCCCTTTACAAAATCGAATATGTAAAACAAAATTCCTCCTCGGAGGGTACGAAACCAAACGGTCCGTTAATCAGTTTTTTTGCCGAGGACAGCATTGTGGGTACCGAGGTGTTTCATAAGGTAAAACAAAACGAAACGTTAGCACTTATAGCTGAAAAGTATAAAGTGACAACAGCTCAATTATTAGAGTGGAATGCGCTACAAACTTCAAATGTGTATGTTGGTCAAAGGATTCTCATAAAGAAAATTAAGAAGGAACAATCAACAGTTGTAAATAAGCCGGTAACGCCCAAACCAACACCCAAAAAGCCAATTCCTAAACCAGCGGATAAATCGAAAAAATACCATATTGTCAAATCTGGCGAATCGCTTGGAAAAATTGCAGCTAAGTATAAAATATCTTTAACACAATTAAAAAAATTGAATCCCGGGAAAGGAACTACCATTCGGACTGGGGATAAGATCAGAATTAAATAATTGATGGCATGAAAATCAGTGCGGCAATTATTACCTTCAACGAAGAAGCCAACATTGCACGTTGCTTGAAAAGCCTGGAGGGAGTCGCCGATGAAATCGTGGTCATGGACTCGGGTTCTACCGATGCTACACAAACGATTTGCGCGTCTTTTGGTGTGCAGTTTTTCCAACAAACTTGGCTTGGATATGCCAAACAGAAAAATAATGCCAATGCCCGATGTACCCATGAAATGGTACTGTCTATCGACGCAGATGAAGCGTTAACGCCCGAACTGAAAGAAGCAATCCTCACCCTTAAATCCTCAGATAAATCAGGGGTTTATTCCCTAAATCGGCTTACAAACTATTGCGGAACTTGGATTTACCACTCCAGTTGGTACCCGGATATCAAAATTCGATTGTTTCCGAAAAACTCCTATTGGCAAGGCGATATTCACGAAGAACTGATTTTCCCCACCCACATTAAACCAGAATTGCTCCGAGGACATTTAGCACATTACTCCTATACTTCGCATCAACAACATCGCGAGCGCGCCGATCACTATTCTCGGCTTACTGCAAAAAAATATGTGGAATTGGGAAAGAAACCTTTTTTATTTCAACCAATACTGAGCGCCTTCACGCGCTTTTTAAAAATGTATTTTATTAAATTCGGATTTCTGGACGGTCGTGCCGGTTTCCATATCGCTCGCATCAGTGCGCAGTCCAACTACTTTAAATACACGGAAGTAAAACGCTTGTATGACCAACGGAAAAGAATGTAAACGTATTATTTTATCCCGTACTGACAGCATTGGCGACGTCGTGCTTACCCTTCCCCTTTGTATTCGGCTAAAAACACTGTATCCAAACGCCACCTTGATTTATCTCTGTGCATCTTACACCCAGTCCATCGTGGCGTGCTTCGCACCAGTTGATGAAATCCTTACCATCGAAACGCTTATAGAAATGGATGCCTTGCAAAGAAAAAACGCATTGAATGCAGACGTTATTTTGCATGTTTTTCCAAACAAAATAGTAGCAAAATGGGCAAAAGAAGCAAGAATCCCTTGGCGGATAGGGACAAGCCATCGGCTGTTTCATTGGTGGTATTGCAATAAGCGCGTGGCGTTTACCCGAAAAAAGTCGATGTGGTGCGAAGCACAACTTAATTTTTATCTATTGATGCCCCTTGCATCTATAACCATACCTGCTTTGAAGGAAATCAGAAATGTGGAAGACCAATTTAACGTCATAGAAAACCAGGTTTTATATGCCAATTACATCATTTTACATCCTTTTTCCAAAGGCAGTGCTGTGGAGTATCCTTTGGTGAGTTATGTTCAACTCGCTAAAAAATGCGTGGAAGCTGGATACAAGGTGCTGATTACCGGATCGGTTGCGGAAGCGCAAAAAATAGGTTCTAGCTTTGACAATTTGAACGACGTTACCAATGTTGCCGGGCTTTTTACGCTAACAGAACTCATTCCATTGATTAAGCATGCCAAAGGATTTGTGGCCTGTTCAACAGGACCTTTGCATATTGCAGGAGCTTTGAACATCAAAACCATAGGTCTTTTTGCGCCCCGAAAACCTATCGATCCTGGAAGATGGACGCCCTTAGGGACACAAACGCATTGCCTGGTATTTGATCCCAATTGCCAAATATGTGCTAGAGGCAAACCTTGCAGGTGCGTGGAAAAGATAGCGGTGCAACACATTTTAAATTACTTGCTTTCGTGAGGGTCCATTGCAAATTGCTTTATTGACTTCAATCCCCTTTGTTATCTTTGTCCGAAAATTTCAATCCATGGAATACAATCCCAGGCAAATAGAAGAGAAATGGCAGTCGTTTTGGAAAGAAAACGAAACGTACAAGGTAACGATTGATCCTTCTAAACCGAAGTATTACGTGCTTGACATGTTTCCCTACCCCTCCGGTGCAGGATTGCATGTAGGGCACCCACTGGGATACATTGCCTCGGATATATATGCCCGATACAAAAAAATGTTGGGATTTAATGTGCTGCATCCCATGGGGTATGACTCCTTCGGTTTACCTGCAGAGCAATATGCCATACAAACTGGACAACACCCCGCAATCACCACCGAGGCCAACATCGCAAGATACCGAGAACAATTGGATCGACTCGGTTTCAATTACGATTGGTCACGTGAAATTCGCACCTCGTCCCCTTCATATTACCAATGGACACAATGGATTTTTCTTCAATTGTTCAACAGTTGGTATGACACAGAAGTCGACAAAGCACAACCGATACAAACCTTAACCCATCGATTTGAGACAAATGGGCTGGAGGAAATGGAAATCCTTAAATTTCTAGGAAGTAAAGACCATGCCCTGAAGCCTTTTACCGCAACAGAATGGGGGCAATATTCAACGGAAAAACAACAGGAAATAATCATGCATTTCCGAATGGCTTACTTGGCCGAATCCTATGTTAATTGGTGCCCGGCCTTAGGAACGGTATTGGCCAACGACGAGGTCGTGAATGGGTTTTCGGAGCGTGGAGGTCACCCCGTAGAACGAAAGTTGCTCTTGCAGTGGAGCATGCGCATTAGTGCCTACGCGCAAAGACTTTTAGAGGGATTAGAAACACTGGATTGGTCCGAAAGCATCAAGGAAACACAACGCAATTGGATTGGAAGAAGCGAAGGGGCCTCTGTACAATTCCCATTAGCGCAAGGTGGGGGACACATTGAGGTTTTTACCACGCGTCCAGATACACTTTTTGGTGTTGCTTTTCTCACCCTCGCCCCAGAGCACGAGCTTATAACAACCCTCACAACGGAGACACAAAAGGTAGAAGTAGAAGCCTATGTGCTCAAGTCAAAAAACCGCAGCGAGCGCGAACGGTTAGCCGATGTCACCACCGTATCAGGAGTCTTTACAGGATCCTATGCTCTTCACCCCTTTACCCAAGAACCAATCCCAATTTGGGTCGGCGATTACGTGCTGGTGGGCTATGGAACTGGTGCGGTTATGGCGGTACCCGCACACGATGAACGCGATTTTAAGTTCGCAAAGCATTTTTCATTGCCCATAAAACCCGTAATTGTCCCCCCCATTAACCATGATTTTGATGCGGGAGCATGGGCTGAAAAGGAAGGCACCATGATCAATTCATCCTTCTTAAATGATTTAAGCGTGGCAGAGGGATTGCAAACTATTATAGCGCATATTGTGATGAAAAGTGTGGGTAAACGAAAGGTCAATTTTCGGCTTCGCGATGCCGTTTTCGGTAGGCAGCGCTATTGGGGAGAGCCCATTCCGGTGTACTACAAGGATGGCGTACCCTATCCCGTTCCGCAAAGTGCGTTGCCTTTGACCCTGCCAGATATTGATGCGTATCTTCCAACTGAAGATGGTGCGCCACCCCTTGGCAGAGCAAAATCTTGGAAATTTGAAGGGCACTTCGAATATGAACAATCGACTATGCCTGGATGGGCGGGCAGTTCGTGGTATTATCTTCGTTATTTGGATCCACATAATACTTCTTGCCTTGCCGATCCCAATGCTATTGCTTATTGGGGCAATGTAGATTTGTACATGGGCGGAGCAGAACATGCCACGGGCCATTTGTTGTATGCCCGATTTTGGTGTAAGTTTTTGTGTGATTTAGGTATCGTACCTTTTGAAGAGCCCTTCAAAAAAATGATCAACCAAGGGATGATTTTGGGGAGAAGCAATTTTGTGTACCGTGTGGTGGGCGAACCTGTTTTTGTGAGCGCAGGCCTCAAAGAGACCTACCAAACCACGCCGATTCACGTTGATATCAACATGGTGGATAATGATCAATTGGATATAGAAACGTTTAAAGCTTCGCGACCGGAATACAGAGAAGCACAATTTATATTGGAGGAATCAGGCGTTTACCTCTGTGGCCACGAAGTGGAAAAAATGTCGAAATCGAAATTCAACGTGCAAACGCCCGACGACCTCGTGGAGCGTTATGGTGCAGATACGCTGCGCATGTACGAAATGTTCCTCGGACCGGTGGAACAGAGTAAACCATGGGATACGAAAGGCATCACGGGTGTACATGGGTTTCTCAAAAAATATTGGAAACTCTTTCATTCTTCAGAAGGCTTTGCCGTTTCGACATTACCGCCGAGTAAAGAGGAACTTAAAATTCTTCATAAGACAATCCGCAGGATCCGAGAAGATTTAGACCGGTTTTCATTCAACACTTGTGTTTCCTCCTTTATGATTTGTGTCAATGAACTGACGGAAATAAAATCCAACAATCACCACGTTTTAGAGGCATTAACAAAGTTGCTTGCGCCCTATGCACCGCATATCACAGAGGAACTTTGGGTCAATTTAGGGCATGAGCCAGGGTCGCTGATTTTGGAGAAATTTCCAGAGTTTAACCCTGACTTTTTAGTGGAGTCTTCCTTTGATTATCCAGTTTCCTTTAATGGAAAAATGCGCTTCAAAATCAATTTACCCTTGGATTTTGACATACCAACGATTCAGGACAGCGTTTTGAAACATCCCGATTCCAGCAAATGGCTCGAGGGAAAAACACCGAAGAAGGTCATTATTGTTCCTGGGAAGATAGTGAATGTGGTTGTTTAATTAAACGCAACAGTTCTTCGGATGACTGGACCGTAGTGACAAAAGGAGTAACAACATCCCGGTGAATGCCTATTTGTGCCCCCCCAGCGAGAATCACCAAGTCGGGTTGCGCAGTGCGAAGTTGCTTGAAATAATTTTTCACGTAATGGGCATCTACAGCCGTAAGCCAAGAGGTGAGCAATATATCTGGCTTTACTTTATCGAGCCCCATCAACAAGGAATCATAAGGCAAACTTTGACCAAGATAAATGGTGAAAACCCCCTGTTTTCTTAGTAAATATTGATAAAACAAAATGCCTATTTCGTGCCATTCGTGCTCTGGAAGATATAACATCACGATGGGAAAAGACTTCTGAGGAATGGGTAATTGGTTGATTTCTGAAATAATGATTTGTCGAATCAAGTTGGAAATAAAATGTTCTTGGGCTGGGTTGATGGTGTTGGTAAGCCACATGACACCAATGCGCTCGAAAAACGGAATTAAACATTCTTGGAAAGCGCGTTCTAAAGTAGCGTTTTCTACTACTTCTTCCAGTGTGCTGTGAAACAAGCACTCATCCATTTCTACCAAAGACAAAATAAGTTTCTCTTGAGCAGCCCCTGCAGGTGTGGCCAATTTTATTTCACTTATTTTCTCTCGAATTTGAGTCGGATTTAATTCTGAAATGCGCGATATTTTCATCCCAGAATCGAGCAGGATACGCACATTCAACAAATACACCAGTTCTTCGTCGGTATATAATCGTATTTTGGTTTCCGTACGATCAGGCAGCAACATGCCATAGCGCTGTTCCCAAATTCGTAAGGTGTGCGCTTTGATTCCTACCAAAACTTCAACATCTTTAATTTTATAAACTCCCACTGAATTACAAACACTTACAGTGCTACTTTGTTCAGGGGACGGGATTGTTTAATTTTGTAGCATGAAAATCAATGCCGCGGAGTTTGTCATGTCCAACTCCGATTACAAAGCTTGCCCTAAAACCACCCTTCCAGAAATCGCTTTCATCGGACGGTCAAACGTGGGCAAGTCTTCCTTGATTAACATGCTAATGAATAAGAAAAATTTAGCGAAAACATCCAGTGCACCTGGAAAAACGCAACTCATTAATCATTTTATGATTAACCAAAGTTGGTATTTGGTCGATCTTCCTGGATATGGCTACGCTAAAGTTTCTCGCGATAAACGCGGCCAATGGCAAAAGTTGATATCCAATTACCTGAGGCATCGTGAAAACCTTACGGTCGTTTTCGTCTTAATCGATTGCCGTCTTGAACCACAAACAATTGACTTAGAATTTATCAATTGGTGCGGGGAAGAACAGATTCCTTTTGTGTTGGTGTTTACCAAACTCGACAAGGTATCCAATGCCGAATGGGAACGCAATTTCACTAAATTTCAACAAGCAATGGAGCGCTCATGGGAGGAGCTTCCTGCCTCATTTGCCTCATCTTCGACCACAGCTCAAGGTCGCGAGGAACTTTTAGGCTATATTCAATCGTTGTTAGGGTAAGGCCGTGAGGTTTGAATTTTAAGTTGTTTCTGCTACCTTTGTCTTAATCCAGAACGACATGGGAAGAGCATTTGAATACCGAAGAGCAGCGAAAGAAAAGCGATGGGACAAGATGTCCAAAATGTTTCCAAAACTTGGAAAGGCCATTACCATGGCAGCCAAAGAAGGAGGAAGCGATCCCTTGATGAATTCAAAACTTCGCACAGCGATACAAAATGCGAAGGCAGAAAACATGCCTAAGGACAACATCGACGCAGCCATAAAAAGGGCTACACAAAAGGATATCGCTTCGTTTTTAGAGGTAAATTATGAAGGCAAAGGACCACATGGGGTGCTGGTTTATGTCGAGTGTGCTACCGATAACCCCACAAGGACAGTTGCGAATGTAAAATCCTATTTCAACAAATCGGGAGGATCGGTGGTACCGAATGGATCCATGGAGTTTATGTTCTCCCGAAAATCAGTGTTTGAACTTGCCCCTTCCGATAAAGTTGATGTGGAAAGTCTGGAACTCGAGCTTATTGACGCAGGATGCGAAGAAATTGAGCAGAATGAAGACCAAATTATAGTGTATGGGGATTACACCTCCTTTGGCACATTGGCGAAAGCGCTCGACGATCTGCAAATTGAGGTGCTGAAATCCGGCTTGAAAAGGTTTCCTAACTCGCCGGTCGAATTTTCTGAGGAACAGCTCGTAGACATCGAAAAAATGTTAGACAAAATAGAAGACGACGATGATATTCAACAGGTCTTCACAAATATTGCATAGAAATACAATAACTTACTAAAAGAAGCGTTCCGCGCGCACAAATGAGATTTTTTTCGTCAATTTATTGGATTTTATTAATCGGGTTAAATCTCGGGTTCTTTTCGAGCTGTTCAGTGAATAAAGATGCTTTTTTAAACCGAACCTACCATGGAATGACCGCGAAATACAACGGTTATTTCAATGCCAATGAATTGCTCTCCATGGCGGTTACAAGTTATGAGAAAAGCAGAAAAGATGATTTCTATGATTGGTTGAGGGTGCAAAATTCCCCCAACAAAGAGGAAACCAAAGGAATGTTATCCGCCATAGACACCGCCGTCGTGAAATGCGCCAAAGTAATCCAAAACCACTCAATGCCCGCTGCGGATGGCCCTAAGGAAGCAGAATATAACCCTTGGATAGATGAAAACTGGCTTACCATTGGCAAAGCTTTGTTTTATCGAGGAGAATATGAAAAAGCACTCAAGAACTTTCAATTTGTTAAGCGTTTCTTTGCGAAAGACCCCTCTAAACACATTGCTGAACTTTGGATGGCAAGGATTTATATTCAACAAAACAGGCTTACGGAGGCAAAAATGATGTTGGACGAACTTCAGACTATAGCCTTAAACCAAAAAAAGAATTCCTTTTTTTCACGGTTTTCCAAAAAGCAGAAAAAGAAAAAAACGGACGATGATTACATACCGGAAATGAACCGAAAGATTCAATACGATATGTACAAAACACGCGCACATTTGTACATGGAGAAAAAACAGGCGGAAGAGGTAATTTTTCCTTTAACCCAGGCCATTAGCAAAAGTTATTCAAAACGCGATAAAGCGCGGTTGAATTTTATTCTTGGCCAAATATATCTCGCAAACAACAGGTTGGATTCGTCAAGGATATCATTCAAAAATGCCATTTCTCCTTCAGCCGATTACGACATCAGTTTCAATGCTAAACTCAATTATGCGGTGCTGGGCAACAACGAGAAAGACCAGAAAAGTCTGGAAAAATTATTGCGAGACGAAAAAAACGCAGCCTACAAAGATCAAATTTACTTTGCAAAAGCGCAATTTGAAATGACCCGAGGTAATTTACCTATTGCCAAAACCTATTATTCTTTATCTGCATTTTACAGTACAAAAAACCAACGCCAAAAAGCCCTTTCCTACGAACGACTTGGAGACCTATCCTTTCAAGAAAAATCGTACCTGAATGCCCAGAAATATTATGATTCTTGTGCCAAGGTGATGCCTGAAAATTACCCAAAAGGGGAAGAAATTCGCGCGAAAGCCTCCAAGTTGTCAACCTTAGTGGAAGCGATTGAAATAGCCCAATACGAAGATAGTGTGCAACGTATTGCCAAAATGGATTACAAATCACAAACTGCATTTATTAAGGACGTGATTAAACAGCTCAAGGAGGAAGCGAAACGAAAAAAAGAACTTGAAGCCGCAAAGTTGAGAGCCCTTCAAGACCAAGCTAATGTTGGTTCGCAAGTAGGAAATGGCAATAAATGGATTTTTAACAATGAAAAATTGCGCAAACAAGGGTATGACGAATTTCGAAAATTGTGGGGAGATAGGAAGAACGAAGACGATTGGCGCCGGTCTTCAAAGATAAGTTCCAATGTGAATTTTAACGCTGAAAATGTACCGAAAGATTCCCTTTTAGGGAATAACAATGACCCATCGAACGAAAACGATACGCTCGAGGTTGA
>Ga0214917_10000716_pt1 | contig 43392 bp, 26 predicted proteins | sample LL_1208_BB_MetaG_FD_177983 | JGI IMG/M metagenome (GOLD analysis project Ga0214917, IMG submission 177983) | Freshwater microbial communities from Lake Lanier, Atlanta, Georgia, United States - LL_1208_BB | ecosystem: Environmental > Aquatic > Freshwater > Lake | place: USA: Georgia | collected... | reverse complement strand
GGCTTTGCCCGTAGCGGTGGCGTCCGTTAGAGTGCGATCGCCGCCAGTGGCATATTGTTTGCGGGCGTCATTGATCTTTTTAGCCGCATCAATGGCTGCTTGTTCAGCAGTCTTAACTGGGCCATTGATCGCAGAGTTATAGAGCGAAATCTTGATGTCCGAGTTAGTCACCGAGCTATTAGCATCAGCTAGGTCACCAGATTTCACAATCAAATCACCCTGCAAGCCGTCCAATATACCCTGTTCGGTGACGATCTGCGGATCGAGCGGGTCGGCAGTGATAAGATCGCCAATTTTCTTGGACTGATCTAGGATTTGTTGCTCAAGATCATTAACTACCAGCTGTATGCCATCACGAGTTGCAACCAAATCGGCGTTAATGCCCTTTTCCTCGTTGAGATAACCATTAACATTTGAAATGACAGTTTTCACTTCATCGGGCAGGGAACCGAAATTCAGTTCCTCCAACTGACCGGCGATTGCAGTCTGGCTGGGGGACTTGAAAAAATCGATAAATTCACCGAAACCCCCTGGGCCAAATTGAGCTTTAACAACGGAGGTCACGCTCAGACCAGCCATAGCGGCCAGAAGCGTAACGATGTGCTTGTTTTTAACAGTGTAGTTCATGGTATGGATTGTTTTTATGCTTGTAAGCACGATCAGGGTTTTGCCCTGAAACACTAAATACAAGAAATTATAGGTTTATATAGGCTTAGGTTAGCTTACGTTAGTTTATATTAGCTTAGGTTAGCTTATATAGGCTTAGTTTAGCTTAGTCTTTTGTTCGCAAAAAGGGCACGGCGTCGGCGCCGAGCAACTGGCGGATCGTGCAGACCTGCACCCTCACGGTCGAGTGGGCCAGGCCCATGCGCTGCGCGATGTCTTTATAACTTACGTCCTGCTGCAGCATGCGGTAGATATCCCGCTGCTTCTTGGTCAGCTTCTTTTCATAAGCGTTGTTAACACCTATTAAGTCCCTATCAATTAGAGCTTTAAACATCTTGTTGGCAAGCTGGCCGGAGTGCTCGGGCGGAGGCGTCAAGACGACCCGAATCCAGGTCTTGGGGCTTAGCCCCGCCTCCACTTCGGCCGCGGCCTGCGCTCGCAGGGTCTGCGGGCAAGTGGGGCTGCCTTCGGTGATAAACCACACCTCGTATTCAACAGCCGGCAGACCCGCCGGATCGGTCGTCGCCCCGGCATATAATGTGGTGCTAAAACCACCCGAATCCTCCAGACGGATCGGCAGGGTAAGCTCCTCGGCCAGTTCCTGCAATAAACGGAATACCCGCGTCTGCCTCTGCCTTAGCCTCGGCACCGGCACAAACGATAAACGTGCCGCAGCTTGATTCGCGAGGGCGTCCATCACGACAAATTTTTAGCCACAAACAATTTACTCTTAAAAATCATATATAAAAATTTGCCGAAAATGAGGGGGAGGGAGGATACTTAGCTTATCGAATCTAAACTAAGTGTAAGCACGGCTAAACTAGTTTATATTGATCGCACAAATACAAATAGGCTTATTTAAGCTTAAGCTAAGGCAATTTGAGTGTTACCAATGACTTAAAGAATAAGATTTATTACTTACTCACCGTCTTAGAGAGCTACGTCATGCCACCCCACGCTTGATTTTCGCCCAAAAGGCCGGGGCCGGGCGGGCGGTAAAGCCACCGGGGGCGGCCCGGCCCGCCGGTGGTCGCCCCCTCTCCGCCCCGGCTGACTTTAGCGCGTATCCGAGAAATGGATCCACCTGCCCTGAATCCGGCCGGCGCAAGAGGCGAAGGCGAGCCCCGCGGCCCGTGCCGCCGTGGGCAAGGCCGGACCGGCTTGGTTGCCCTTCTCACCCTTGGGGCGGAAGCCGAGCGGCGGATGATTTTAAAAAGACCGCGCCATGCACACGGAGAGTTGGTTAAATGCCAGGATAGTGCATAGGTTAGTCCCACCATGCAGCTAGGCGAACTGGAAGGTCTGCAAACGCTCATGCTGCCCGACGCCTGGCAGCGCGCAGCTGTGCATGCCCTGCAGGCGGGGCGCGACGTGGTGGTGGATGCCCCCACCGGCGCGGGCAAGACCCACATTTTCGAGCGTTTCGTCGAGCAGGGCAACTTTGCCCGCCGAGCGGTCTTCACCGTGCCCACCCGCGCCCTCGCCAACGATAAATACGCCGAGTGGCTGGCCCGGGGCTGGCGGGTGGGCATCACCACCGGGGACCTCTCCGTCTCGCCCCATGCGCCCGTGGTCGTCGCGACCCTCGAGGCCGCGCAGGGCACCCTGCTGCGCTCGGCAGGTGCCCCGCCCGACCTGCTGGTGATCGACGAATACCAGTGGCTTGGCGACCCTGCCCGGGGCAACCACTACGAGGGCGTCATCGCCACCCTGCCCGCCGCGGTGCAGCTGCTGTTTCTCTCCGGCTCGGTGGGCAACCCCGAGGACGTCGCCGCCTGGCTCACCCGCCTCGGGCGCGCCGTCGAGGTGGTGCGCACCCCCACCCGCCCGGTGCCGCTGGAGGAGATCGAGGTCGACGACCTCGCCCGGGGCTTCCCCCGCGAGCTGGAGGGCTTCTGGTCGCGGCGGGTGGCGGGCGCGCTGCGCGAGGGCCTGGGCCCGGTGCTGGTCTTCGCCCCGCACCGGGCGGACGCCGAGCGTCTGGCACGGGAATTCGCCCGCGAACTGCCACTCGGGGATCCGCTCCCACTCACCCCGGAGCAAACGTCCATGGCCGGCCCCGTGCTGGCCAAACTGCTCCAGCGCCGGGTGGCCTACCATCATAGCGGGCTGGGCTACGTGCAACGCGCCGGACTGGTCGAGCCGCTGGCCAAGGCCGGGCAACTCCGCGTCGTAGTGGCCACCCTGGGGCTGGCCGCGGGCATCAATTTTTCCCTGCGCTCGGTCATGCTGACCGCCGCCGCCTACCGCGTCGGCGCGCTGGAGCGCGACATCGCCCCGCACGAGCTGCTCCAGATGATCGGCCGCGCCGGCCGCCGCGGGCTGGACGAAACCGGCTACGTGCTGGTCTCCAGCCGCACCCCTCGCCTCCGCCGAGCCGCCCCGCTGCGCCTAAAACGCGCCGCACCCCTGCCCTGGGCCGCCCTGCTGCGCGCCCTCGCGCCCGGCGAATCCGCCCTCGCCCTGGCCCGCGATACCGCCGGCCGGCTCTTCACCGCGGAACCCTTCCCCATGGGCGCCGAGATCACCGCCACGCTCGAGCCCGCCACGCTGCCTTGTCGCCAGCTCACGGATACCGGTCGCGCCCGTCTGGTCCGCCGCCGCCGCGAGCCCTTCGCCGGCTGCGCGGACTGCGCCCTGCGGCCCGCGTGCCTCGCCCTCTCGCCCGAGCCCACTCCCCTTTGGCGTTGGCAGCGGGTGGGGCTGCTGGATAAACACCTCCACCTCACCGCGCGCGGCGCGATCGCCTCGGTCTTTCTGGGACCGGAGGGACTGGCCCTCGCCGCCGGCCTGGAAGACCGCCGCTACCCGGTCGAAGCCCTCCTGCACGACTGCGCCAACCTCTTTGCGGGCGACCGCTTCGCCGGCACCAACCCCCGCCGCCTCGGCCGCCTCGTGACGGTTTGCGAAAAGACCTACCGGCGCGAAAACGCCGAGGGCTACCTCGAGGAAGGCCTGCCCCCCGGCTACGGCCACGGCGCGAGCGAGATCGTGCGCGCCGTCACGGAAGGCACCGCCAGCCGGGGCGCGCTGGCCCACGGCCTCGCGGCCGAATTCGCCCAGGCCGGGCGGGGCGATATCGACCGGCTGCTCACCGAGTGGCGGGGCTTCCTGCGCAGCCTCGCCGCCGCCGGCCCCCTCGCGCCCGGCCTGCCCTTCGCCACCGAGCCGCTGCGGACGCGCTGGGACGAGGCCCGCGCCAACGCCGCCCGCCTGCTGGGCGACGCCCGCGCGGCGGAGTTGCCCGCCCTCCCTCCGCTCACCCCCGAGCAACGCCGCCCGGTGCAGCACCGCCTCGGCCGCCCGGCCGCCCCCCGTGCCGCCGGCTGACCCACCCCACGCCCGCGATTGCCCTTGGCCAAATCCTCGCCAGAGTCCGCCGCGACCCCGCGTATGAACACCTTTTCCGACGAACCCATCCTCGTAAAGCCGACCCCCCGCAGCACTTGGAAACGCCGCCTCGGGATCGCCTTTGCCCTCATTATCACCGGTGCCGTCCTCTACGTCCCCTACGACCAGGCCCGCATGGAAGAGCTCGCCCACGAGGCCAAACGCGGACCCCACCAAGGCGCGCTCTATGACCTCACCGTGGACGGCGCGGCCCACACCCTCGAGCTCAGCTGGATGAACGGACGCTTCGCCCCCGTGCTCAGCCCCGCGCCCGCCGAGGGCGTGACCTTGCACCTGCAAGCCTCGCCCGGCACCGAGGAGCTCCGCTGGAATCCCGAGGCCAAGTGCTTCGGGCCGGTCAGCTACGCCGTCGATCCCTACGCCCACTACAAACTCCGGCTGCGCCTCGAAAAAGACGGCCGCACCCTCTGGCGGGACGCCCTCTGGGTCCTCGGCGTGCACGACGCGCACGGCCACTGAGCGCAAAGCTTTGCTTTTCCGCCATTCTCGGGCGTCTTGCAGAATCCCCCTAGCCGCCAGCGGCCCGCCCGAGCATGTTCTCCCGCCTTTACGAATGCCACGTCCTGCACGCCCGCCTGCACCCGCAGGCGCACCGCTTCGCGTATCGGCTGTTTTTCCTCGCGCTCGATCTCGATGAATTGCCCGCGCTGGCGAGCCAACTGCGCCTGCTACGCATCGACCGTCCTGGGCTACTCTCTTTTCGCCAAGCCGACTACCTGCCGACCCACCAACCCCTGCACAACCCGTCCACGCCCGTGGCCGCGTGCGCCCCTGCCGCGCCCCTCGCCCCGCTCAAAGCCCGCGTGCTCGCCCGCCTCGCCGCCGACGGCCTCGATCCCGGCCCCGGCGCCCGCGTGCTCCTGCTCACCCTGCCGCGCGTGCTCGGCTACCAGTTCAACCCCGTCTCGTTCTACTTCGTCTCGACCGCCGCCGGCCGCCCCTACGCCGCCCTCGCGGAAGTGACCAACACCTTTCGCGAAACCAAACCCTACGTGCTCGGCCCCGCCACTCTGGAAAACACCGCCGCCGGCGAGGCGGTTTTCCACCGGCGCGTGACCAAGCACTTCTACGTCTCGCCCTTCGCCGACGTCGATCTGGCCTTCGACTTCCGCCTGCGCCCGCCCGGCGAACGCCTGATTTTCCAAATCGATGACTACGTCGGCGAACGCCGCGATCTCCTCAGCACCGTCACCAGCCTCGGCCCGCCCCGCCCGCTGAGCGATGGCACGCTGGCGTGGTTTACGCTCAAATACCCGCTGGTCACCCTCAAGGTCATCGCCGCGATCCATTGGGAAGCGCTTCGCCTTTACTTAAAACGTGTGCCTTGGTTTGCCAAAGCCGCCCGCGCCGCCGACCAACGCGACCTCTACCACCCCCACGCCTCCCTCACCCGCCCGCCCGCGCCATGAGCGACGAACCCACTCCGACCCTCGCCCCCGGCACCACCGGCGCCAGCCCCGCCTACCTCGCCGCCTCCGCCGACCGCGCCCCGCTGAGCCGCCAATTGGTCTTGGGCACTTTCCGCGACATGCGCCTGGGCCACCTGCGCGTGGAACTGCCCGAGGGCGGATCCGTCGATTTCGGCAGCCACGCCGACGCCCTCGCCCGCCGCCTCCCGGCCGGTTTGTCCGCCTCCGCTCACCTCCGCGTGCGCCGGGACGCCTTTTTCCGCAAATGCCTGCTCGCCGGCGATATCGGCTTCGCGGAATCCTACCTCGACGGCGACTGGGATACCCCCGATCTGAGCAGCCTGATCGCCTGGTTCATCCTCAACGTCGAACACGCCCCCACCCTCTCCGGCTCGACTAAAAAAACCGGCCAGGCCCTCTTCCTCAACTGCCTGCGCTTCGCCAACCGCCTCGGCCACCTCCTCCGGCCCAATTCCCGCGCGACTGCCCGCCGCAATATCGCCGAGCACTACGACCTCTCCAACGAGTTCTTCCAGCTCTTCCTCGACCCCTCGATGATGTATTCGAGCGCCCGCTGGCCGGCCCACGCCCAAGGGCTGTCGCTTGAGGCCGCCCAACGCGAGAAAAACGACGCCCTCTGCCGCTCGCTCCGCCTTAGCCCGACCGACCACGTGCTCGAAATCGGCAGCGGCTGGGGCGGCTTCTGTATCCACGCCGCCCGCACCTACGGCTGCCGCGTCACCAGCCTCACCATCTCGAAACAACAATACGACCTCGCCCGCGCCCGCGTCCAGGCCGCCGGCCTCGCCGACCGCGTGGAGGTGCGCCTCGAGGACTACCGCGACCACGCCGGCACCTACGACAAGATCGTCTCCATCGAGATGATGGAGGCGCTCGGCCACGACTACCTGCCGGCTTACTGCGACACCCTCGCCGCCCGCCTGAAGGCCGACGGCCTGCTTGCACTTCAGTTCATCACCTGCCCCGACCACCGCTACGCCGAGCTGCGCCGCGGGGTGGATTTTATCCAGAAGCACATCTTCCCCGGGTCGCTCCTGCTCTCGCTGAACCGCGTCAACCAACAGCTCGCGCGCGCCGGCGGCTTCATGCTGCACCACATCGAGGACTTCGGGCCCGACTACGCCCGCACCCTCCGCACTTGGCACGACGCCTTCCAAGCGAAGCGCGAGGCCGTGCTGGCCCTCGGTTTCGACGAGCGTTTCCTGCGCAAATGGAGCTACTACCTACGCTACTGCGAAGCCGCCTTCGCCATGCGCAACATCTCCGTCGTGCAAACCCTGCACACCCGGCCGAATAACCTCGCGCTGTGACGCGTCGCCGAACCCCGCCACCTACGGCTCGGTTGAAGCAGCCAGACCGCCTCCGAATAGTTTGTTGCGGCGCCGGCCTGAATTCACCAACTTTCCGCCATGTCTGTCGCCGAGATAAAAGCCGAGCTACCCAGCCTTTCACCCGCCGAACTGGCCGAGGTGGAAACGGCTTTGCAGCAGGCCAAGCAGGGCGACTCTCCCGATGCGGGGGCGCCCTTGCGGGCCTTTTTCGGCTGCGCCCGGGGCACCATCACCTTTCTCCCGGGCTGGGACGAACCGGACACCGAACTCTGGAACGCCCTGAAGGATGATCTACCTCTTTGATACCAACGCCTGGCTTTGGATCACCGAAAGCCCTGAAAAATTTTCCTCCGCCACGGCCCGAATTCTGGGCGCGCACAGGGGCCCTGTCGGCCTCTCCGCCGTCAGCGTCTGGGAAGTATGCCTGAAGGTGCGCAAAGGGAAACTCCCGCTTTCCCTCCCCACCCTCGACGACTGGCTCAAGATCACCCTGCACCCGGGCGCAATCCGCCTCCTCCCGCTCGATGCCGCCATCGCCCGCCTTTCCACCGAGCTGCCCGGCACCTTCCACGACGACCCCGCCGACCGCTTCATCGTCGCCACCGCCCTTCACCTTAATCTCACGATTGTCACCAGCGACGAGAAGATCATCGCCTACCCTCACGTCAAAACTCTGGACACCCGTTGAACGCCGCCCTGCTCCAGCCCCGGCTCCTCCCCGGTCGACTTGAACCCGTCGACTGAGCACTCGCACGCAGCGCGCACGCGCAACCACCCGTCGGTTTGACCGGCCACCAGCGCTACTTAGCAAGAGCGACGGCGGTTTAGGTGAAGTCGACCGAGATGGCGGCGGACGTTCGTCCAGAGACCGCGACAGGGGGTTCCCGAGTCCATCTTCTACGCTACTGCGAAGCCGCCTTCGCCATGCGCAACATCTCCGTCGTGCAAACCCTGCACACCCGACCGAATAATCTGGCGCTGTGACGCGGAGAGACGGCGCCGCGCGCCGAACCCCGACACAAGGTCGGTAACGCACAGATAAATCTGGGCTATTGATTAACCGATTCCTTTGAAAAACAGTGTATTGTAAATCGGAGGCGACGAATAGCGCACAGATATTTCCGCCCTAAGCCTCGACCAGATCCTTCTCCACTCGGAGGTTGCCGATGATGAAGTCCTGGCGCTGGGGGGTGTTCTTGCCCATGTAGAAGGTCAGCAGGTCGGCGCTGTTGTGCAGGTGTTCGAGGGTCACCTTTTCGGCCTTCATGTTTTCGCCGATGAAGTCCTTGAACTCGCCCGGGCTGACTTCGCCGAGGCCCTTGAAGCGCGTGATCTCAGCGTTTTGCCCGAGCTTATGCAGCGCGGCCTGTTTCTCGGCCTCGGAGTAGCAGTAGCGGGTCTCCTTTTTGTTGCGCACGCGGAAGAGCGGCGTCTCCAGCACGAAGAGGTGGCCCTGGGTGATGAGCTCGGGGAAAAACTGGAGGAAAAACGAGATCAGCAGCAGGCGGATGTGCATGCCGTCGACGTCGGCGTCGGTGGCGATGATGACTTTGTTGTAACGCAGGCCGTCCATGCCCTCCTCGATGTTGAGCGCGCTTTGGAGGAGGTGGAATTCCTCGTTCTCATAGATGACCTTCTTGGTCAGGCCGTAGGTGTTGAGCGGCTTTCCTTTGAGGGCGAAGACGGCCTGGGTGTGGACGTCGCGGCAGGCGGTGAGGGAGCCGGCGGCGGAGTCGCCCTCGACGATGAAGAGCGAACTCTCCTCGGCGCGTTTGTCCTTCGTGCCGAGGTGGGCGCGGCAGTCGCGGAGTTTGCGGTTGTGCAGCGAGGCCTTTTTGGCGCGTTCGCGGGCGAGGTTGCGGATGCCGGCGAGTTCCTTGCGCTCGCGCTCGCTCTCCTCGACCTTACGCTTCAACTCCTCGGCGACGGCGGGGTTGCGGTGCAGGTGGTTGTCGAGCTGCTGGCCGAGGAAACTGGTGATGAAGTTACGCACGCTCGGGCCGCCGGGGCCGACGTCGTTGCTACCGAGCTTGGTCTTGGTCTGGGACTCGAAGACCGGCTCCTGCACGCGGATGGACACGGCGGCGACGACGGACTGGCGGATGTCGGCGGCGTCGTAGTCCTTCTTGAAAAAATTCCGCACCGTCTGGACGAGGGCCTCGCGGAAGGCCGCCAGGTGGGTGCCACCCATGGTGGTGTGCTGGCCGTTGACGAAGGAGTAGTATTCCTCGCCGTAGTGGCCGGCGTGGGTGAGGGCGACCTCGATGTCCTCGCCCTCGAGGTGGATGAGCGGGTAGAGCGGCTCGCCGGTGAGTTTTTTGGTGAGCAGGTCGCGCAGGCCGTGCTCGGATTTGTAGGCCTTGCCGTTGAACACAAGGGTGAGCCCGCGATTCAGGTAGGCGTAGTTCCAGAGCATCTCCTCGATGAACTCGGTCTTGAAGCGGAAGTCCGGGCCGAAGAGGGCGGTGTCGGGGGTAAACTCGACCAGCGTGCCGTTCCGCTCGCCGGCGGCGGCGATGATCTTGGTCTCCTTGGTGAGCTTGCCGGCGACGAATTCGACGACCTTGGTCTGGTTTTCACGGATGGCCTGGGCGCGGTAGTGGGAGGAGAGGGCGTTGACGGCCTTCTGGCCGACGCCGTTGAGGCCGACGGCCTTCTGGAAGGTCTCGGAGTCGTATTTGGCGCCGGTGTTGATGATGGACACGCAGTCCACGAGTTTCCCCAGCGGGATGCCGCGGCCGTAGTCGCGCACGCGCAGGGTGCGGTCGTTCAGCTCGACCTCGATTTTCTTGCCGAAGCCCATGGTGAACTCGTCGATGCAGTTATCGATCGTCTCCTTCAGCAGCACGTAGATGCCGTCCTCGGGGTGGGCGCCGTTGCCGAGCCGGCCGATATACATGCCGGGGCGGAGGCGGATGTGCTCGAGGGGGGAGAGGGTCTTGATCGAGGCTTCGGTGTAGGCTTGGGCCATGGGCGTCACCCTTCGCCGCCAGCCGGGTGCGGCAAGCGAAAAGGCAAAGCGACTGGCTTCAGGGGTGGGGCGAGGTCAACTTAACCGCCTAAAAGCATGCGCTATCCGCCACCAAACGCGGTCAATAAGGGGTTTGAGACTTGATTTTGATAATTATCAATTCATGAGTAATATCCTTGAACACCCGAATAAACCCCCGGCGCCACGCCATACTCTGTCTTGAGCTGGGTGGGTGATTTCGCCCCTTAGACCCCAATTTTCCGGCACTACCGCCATCTGCACGCGCACACGAGCCATGCCCTCTTTAGCCTCTTCTACCGCCCCCCAAGTCGTGAGCGCCCCCTCGCGCCCTTCGGCCTTGTTGCTCGCGCTCACCCCGCTGGACGCCCGCGAATTTCTGCCGGGGGAGTTGCACACCGAGGTCCGAGATCTGGCGGCGAACTACCGCGAATACGACCCTTCCACCGGATCGCCGGCCGCCTTCTCGGCCTTGTTGCATGAAGTCAATCCCGAGATCCTCGTCACCGGCTGGCGGGCTCCCACCCTGCCCGCCGTGTTGCCACCACGCCTGCGCTACGTGTGTCACCTGACCGGTTCGGTGCGGGGGCTGGTTTCCCGTCACCACCTTGAGAATGGCCTGTTGGTGACCAACTGGGGCGGCTCCATCTCGCGGGTCGTGGCCGAGGGCGCGCTTTTTCACATTCTCTCGGCCCTGCGCCGCGGGACTCACTGGGCCCTCGCCATGCATCGGGATCGCGCCTGGAAAACCCGCGAGGCTGAGACCGCCTCGCTTTTCGGGCGGCGCGTGGGCATCCACGGCTTCGGCCGGGTCGCCCGTGAATTACTCGTTTTGCTGGCCCCCTTCGGCGTCGATATTTCCGTCCTGGCCCCGGATGTGGATGCCTCCGTTGAAAAGGCGTTCGGCATCCGCCGCGCGGCCAGCCTCGAGGCGCTCTTCGCGGACAACGACATCGTGGTCGAGCTCGCGCCCCTCATTCCCGAGACCGAGGGCATCGTAACCGAGCGGTTGTTACGGTTGCTGCGCCCCGGCTCGGTATTCGTAAACACCGGCCGCGGCAAGGTGGTCGACGAGGTCGGCTTGGTCCGCGTCGCGCAGGAGGGCCGGGTCTTCTTTGGCCTCGATGTCTTCGCGGTCGAGCCCATGCCCGCCGACCACCCGCTGCGCGGTCTGCCCAACGTCGGTCTGACCCCCCACCTTGGCGGCCCCACCACCGACCGGCGTCGCGATGCCGGCTCACTGGCGGTGGACAACCTGCGCGCCTACAGTGCAGGCGAGCCCCTCGAGGCCGTGGTCACGCCCTCGCTCTTCGACCAGATCACCTGAGCGGCTCTATGCCCATGCCTCCCGCCGCCTACCTCCGCTGGCAAGGCCATGCCCGAGGCCTGCTCGCGCCGCTCGCCGCCCTGATGCGACCCGGCCGGGCAGATCTGCCGCTATCGGGCCGGCCCAGTGACCACGACGCTCAGGCCGACCGGCTGGAGTCTTTTGCCCGCCCGCTTTTTCTCGCCGCGCTTTACCTGCAGACGGCGCCCGAGCCGGGCCACGCCGAGGCGGTCGCACTGCGCGAAAAACTCGCCAACTGGCTGCGTGCGGGCCTCCTGCTCGGCGCCGACCCCGCTTCACCCGAATACTGGGGGCCCGACGCCAACTACCACCAGCACCACGTCGAGATGGGGCTGATGGCCCTCGGCCTGAGCCTGGCCCGGGCGCAGTTATGGGAGCCGCTGGCGGCCGCCGATCGCGCACGCGTCACCGCTTGGTTTGCGACCGCGCGGGGCGGCGGGATCGTCAACAATAACCACCTGTTCATGTCGGTCCACATCCTCGAATTTCTCGGGGCGGAAGGAGCGGGGCGCCCGACCGATCGCGCGATCATCGAGGCCCATCTGGACCAGCTGGAAACCATGCACCGGGGCCACGGCTGGTTCGAAGATGGCGCCAACCAAGCCTACGACCACTACAACGCCTACGCCTTCCATTTTTATGGCTTGTTGTGGGTCTTGCTACACGGCCACCGCGACCCGGCCCGCGCCGCCCGCTGGCGGGGCTGGGCCCGGGATTTTCTGGACGACTACCAGCACGCCTTTGCCGCGTCCGGAGAGCACCCCGCCTTCGGTCGCTCCATCACCTACCGTTTCAACGCCTGCGCTCCCTTCGCCCTGGCCGTTGCCACCGACGCGACGGATCTGCCCCTCGGTCGGGTGCGCCGCCTGTGCACCCGCAACGTGGAGTTTTTCCTCAACCACCCCGTCACCGAGGCCGCCAGCGGCTGCTTGGCCCCCGGGTTTACCGACGCCTGGCCAGAGATCGTTGAGGGCTACTCCTGCCCCGCCTCGCCTTACTGGTGCGCGAAGGGCTTCACCTCGCTCCTGCTGCCCCCCGACCATGCCTATTGGAGCGCCCCCGAGGACCCGCTGCCCTCGGAAAATCCAGACGGTTTCGTGCGCACCGTCCGCGCCGGTGGTCTGGTTTTCCGCAGCCTGCCCGGCGGCGAGGTGGAACTGCTCAATGCCGGCTCGATGGTATCCAACACTCACTTACGCTTCGGCCCGTGGAAGTGGAGCAAGCTCTCCTACCGCACCGGCGTGGGCTTCACCTATGCCTTTCCCGAGGCGACCACTTGGTCGGCCGACGCCGCGCTCGTGGCAAGCTGGGCTGACGGCACCTCGATCGGGCGCCACTCGACCACCGCCACCGCCCTGGCGGCCGATCACCTCGGGTTTGTCTGCAACCTCGGCCGAAAAATCGGGCAACTCGGCACCGGGGTGGAAACCTGGGTGTTCTGGCGTGAGGGCTGGCTGCTCCAACTCCATCGCGTGGAGCCCCGGCAACCAGTCGCGCTGTCCCTGGGCGGCTTCGCCCTGCCACTGCCTACGCCCGTGGCCGTGCCACTCGCCTCGCCCGGCTACCTCACGGCCCGCGCGCCCGATGGCCGCGCCGTCGTCCTGCAAAACCTCGGCCCGGCAGGCACCCCCAAGTGGGATGAGCGGCTGGACGAGTCCACGCCGCGCCGTCATACCCACGCGCCCTTCCATCTGGCGCCAGTGATTCATTACCCGATGCAAACTTCGCCCGTTGTCCTCGCCGCCCTGGCTTGGAGCGGACACGACGGCCCCGCGGCGGAACCTTGGACGCCCGTGCGCCTCGCGGCCGGCGAATGGGTGCTCGCGCATCCCACACTGGGCGAGTGGCGCATCGTCCACTACGCTCTGCCGGAATGGCCCCATCCCACCCCATGAAACTCCTCCCACGCCAACTGCTGCTGCTCCTCACGTGCCTCCTGAGCGCCCACGCGCCTCTCCGCGGAGCCGAGACCGACCCCGCTACGCTGGTGCCCGCCACCGCCCCGCGCACCCTCGTGCTTGCCGGCCGGGCCGACGCCTTCCGCACCTACGTGGCCACCGGCGAAGGCCGGATCGGTTTCGATAAAATCCGCGCGGACTTCGATGCCGAATACCTCCGGCTTGCCTTCCCACCCGAGCCCCTGACTTACGGCGACCCCGAGCCCTCAAAACGCGATTCCGCCAAGGCCGACCGCTGGCGCGCAGCGCAAGATACCTGCGGCCTGGTCGCCGGCGTCGCCGAGGCCGGCGCCCTGCTTTGGCTCGGCACGGGGGACGAACGCTACCTCGAAAAGGCGAAAGAATTTATCCTCAAGGCCTGCGCCTGGAGCCTCGACCCCTCCGGCTGGAAAAAAGGCCGCTCCCCCGGCGCGACTTCGATTGATTACAACGACGAAGCGCACTTCCGCCTGTGGCGGAAGCTACCACTCGCCTACGATCTTATCCGCGAACGCTTCACCCCCGCTGAACGCGCCCTGATCGTCGCCCATTTCCGCACCCGCGGCGCCCAATCCGCCGCCTGGGTCCGCGCCGGCCGGGTGGAAAAAGTCCTCCGCAACTCCTTGGAGGGCAAACCCGCCTCCCATCCCATCCGCTTCATGGCTATGACCGGTCTCGGTGCACTGGCGCTGTGGGACGATTTGCCCGCCGAGGCGCGCGACTGGTGGAGCCTCGCCTACGGTTTTTACCGCGACCGCTTCCCGATGTGGGGCGGGGATGACGGCGGCTGGGCCGAGGGCATCGCCTACTGGCGCGGCACCATCGAACACGCCGCTTTTCAGGACGCCCTCGTGGCCATCGGCGACCCGCTGGCCTACCGCACTACGTTCTGGAAAAATACCCCCTATTTCCTCCTCTACAACGTCCAGCCCTATCGCCACAGCGGCTTCGGCGACCTCTCCAACGCCGGCAAGTTCAACCTCGAGCCCGCCTCGGCGGAATACCTGATTCACCTCTCCCGCGTGCTCGGAGACGGCCGCCTCGTCACCTACGCGAACCTCGCCGAGGGTTCCGAGTCGCCCGCCGAGGCCGGCATCCACCGGCTGGACCGGGTCTACCCCACCGCCGAGGAGTTCCTAGTGCGCAACTTCACCGTCGCCCACCTGCCCGTGCCGCCGCCCGCGCCCCTCCAGCCGCTGCCGCCCTATCGGTTTTTCGCGGACGTCGGATGGGTCTCGCTCCACAGCGCCCTTGGCCGGCCGCAGGACGACATCCACGTCACCTTCAAAGCCAGCCCCTACGGGTCCTTCAGCCACAGCCACGCCGACCAAAATGCTTTTATTCTTAATGCCTACGGAGAAAGCCTCGCGATCAACTCCGGCTACCGCGAGTTCCACCGCTCGCCCCACCACCAAGGCTGGACCTGGCAGACAAAGTCAAAAAACGCCCTGCTCATCGATGGCCTCGGGCAGAAACCCCAAGATATCGCCGCCACCGGTCGTATCGTGAAATTCGATACCGGCGCGCGCTTCGAACACGCCCTCGGCGATGCCACGGCCGCCTACCAATCCCTCCAGCCGAAAGGCCGCGTGAAGAGCGTGCTCCGCGACCTCGTCTTTATCGATCGCCGCTACGTCGTCATCCGCGACCGGGTGGAGCTCGCCACTCCCGGCCGGATCACCTGGCAACTCCATGCCGAACGCCCGATCGCTTGGGATGCGGAGGCCGCCGGCGCCCGGATCACCGGCGCCAAAGCCACCCTTACCGCCCGCCTCGTCGCACCCGCCGGCGTGACGTGGAAAGCCACTTTGAAGGACCGCTTCGACGTGCCGGTGGACCCGAAATACACCGGCGGCGCCCCGTCTGGCTTCGGCAAGACTGGCGCATGGAGCGAGCAGAGCCACCTGCTGGTCGAGACCACCGAGCCCACCACCCGCCACCTGTTTTACACCGTGCTCTGGCCCGAACGCGACGGCGCACCGCAAACCGCGCCCTCCGCGCGCTTGACGGCGGACAACATTCTGCTCGTGACCAAACCAGACGGACAACGCGATCAGCTCGATTTCCGCGGCGATACCTTGGCCGTCACCTCGCCCTGAAGCCCTACGCGGCAGATTAACCCAAACCCTAAAAAATTGTTAAAAGGGCTTAACTTATTTTTTGATAATTATCAATTGCAGCTTGAATTCCGCTTTTTCCTATGCACAGTATTACAGTCCCCACCCCGTCCATGACCCTTTCCGTCTCCGCCACCAAGCGGGCCTCGCGCGCCTTCACGCTGATCGAGTTGCTCACTGTTATCGCGATCATCGGCATCCTCGCTGCGATCATCATTCCGACCGTGGGCAAGGTCCGCAACTCGGCGAAGTCGACGCAATGTCTCTCCAATCTGCGCCAGATCGCCCTCGCCATCAGCCTCTTCCCGCAGGACAACAAGGGCTACTATCCGCGCGGTGGCTCCAACCCCAGCCCAGACGGCACCTTGGTTAATTACGCCAAGGCGGTCTACCCCTACATCCCCAATCGTGGCAATAGCGCCACCGGCGTGGTGACCAACAAAGTGTTCCTCTGCCCGCTGGAGCCGCTCCAGCCCGATGCCACCTACGCCAACAGCGTATCCCAATACACCTGCACCTTTGCGCTCGAGGCCGGCAGCTCCGCCAGCACCGCCACGGGCTCGGGCGGCAACGGCCCCCGCCAAGTCGCCTCCATCATCAACCCCTCCCGCACCTACCTCCTGCTCGACGGCGTGCCCCGCAGCTCCAGCGACTACAGTTGCGACTCCTCCTGCACCCACAACGCCGCCCTCACTGACCTAAATGCCACCCCGGCCGCGGCGGTGAAGATCAGCTTCCGCCACAGCGACAACACCAACGTGGCCTTCGTGGACGGCCACACCGCCAAGGTCTCCTTCACCACCCTCAAGGCCGAGCTCACCTCGGTCAACCCGAACGGCAAAGACCGCTGGAACGGCAAAATTAACTAATCCGTTCACCGCCTCATTTCACACCTTCAAACTCCCGCTAACCTTCACCTATCACCCTCAATACTTATTACCCCCATGAGTAACCAATATCCCAAGAAAGTTCAGACCTCAGCCTCCACCCGCCGCTTGCTGGGTTTGTTTGGCTTAATCGCCTCCGGCGCGATCCCCGCCTACGCCCAAACCAGTATCACTTGGGCCAATGCTGGTAGCGTCGCCAACACTTCCTCCAATTGGGTGGGCTCACCCACCTTGGCCAACAGCGTGAGCACCGGTAATATCTGGAATTTCACCAACACCGCCTCCGGAAACAACAGCGTCACCTTTTCCAGCGCCCGCAGCGTGGTTGGCATCGTGTTCTCCAGCACCGCCAACGCCTACTCCATCGGTTCAAGCCCTTTAGTCCTGAGTATAGGGGCGAGCGGTATCACGAACAGCTCCGGCTCCAACGCCCAAGTCATTACCAGCCCCATCGCCACCAACAATACCCAAACTTGGACCACCGTAGCCGGAGGGAGCCTGACCACCGACGCGGTTACACTCACCAGCAACGCCAATAACCGAACCCTGACCATAGCCGGCGCCGGCAATACCAGCATCGGCTCGATCGGCCTTACGGTAGGCCAGACGGGCGTGGGCGCGCTCACCAAGACCGGCGCCGGCACCTTGACGCTCACCGGAACCAACACCTACGCCGGGGCGACCACGATCAACGAGGGTGCCGTGATCATCGCCAATGGTAATTCATCGAGTGCGAACGCTAATTTTAAACTCGAACTTACCGGAACCGTCGCGCCCTCTCTTAAACTAAATAGCGTCAATTCGCTAGCGACGACGGCCACGCTCACCGGCGCCGGCAGCTCGGGAAACGCCGGCACCGTCGACCTTGCCGCAGCCGGGAGCTATACCCTCGGTTCCTATCTGGGTAATAGCATGAAATTCTCCGCCAGCAGCGGCCTGGCCACCACCCTGACTTTTTCGGGCAACAGCGTGCTGACCGCCAGCAACAACACCACGCGCATCATCACCAACCTCGACGCCAACCTGTCCCTCGTCTTCGGCGGCACCCTCGACATCGGCTCCTCTACGAGCGGCGGAGGCACCTTCGCCGGGGCCGGCAGCATCCGGGTCAACGGCGCGATCTTCAACTCGAGCACCGGCGTGCGCGCCGTGAACAAAAACGACGCCGGCACCCTGACCCTGGCCGGCGTGAACACCTACAATGGTGACACCACCATCTCGGGCGGAAAACTCTCCCTGACCGGCTCGGGTTCGATTGCGACCAGCCCGACCATCACAAACAACGGAACCTTCGACGTCTCCGCCGTCACCGGCGGCAACTATACCCTCGGCTCGACCCAGACCTACAAGGGCTCTGGCACGACCATCGGCAACCTGACGATCAACGGTGCCTTCACCCCCGGCACCAGCCCCGGTCTCGCCACCTTTAATAATGATCTCACGCTTGGCACCTCCAGCACCACGACGATGGAGATAGGCGGTCTGGGTGGCGTCGCCGGCACCGACTACGACAAAGTCTCGGTCACCGGTGCGCTGACCTACGGCGGGGCTTTGAGCGTCGTGGCTTATAACAGCTACAACTTCGCGCAAGCCGCTTCCTTCAACCTCTTCGGGGCGGGCTCCCGTTCGGGCAACTTCTCCTCGGTAAGCGTAGCCGGCACCTCCCTCACCAACTCCAGCGGAGTCTGGTCGGCCACGACTGGAGGCTATGACTATACCTTCTCCACTTCGGACGGTAATCTGGTCATCGCCACCGCCGTCCCCGAACCCGCGGCCACCGCCGCAATCGGCGGCGCTGCTCTCCTCGGCCTGGCCGCCCTGCGCCGCCGCCGCCGCGCCTGAGTTCGCGCCAGTGCGCCGCTTCGGTAGACTCCTCAGCCTCCTCGCCCTAGGCTGGCTCCTAGCCTCGCCGGCGCTACCGGCGGCTGAGGCCACGCCAAGGACGGAAAAATACGCCGCCGAGATCGATCGGCTCGCCGCCGCCCCGGCCCCTGCGCCGGGCGGCATCTTGCTGATCGGCAGCAGCATTTTCCGCAAGTGGACGACCTTCGCCGCCGATCTCGCCCCGCTGCCGGTGACGAATCGCGCCTTCGGTGGCTCGCAGACGCCGGAGCAATTATTTTTCTTTAACCAGCTCGTGCCCTCCTCGCGCGCCGGCGTGGTGGTCTGGTATTGCGGCAGTAACGACGTAAACGCCAAGCGCCCCCCCGAGGAGGTGCTCGCGAACACGCGCGAATGGTTGGCGCTCACCCGCGCCGCCCTGCCCGACGTGCGCGTCGTGCTAATGTCGGTCATCCGCGCCCCGCAGAAACGCGCGGACGGCAAACTCGCCCCGGTCGAGGCCATTAACCGCGGTCTGCTCGCCCTGAGCGAAGCGGACGACGTAGACTACCTCGACGTCAACCCGGCCCTGGAAGACGCCGCCGGCGAGCCCCTGCCCGATTGCTACGTCGCGGATCAACTCCACCTCACCCCCGAAGGTTACCAGCGCCTGACGTCTGTGCTGCGCCCGGTTTTGGAAAAACTGCGGCCCGCACCGGGCGCGAAGGGCGCGGCTCAGGCCGAGTAAACGCCGCCGTTCAGGTCGAGAGTCGCGCCGGTGATGAAGCCGTCGTATTCACTGGCGAGGTAAGCAACCGCTCGGGCGACGTCGTCCGGCCGGCCAGCGCGGCCCACCGGGATGCCCGCGATGGTGGCAGCGGCGGATTCCGGCGTGGTGTGGGTGGCGTGGAAGGCCGACCCGAGAATAAGGCCCGGGGCGACGCAGTTCACCCGCACCCCGCGTGGCCCGAGTTCACCCGCTAACGCCCGAGTCCAAGTGATAACGGCGCCCTTGGCCGACGAGTAGAGCAGCGAGCCGGCGTGGCCGCCCTTGCGCCCGGCCAGAGAGGCGAGGTTCACGATGGCCGCAGGCGCGGCCGCCTCCAGCGCGGGCCGCGCCCGCTGGGTCACCCAGATCATGGAGTCGAGATTGATGGCAAAGGTGCGGCGCACGAAATCCTCGTCGAGCTCGGCCAGACTGCGCCGGCCCACAAGGTCACCCGCGTTGTTGACCAGAATATCCATCCCGCCGAGGGCGGCGACGGCGCGGTCCACACAATCCTCAGCCCCGCGGCGGAGGCTCAGATCGGCTTGGATCGCGCAGGCCCGCCGACCCAGCCCGGCCGCGCGGGCGATCAGGGCCTCGGCCCCGGCGACGCTGCGATGGTAATGGATCGCCACCTCGCAGCCGCGAAGGAGCAGTTCCTCCGCAATGGCGGCACCGAGCCCCTGGCCGGCGGCGGTCACAAGGGCGCGTTTGCCCTGCAACCGGGTGAGATGATCGGGCGCGCTCATGGCGAGCATCGCGGCCTTCAGGCCGGCAGGGCGACCGTGGTCTCACGCACCGCGAGGCGGGAAGGCAAGGCGGCGTCGAGATACACTTCATCGTCCGCGCCGGTAGTCTGGAGCAGCAGTTCGGCGGTTTTCCGGCCCATGGCGTCGGGGTCGGCGCTGGCGCCAGTGATAAAGGGGTGCTCCTCGGTGCAGATGCGGGTAGCGTCGACCGCCGCCAAGCTGAGATCGGCCGGCACGCGGAGGGCGCGGGCGAGGAAACAGTTGAGCGCCCCGCGCGCCATCAGACCGTTGTAGCAAACCACGGCGGTGGGGCGCTCGCCGGAACGCGCGAGGAACTGCTCGGCTGCCTGGCGGCCCTCGGTGCGGTCGGCCTGGTCGGTAAGCATGGCCCAATTATCGTCAAAAACCACCCCGCGCAGGCGCAGGGCGTTCTGGAAGGCACGGAAACGGTCCTCGTGGCGCGACAGGGCGCGATTACCACCGATCCAGCCGAAACGGCGATGACCGAGCCCGTGCAGGTGCTCCACCAGCAGATCGAGCGACTGGGTTTCGTTGGATTGCACCGAGTGACACTGCCCGGGGTAACTCATGGAAACGGCCACGACACGGGGGCAGAGTTGTTTAATTGCCTTCAGGAAGCCGGGGGCGACCTCACCCATCAGCACCACACCGAAGAGCGTCTTGCGGGTCTCCAGCGGAATGCGAAACGCGCCCTCGACCAGCTTGTTCTCGGTCCCGAGAAAAACCGTGCTGATGCCGCGGTCCTGCAGCGCCTCGTGCAGACCGTGCTGGATATGGCTGAAGTAGTTGCTCTGCGTGTGCAGGGCTAAGCCGGAACGCAGGATAAACCCAACGTGGATCTGCTTAAGCTCGTCCGCCGCACCCGATGGACGCATGCCCTTGGGTTGGTAGCCAAGATTAAGCGCGTGCTCCCAAATCCGGCGGTTTGACTCCTCGCTGATGCCCTCGGTGCGCCCATTCAAAACCATCGAGACGAGCGCCTGGGAAAGTCCCAGGTCCTTCGCAATCCGTTGCTGGGAGATCTTGGCGGGGGGTGTCATTTCAAACAGAAAAAAGCGATAAAGCAGTCGGCCCCAGACGCGCGCAAGGTCTCATTTAATAGCTATCACCAAATCTTCAAATCCCTGCCGGAGGGTGGCCCGAGGAGTGTGGCGGAACCGCTCAAGGCGCGACATAGTCCCGAGATCCGCCGAGTTTCTGAAAACGCGTGTAAACCGACCAGAAGGAGAGGATCGACATGGTCACAAGGATACCACCAACCGTAAAGGCGTGGCGGTAGACGTTGCCGGTGTGGTCGATGAGCAAACCAACCAGCGGCGCGAGGCTCATATGCACCGGCGCAGCGAACAAGAGCGCGGCGGACGCGAACTGGGCGAATTTCTCGCGGGGGAACAACCGCTGCCCGAGCGAGGCGACGCTCGTGTAATAGCATCCGGAAATGATGCCGTGCAGCACGTAGGCGGTGAGGTAGGTCGAGGCGTCGTGCACGCCAAAGATGCCGAAGAGCATCACCCCGAGGTAGGCGACGAGCGAAACGATGACGACCCGCAGCGGGTGGAAGCGGTCGCAGAGCCAGCCCAGCGGCCAGGCGAGGCAGAGCGAAACGGTGAAGATGAAGGCCAAGCGATTGCCGTAGTCGTTCATATCCACGCCGTAACTCTTGGCGTAGGGAATGGCGAAGGTGTTGATCGGGATGAAGCACATCGTCGCCGTCATGATCAGGACAAACACCCGCAGATAATAGGGGTGGCTGAAGCACTCGCGGCGATAAGTGCGGACGCCCTCGACGAAGCCCTTCCAACCGGACTTTCGCGCGGGATCGACCGGGGGAGGCGGCGGATAATCGCCCTCCTTCACCTTGAGGCAGACCCACATGAACGCGGAGCCGTAAAAAATACCGATGGTCGCGAGGATAAGGGTGAAGTGGTCGGGCACCTTGCCCATGATCCAGTAGTTGAAAATGATGCCGTCGATCAGGCTGACGGCGCGGAAAAGCGCATAGAAGCGGCCGAGCAGGGCCTGGGGCACCACGTCGTTGATCAGGCCGCCGAAGACCGACTGGCTGGCGATGGTGGCGAATTCGAAGGCAGCCCAGAAGACGGAGAAACACAGCACCGCCACGATCATCTCGTTTTCGAGAGCGGAGAGCAGGTTGGCGCCGAGCCCGGTCTCGCCCGCCCACTGGTGCAGGCGCACACCGAGGGAGTTGTCGGCCCGGCCAAGGCCGTGCAACCAGCCCGCGATATGCGGGGTCACCGCGATACCGATCATGCCAAAGGCGGCGATCGGCGTGGTGGCCATGAGGAAGGGGATGCGGCGGCCCCACTTGCCGCGGTGACGGTCGGACTTGTAGCTGATGATCGGGCCCAGCACGAGGGCAACTCCACCCGGAAAGGTGCTCATGAGAATACCGAACCAGAGATTCGGAATCTTCAGGCTACTCAAATACCAGCTAGCGATGCCGACGATCGAGCGGTCCCGCATGGCCCAGGCAAAATCGCCAAAGAGCAGCCAGAGAAACAACACCATCAGCCCGCCGGTGGTGTAAGTCAGCGTGCCGACTTTCCAGACCTTGGGTTGGCCAGGCGCGGTGGCCTCAGGGGAGGGGATTTTTTCGGGGGACGGGGCGGAATGCATAGCAAAAAGCGGGAGACGGAAAATCCGTCTCCCGCGCGGGGCACTGATCAGGCGATGGGGGGCTTAGAAGGAGCCCACAGCCTTCAGGCGCAGGAACTTCTTGGCCGCGCCGTCGAGATTAACGGTGAACACGCGGCGCACGCAATTCGAGGGCAGGTTGGTCTGGTCAGCGGCGGTGGTCACGGTGACGGTGCCGCCGGTGCCCCACGTGCCGGACACCAAATCGGTGACGGCCTCGCCGGTGACCGTCAGGCCGGAGTCATTGGTGCGAATGACCGCGGTAATGGAGATCGTGCTGGCGGTGCTGGCGGTGACGGGGGCCTGAACGGTGTCGGTCGGGGCGTTCGCGCCGAGGGCATACTTAAGGAGCGGCGAGTAACCGTCTGAACCTACGGTGGTGGCGTTCGCGATCGCCACGGTGACGGTGCGGGTAACCGGGGTGGCGGAGTTGCCGGCGGCGTCGGTGGCGGTGTAGGTCAGGGTGTAGGCGCCGGGCTTGGCGGTGTTCACCGAGCCGCTGGTGTTCACCGTGACGGAGCTATCCACGTTGTCCGTCGCGGTGGGGGTAACGTCGCTGTAGCTGGAGCCCCAGTTGACCGAGACGGGCGAGACGGAAGCGATCACCGGGGCTTGAGTATCGACGGTGCCGGGCTGGAGGCGCAGGAAGCCACCCGACTTCACCAAGCTGAAGCCCGTGATAGGCGAGGCCAGCACAGGGGTGCCGGTGATGGCGGTCGCACTCAAGAGAGTGTAAGTGGTGCCCGCGACCGGGGTGCCGACGATCGAGACGGTTGAGCCGGAGGCGAGCGTGAGGCCAGCGGTCGAGGTGGCGACCGAGGTGAGGCCGTCATTCAGCGTGAACTCGAGCACGGCGCCGCTGGCGATTGAGATCGCGGAGGCATGCGAGCCGGACAGGGCCAAGGTGCCCGCGCTGATGGCGGTGGCACCGGTGTAGCTGTTGGGGACGGAGGTCACTGCCGGGGCCGCGATCGTAACAACCGGACTGGCGGAGTAGCCCGTGCCGGCGTTGGTGATATTCACGGCGGTCACACGGCCACTGGTGAGGACGGCGGTAGCGGTCGCGCCGGTGCCGGTGGAATCGGTGATCGTGACCAGCGGAGCCGAAGTGTAGCCGAGGCCGGAAATCACCGGCGTAATGCTGGTAAAGGCGCCGCCGGCGAGCGCGACGTTGACCGTGGCGGTGATGTCCGTGAGGCCCGCGTCGGCGAGGGCGAGGCGACCGGAGCCGGTCTTAGTCAGGCTGCCGGTGCCGGAAGCGCCGCGGAGCGAGGCGGCGATCTCGGAGGCGACGGAGAGCGTGGTGGTGCCGGTGAGGTCGGCGGAGCGGAAGTTGACCACGGGGTCGAGCGTGCCGGGATTGGTGACGCTCGAGGTGGCGTTGGCGCCCTTGACCAGGCTGAGGGTCTGACCGGTGGCGATGAGTTGGTTAAAGGTCAGGGTGTTGCCCTGGCCAGGATCGATCGGCTCAACCGTGTTTTGGGAAGAAGGATGCGGATCGAAGGTGATCGTGCCGTTTTGCAGGGTGTTCAGAACATTAAGGGCCATGCCACCGTAGGTGCCAGTCGAGCTGGCAGCTTTTTGCACGTAGAGCTCGCCGCCATCGAGGATGATGGGGCCGAGACCGCCGCCACCGTTGGCGGAGGTCTTGTAAGCAAGCACGCCGGCCTTTACGCGATAACCGCCGAGCACGGTGGTGATGGTGCCGCCGCCAGTGAGCGTAAGGGTGCCGGCGCCTTCCTTGCTGATCACATTGGAAGTCGAGGGCGCGGTGCTGTTGACGCGAGCCAGCGTCATGGTCTTGCCGGCATCGACGCTCAGGGTGGAAGGGCCGTTGAACACCGACGCGTTACTCGTGGCGGTAGTGCGGTTGAGGGTAACGTCGACGGCGGCACGAACGGTGCCGCCCGTCATGGTGAGGCGGGGAAGATTGAGCACGCCCTCGCCGAACACATTGACGTTATTCACGACCAAGGTGCCGCCGGTCACGGTGACGGCGGAGTTACTCCCGCTGCTAAGGGCGGCGGAGGCGGAGGCATTAAGGGTGCCGGCCGAAACCGTGGTGCCGCCGGTGTAAAGGTTGGTCGCGCTGAAGGTTGCGGTGCCTTCACCAGTCTTGGTGAGGCCGAGGGCGCCGGTGATCACGGCGGGGATGTTCAAGGTGGAGCCGGCGCTGATGTTCAGGTTACCGCTGTTGCGGAGCTCGACCTGGCTGGGGGAGCTGCCCACATTATTATTGGTCGGGTCGATGGTAAGGTTCGAACCGTTTGAGAGGTAAACGAGGTCGTTATTGTTTGCCGAAACGACGTTATAAAAGCCCGCCGAATCGGTGGCACCGTTGTTTCCGAGACGGAAGCGGGTGAAGGTGGTGGCGCCGGGCACGAGGAGCGAGCTGAGGGTGTAGCTGGAGCCGTTGGTGACATTCAGCGACTTGAAATACAGCGGGTCAGACGTGGTCGTCAGCGCGGTGGACGCGGAGGTGAGCAGGGCATCGGTGTAGGAACCGGTGCTGGCCGAGCCGGTGGGGGCGGCGGTGTAGCTCCAAGCGGCGCCAGCGCTCAAATCTGAACCGGTGCTGAAGACGTTCGCGGGTGGCACATCGATGGTGAAGACGAGGCTCAGGGTGCCGGCGCCGGCGGGATTCTCAGCGGAGATAGTGACGGTAGTGCCTCCGACCGGAGTGGTCGCCGTGGGCCGGCCGCTGATGACACCAGTGGCGGTGTTCAGGGTAAGGCCAGCGGGCAGAGTGCCGGCGCTGATCGCGTAGCTGCGGGGAGTGCTGTCGGCGACGATCGAATAAGTGAGGCTCTGACCGATGTAGCCGCTGGCGGTGGCGGCGCTGCTGATCACCGGGGCCACGGTGGGCGCGGCGGCTACGACGAACTGGAGACTACCGGAGCCGCTCAGGGTGGCATTGGAGACATTAATCGTCGCGGTGCTGGTGCCGGCGGTGGTCGGCGAACCGCTAATCAAGCCGGTGGCGGAGTTAATACTTAAACCGGCAGGTAAACCAGTGGCGCTGAAGGAGGTGGCGCCGGAAGCGACCACTTGGAAACTAAGGGCATAACCAGCCATGCCGTTGGTCGAAGCGGCGCTAGTGACGGCAAGAGAGTTGGGCGCTTGGGCATTGGGGTCCATTTCGCCGATCACCACATTATCAATCAGCCAGTTACCCAAATTGGCGGTGGTGGTGGCGAAGCCGAAGCGACCAAGGTAATTATTACCCGTGATGGTCGGGGCGGCGGTGATGGTCACGGTGGGCGCGGTGGTGTAGCCTGTGCCGCCGCTGGTGACGTTTACCGCCGTGATCAAGCCACCGGAAATGGTCGCGGTGCCGGCCGCACCGGTGCCGCCGCCGCCGGTGAAGACGAGCGGAAGGGAGCCGGAATAGATATAGCTACCGGTATTGGTGAAGGAAACTCCAGTGACGGCGCCGCCGGTCACCGTGGCCGTAAAAGTGCCGGTGATCGCCTCGACCGCGGAAGCGCTTAGGCTTTGATAGGGGTTACCGCTCGTCATGGTGACGATGTTGCCGTTTAAAAAGACAGCGAAGGAATTAGCCGGCAGGGTGCGCTTAACGGGCACGGCATCCGGCCCGTAGTAATCGATGCCCGTTGCGCTGCTATTCGCGTAGAGCTTCACCGTCTGCTTATTCGCAGCCGTGTAAGTGCCGCTGTAAAGGGTCGGGGTGGAGATGCCGCCAGACTTAACCGACCACGCTGGGGAGGTGGTGGCTGCCGTGTTTTGAGTGAATTGTAACTCTACTAAACGACGGTTGCTGGATCCCACTTGAGTGCTGACTGCGGTATTCCAGCCAGTGAGGCCGATGCTCAAGGGCATAGAACTGGTCTGTGTGCCGTTGTTAAGCAGTTCGAAAGACACCACCATCGTAGAAAGCGGCGCGGTGCCAGCATTGAACTCCAAAGAGCCACTGGTCGTGGTGGAAACATCGAGCAACTGGGCTACTTTGCCGCCGACCCCGCCGATCTTGGCGGTCCCGCTGGCTACCACCATTTGGGTATTTGCCTTAACCCCGTTGCTGTCAGGCGCGGCGACCGTGGGGATGGTCGTGGTGTAGGACTCGAAGGTCTCCGAGATCAAAACGCTGTCGGCCGCGCGCAGGGCGGAGGAAGGGGCAAGAACGACGACGACGGAAGCGACGAGCAAGCGCTGGGCAACACGGGCGAAACCGGTCGACAGCGTCCGTGCGAGCACGGAACCGCCACGCGGGGCAGAGGACGAGAGCAGGGTATTCATGGGTTTAAAGCAGGGATGGGCAGGGGAAAGGGGACGGAAAGGGGAAGAGCCCGATACCGGGGCGCACGCAGAACAGGAAGGGAGTCAGGGGCTGAATTACGAAAAAACTAAACTAGGGGCCTAAACACGGGGTAGAAAGGGCTGCTCAAACAACCACGCCAAGCGGGCTACTTCAAGTCTTAATTGATAATTATCAGAAAAGTGTTTTAACGATCCTTTACGATCTGGTTTTTTATGGGTTATCTTTATTTATAACAATAATTTGTGTGCCTATGTGGGGCGCCGTTACGCTGGCAACCATAGTCGGTCCGTTCAGGGCAAGGGCGATGCAGGCGCGACCGTTGGCGAGCTGGACGAGACTAGAACCTCGGGCCGTGCCAAGATTATCAAGGAGACGGCCGTCGCCGGTGACACCGAAACGAACGGAGAACGCCGCGTCGAGGCAGGGCACGCCGGCGGCATCGAGAGCGCGGACTTCGAGGGTGACCGCGGACTCGCGGCGCTCGGCCACGGTGAATGCGAGCCGGGCAGGCGGACCCCAGGGGGTGGATTGGTAGTCGCACCGGATCTCGTCCGCGACCTCGACCCCGTCGCGCCAGGCGACGGCGCGCAGGGTGTTCGCGCCTTCGCGCAGACGCACCGACCAGCGCAAACCGGCGGCGGGAAAGTTGGCGGAGTTGCGAAGCCGGCGGCCGGCGGAGACGCCGTTGACGAAAAGCTCGGCCTCGGGGCAGTTGGAAAACACCTTCACTTCCTTGGCCTCGTCCGGCCGCCCCCAACGCACGGCCCAGAGGTGACCAAAGAGGCGGATCATCGGGCGCGTGGCCCAGTAGCTTTGGAAAATGTAGTAGCTCTCCTTCGGCGTGCCGTCGCGCTCGAGCAGGCCTTTTTGGTTCACGCGCGGCACCGGGTTTTCAGGGCGTAGCGGCGTGGAGAAATCCTTAAAAACCCACTGGGCCGCACCGGTGAGCGCGGGCATTTGCTCCTGCTCCTTCAGGTGCCAATCAAAGAGGTTGGCCATGTAGCTCTCCGACCAATCGCTGTCGCGCGAGCCTCGTCCGCGGCCGCCAGCGGCCTTGTAAGCGGAGCCGACCTCGGCCGTCCCCTGCCCTAGCGCGATGTCGGCGAGAAAGCGCTCCGGCTCCTCGGAAAAACGGCCGGCATGACTGTCCCCGCCATACTCCGCGTGGAAAAAATGCGACGTATCCGCGATAGCCTGCTCGGTGGCCTCGCGATACTCGGTATAACGGCCGCCATACCAACCGGCCCAGATGCTCGGTGAATAGACGTCCACGATATCGCGGCAAAACGCGCAGCGCCGGATCGCGGTCAACCGCTCCGGGTCGAGCGCATGAGACAATTCGTGGAGCTCGCGCATAAAAACGCGGATCGCCTCCTCATCGAAGGTCGGGAAATCCCCCGGCCAGTCGTTCTCGTTGCCCAGGCCCCAGAGAATGACCGCGGGGTGGTTGTGGTGTTGCTCGATCATCGCGCGCAGCATGGCGCGACACTGGGCCTTGAACACTTCGCCGCCGAGCCCGCCCCGGCACCAAGGGATCTCCTCCCAGACGAGCAGCCCTAGCTCGTCGCATAACTCCAGCACGAGTGGGGCCTGTTGATAATGGCCAAGGCGCACGAAGTTTGCGCCCATCTCTTTCATGGCGCTCATGGTCTGACGCACCACGTCATCCGGCACGGCGGCGGCGCAGCCGGCGTGGTCCTCGTGGTAGTGGGTGCCGCGCAGGAGCAGCCGTTCACCGTTGAGCTTGAAGGGGCCATGCGGAACCCACTCGACCGCGCGGAGACCGAAGCGCTCGACGCAGGCATGCTCACCGTGCGGCGTCTCGATTCGGATATCGCAACGGTAACGGACGGGATTGGCAGGCGACCAAAGTTCGGGCGCGGGTAACTCGGACGCAGTCAGAGTCAGCCAACCATCCCAGACTGAACCTGAGCCGGTCGTGTGGTAAACCAAAACACCATCAGGATTCCGCAGCTCGACGCGCCAGGCCAAGGGCACCGTGGAGGCGGCGGGGTTGTGCAGGCGAGCGCGCACCTGCACGGCGGCGGCGCCGGAGGGCGTGATCCGCGTGACGACATGGACCCGAGCGAGCGCCACCGCCGGGAGCTGCACTAGCGTAACGTGGCGATAAAGCCCGCCATAACGGTTAAAATCACTCAGGTCGGAGGGGATGGTCTCGGCGTCGCGCGAGTTATCGCACCACACCGCCAGCGGTATTCCCTCGCGGTTTTCCGACCGCGCTGCGGCGGCGCGAGCGGCGGCGGTAAGGTCAACCGTCCACTCGTCGTAGCCACCCACGTGTTCGCCCACCAGCTCGAGGCCGACGTAGATCCGCGTGCGTTGTCCGGCGCCATTGAAATGCAGCAGCACGCGACCCGTGGGGAAAGAGTCGTCCAACTTCAGGCGCAGACGATACCAGCCCGAGCCTTGGTAATAACGCACGTCGGGATCAACGGCGTCACGGGCATTAAAGCAGTGCGGCAGCTCGACCGGCGTCCAGGGCACGTTATCGGTCGCGGCGGCACCGCGCCAGACCTCCCAGAGACTGCCGAGCGAGCCCTGGTAAAACTCCCAGCCGCGGTCGAGACGGCGGCCGTTCGCCGCAACGCAAGTCTGGCTAAGAGCGAAAGGCGCGGAGGCTGAATCCATGCGAACTCAGAGCGGATTGACGACCGGTTTTGCGCCCTGCCAGCCGGCGCGCCACTGGATCATCAGGCGCTCGACCAGGGCGGCGTGGGCGGGGTCGCCAGAAAGGTTGGTGTTTTCCTGCGGGTCGGACTGGTGATCGTAGAGCTCGATCGCGTTCACCTGAGAGGGGTCCTTGCGGTTGAGCCAGACGGTAAGGCGGTAGCGCTCGGTGCGCATCGAGTAGCCCATTAGCCCGCCGTTCTGGGTTCGTGGATACTGGCTAAAGACGGCGGACTTCCAGGCGCGGTCGGGCGCGTCGAGCAGGGGCTTAAAACTCACGCCCTCGAGATGGGCGGGAAGAGGCAGGCCCGCGAGTTCCGAAAGGGTGGGATAAATGTCGATCATCTCAACCAGCGCGGACGAGTGGGCGCCGCGATTTTTCATACCGGGAACGGAAAGCAGCAGCGGGGCGTTGGTATCGTTCTCGGTCGTGCTATGTTTACACCAAGCGTCGTGTTCGCCGAGTTTCCAGCCGTGGTCGCCCCAGAGGATGATGATGGTATTATCGCGGAGTTTTAGGCGATCGAGCTCAGCCAACACGCGGCCGAGCTGGGCGTCCATGTAGCTGATCGAGGCGTAGTAGCCGTGCTTCAGCTGGCGGGCGAGGTCGTCGGGGATGGATCCGGCGGGGATGCCGTCGTAGTTACGCAGCTCGGCGCCGGGCAGGACGGCGTAATCAGGCGAGTCCTTGGCGCGGAATTTATTCGGCGCGAGCTCGATAGTGGCGGGATCGTAGAGGTCCCAATATTTTTTGGGGGCGACGAAAGGGAGGTGAGGTTTAATGAGGCCGACCGCGAGGAAGAATGGCTCCGGCTTGGCGCTCAGCTCGCGCAACGTGGCGACGGCAAGGTCGGCGACTTTACCATCCGTGAAGGTGTTGTCGGGCACGTCGGCCGCTTCGAAGGCGGGGCCGCGGGAGTTCTGGCCGGTGGAGGGCGTATTGTCGGGCTCACCGTCGTCCTTGGCTTTTTTCTTCGCGGCAGCGATAGCGTATTGGCGCTCGTCGAGCTTTAGGTTTTCGGGGAGCGCGTATTTGGCGGCCTTGGGAGTTTGCCACGGGGTGGACCAGGTGGCCTCGTCGTTGAGGCTGCCGTGGTAAATTTTCCCCATACCCTGCACGAAGTAACCGTGTTGCTTAAAATGCTGCCCGAGGGTGACGACGTCGGGCAGGGCGACACGGAAGGAGGTGACGAGGTCCCAGACCTTGGAGGTGTCGGGCCGCACACCGGTCATGATGCTGGTGCGGGAAGGCGAGCAAACGGCCTGCTGCACGTAGGCGCGGTCGAAGCGCAGGCCGGAGCGGGCGAGGGCGTCGATGTTCGGGCTTTTGATGTAGTCCTTGCCGTAGCAGCCGAGCTCAGGACGGAGGTCGTCCACGGCGATGAACAGAATATTGGGCCGGGCGACCGTCGCGGCGCCGAGGGCGCCGGGCAGGATAGCCAGCAACAGGACGAGCAGACGATGAGAGAGCGGGGTCATGGGTAAGGCGGAAGGGAAATTTAGGGTGCCTCTCCGGCGGTGGATTTTTTAGCTTTGGCCGCTTTCTTCTTGGCCTTGTTGGCGTGCCGCCCAGTGCCGTCGCCAGCGTCAGGAACGCCGCCAGCAGGATTCAGCTCTGCTAGCACTGCACCAAGCCGGGAACGAGCCGCGACGGCGTCCTTGGCGGCGGAATCAAGCGGAACCAGTTTTTCGACGAAAGGAGCCTCGGACATGTCGAATAGCTCGCCCTTCTCGTTGAGCTTCCAGCCGGCGTCGCGAACATACCACATCGCGGCAAGTTGGTTGTAGATCCAAGGGCGACTGGAAGGCGCCTTGCCGAGCAAGAGCGGCAGTATGCTGTGACCATCGAACTGGATGCCCTGAGGCAGAGTGGTGCCGATTAATTCGGCGAAGGTGGGAATGAAGTCAGTCGAATCGATGAGATCGGCTGAGACGCGACCGGCGGGCACGCGGCCGGGCCAATTGGCGATCATCGGGACAAGGCCGCCGCACTCCAACATGGTGCCCTTCTTGCCCGAAAGGGCTCGTCCACCGATGGTGGACTCAGCGTTGGCGCCCCCAGCGGTGCCGTTGTCTCCCATGAAGATAATCAGGGTGTTTTCGCGCAGCTTCAGCGCATCGAGTTCGTCGAGCAGACCGCCAACGAGCTTGTCCATGTAAAGCACGTTGTCCCCGTAGAGATCCTTGCTGCCTTCCGCGCTATCAGGCGTGGGCTGGATCTCGCCGTGCACGTGAACCATGGGGTAATACAGGAAAAAAGGCTGATCGCGGTTTTTCCGGATAAAATCGAAGGCGTGCCGTTGCATGATGTCAGGCAGGTATTCCTTGTCGCCCAGCCCCACCTGTTTTCCGTTCAGACGGTAATCCTCGGTTTTTTTGTCGTGCCGATTCCAATACACACCGCTGCCATTGAAGCGTAAATAATCGTCGAAACCAACCTCATCAGGCTCGCCGGGCAGCTGGCCCCACTTGCCGATGGAGGCGGTGGCATAACCGGCGCTTTTGAAGACGCGCGCCAGCTGCAGTTCCGCATTGGGCAGGCGCATGCAGGCGTCCTGATTCGAGGAGCCATTGCGGAAGGCGTATCGGCCGGTCATGATCAATGCTCGGGACGGACCGCAAAGCGAGGCGGTGAAATTCTGCGTAAAGCGGGTGCCGGTGGCCGCAAGGCGGTCGACCACGGGCGAACGCCGATGGTCGGAGCCGTAGCAACTGACATCACCTATACCGAGGTCGTCGGCGAGGATGAAGATCACGTTGGGTTTAACCGGGGCTGGTGCCGCGGGAGCCGGCGCGCAGCAGAGGGTGGCGAGCGTGATAAAAAGGCGAAGGCAGGTTTTCATAGCGGGGGTGGGAAGGGCCTCAGGACTTGGTGACGGAGGCCGGCTTGGCGCCACGCCATCCTTTTTGCCATTGGCTCATGAGTTCATCGACGAGCTTACGATTGGCGGGCAACCCAGCGATATTGGTGTTTTCCTGCGGATCGACCTGATGGTCGTAGAGCTCGGTGCCGTGGACTTTGTCGCCGCCAGACTGATCAATCCAGACCGTGAACCGGTAGCGGTCAGTGCGCATGGAGTAGCCCATGAGTTTCAGGCCACCCTTTTCGGAGCGGGGATATTGGCTAAAAGCGGAGGTCTTCCAAGGCAGAGTGGGGTCGTCTAGGAGCGGGCGCAAACTGGTGCCCTCAAGCGTTGAAGGGGCGGAAAGGCCTGCCAAATCGGTGAGGGTTGGGTAAATGTCCACGAACTCGACAAGGGCATCGGTCTTGGCACCGGCTTTTTTCATGCCAGGGGCGGAGATGATGAGCGGGGCGTTGGTGTCGTTCTCCACGTTGGAGTGTTTGCCCCAGGCGTCATGTTCACCAAGTTTCCAGCCGTGGTCGCCCCAGAGGACGACGATGGTGTTTTTTCGAAGACCGAGGCGATCCAGCTCGGCGAGCACGCGACCAACCTGGGCATCGGTGTAGCTCACGCTGGCGTAGTAGGCGTGACGAAGCTTTCGGGCTAAATCAGGCGAGAAGGAGGATCCTTTGGCAGGAATGCCCTTGTAGGCATAGATCTCTCCGTCGAATTTACGGATAGCATAGTCAGGCGCGTCTTTCGGATAAAACGGATTCGGGGCGAGCTCGATCTTGGACTCGTCATAAAGATCCCAATACTTCTTGGGCGAGACGAAGGGCAGATGCGGCTTGATGAAGCCGACGGCGAGGAAGAAGGGTTGGCCCTTCTTCTTCAATTCGCCCAGCGTGGACACGGCGAGATCGGCGACCTGACCGTCCTGGTAAGTGTTGTCGGGCACGTCCGCACATTCGTAAACCGCGCCCTTCTTGCCGCCGCCCTCCTCCCCGTCGCCGCCGCCTTTTTTAGCTTTTTTCTTAGTTTTAGCGGTGGATACGGAGGCGTCGTCGGGCTCTTCCGAGGTGTTTGCGGCAGCGGCCGCCATATTTTCGGGAAGGGCATAGGTAATGGCCTTGGGGGTAAACCAAGGCACGGACCAAGAGGGCGCGTCATCTAGGCGGCCGTGAAAAATTTTCCCCATGCCCTGCGCGAAATAGCCTTGGTTTTTGAAATTTTGCGAAAGGGTGACGGCATCCGGTTGAGCAACACGGAAGTGAGTCACGAGGTCCCAGACTTTGGTCGTATCGGGACGCAGACCGGTCATCACGGCGGTGCGAGATGGCGAGCAGACCGCCTGCTGGACATAGGCGCGGTTGAATTGCACCCCGGTTTTAGCGAGCGCGTCGATGTTTGGCGACTGGATATAATCGCGGCCGTAGCATGCCAGCTCGGGGCGGAGGTCGTCGACGACGAGAAAAAGCACGTTGGGCTTTTCGGCACCACGGGCGAACGAGAGCGCGCAAAGCACGGATGCCAGAGTAATGAAGGGGCGGAGTTTCATGATTATTGGGTCTATGGAAAATGGGCAGGGGGCCGAGAGGCGCATCGCGGAAAAGGACTCAGAGCAGCCCGAGGCTGGTCAGGAAGGCGCAGGCATCCGCTTCGGTTTTTTTCAGGGCGGCCTTACCCGCCTCGCCGAACTTGGAGGAATAGTAAGAATGGCCGAGGCCTTCGAAGGTCACTAACTCGCAGCGATTGCCGGTGGCGACGAGTTGGTCGCGGAAGGCGACGGAGTTGGCGCAGGGCACGGTGACATCGGCGGTGCCGTGAAACACAATTGTCGGCGGCATCTTGGCCGGCATGCGGTCGGGCACGGAGCAGGCGAGGGCTCGCTCGGACTTGCCGCCAAAACGCTTCGCGCCGCCGTAGCCGGTTTCCTTGGTATCAGTCACGGGGTTGAACAGAATCAGGGCGGCTGGGGTGATCTCGGGGGCCGGATCGCCCTCGTCTGGCCCGGGGCCGGTGATGGCGGTCCAGGCGGCGACGTGGCCGCCGGCCGAGCCGCCGGAGACGACCACCTTGGCCGGATCGATGCCTAGCTCGGCGGCGTGGGCCTGGACCCAGCGAACGGCGGAACGGCCGTCCGACACGCAGTTCTCTGGCGTGCCTTGGAAGCGGTTGCGGGTGCGGTAATCGGGCGCGATGCCGACGAGTCCCTTGGACGCGGCCCACTTTGCCCAGCGGACGCTACTCTCGGGCGTGCCCGAAACCCAACCGCCGCCAAAGAAGTTTACCAGGCACACGCGTTTGTCTGCCGCGGACCAGCCCTCGGGCTTGACGATATGCAGACGCAGCTCGGCATCGCCAACGGTGCGGAAGACCCGCGCCTCGCTGCCGGGCAACTCCAAGGGCGTGACATCGGGCTTCTTCTCCGGGGCGGGAGACTGGGCGAAAAGGGGACCGGCCAGGAGGGCGATGAATGCCAGCGCGATACGGAATTGAGAGGTTTGCATACGGATGGGGGTGCGGGAAGGGACGCCGGAAACGGCTCAACGTTTCACAATCAAGCGCAGTTCCCGCTCATCAAGTTGGAGCGTGGCCTGACAAGAAGCGGCGAGACCTGAAGCGACGGCCAAGGCGCCCTGATTTTTTTCGCGGTCGGCCAGCGAGGAGGCGATGGGCAGCGTCAGGGCGAGAGACTTGGGGGTGACCTGCACTCGCACGGCCAAGGCGGGGGGCGTCACCCAAGCACCGGTCTGCTCGTCCTTGAGCGGTCGCGGGCTGGCGTAGGTGGCGAGTTGATGCAGCACGGTGCGGAGCAAAACGTAGTCGCGCTCGAGCTGAATGGTTTCGGCTTCGGCGGCGTTTTTAAGTTCGATCGGCGCGGCCCAGCCAAGCTCTTGGTTGCCCATCAGTCCGGCCCAGTCCCGCAAGAGATCGGTCAAAGCGAATTTCTCGGAATAAATATCCGTCAAGGGGGGCAGGGTAGCCGCCTCGGGCGGGAGTTTGCTGCGTTGGAGCGAGGCCCACTCGCGGCGGGCGACGTCGATCCAAGCCGGTGCTTTCCCCAGACGCCGTTCCAGTTGCGCTTCAAACAGGGACTCGGGGGCGACGGGATGCCCGCGGCTTTCGTCGCCGCCCAGCGCCCCGGGCGTCAGCACGACGGGCGCACCATGGAGGCCGACGAAGAGTGGCTTCACAAACTTGGCCGTGCCTCGTTTGCCCTCGTAGAAATTGATCGGCTCCTCGTCTTTTCCCGCGTAGCTAAAATTCCAAAATACCATCCCGATGAGATGGTTAGGAAACGAGGGCGCAGGGCCGCCACTTTTGGTAAAGGAGCCGCCATCGACGCGGTCGATCAAGGTGGCGTAGGGACCGTTGCCATGCGAATCGACGGATTGGTTGTAGGCTAGCTTCCAGCGCCAGACCACGGTGCCGGCGGAACGGTTGCCGGTGGAAACGCCATGCAGCTGCCCACCCGTATCGGCGGACAAGCCCATGAGGTTAAAGGTGCTATCACTCCGCACCGCCGCGTTGTAGTGTCCCTTGGTTCCGACGTAGCGATTTTGTATGAGCGAGCAGGCCGCGGATTTTTTCAGATAAATGCCGGAGTTCAGGTTGATGAATGCGCAGCGACGCACCCAGCCGTCGGCGACGCCATCGAAAACCAAGGCGTCCCAACCCTCGTCATCGAGGGCGCTGCGGTGGTGCAGAAAATCCGCGCGCCAACCGCCGGCGAAGGCAATGTCCTCCACCCCCACCCCTTCAAGCATCGGCGCAAGGGTCACCCGGACTTCGTAATCGGCGCCCAGATTAAGCAGCACCGGCTCGCGCAAGACGAGCGCCCCGTCGTCGATGGCGGCGATGCGATGTTTTTCATTTACCTGCATGCCCTCATTCAGCCGGGTCCAAGTGGCGTCGGGGGTCAGGCCGGCGAGGAGTTGCCCGTTCAATTTTAGGGTCTTGGCACCTAAATTGATCCAATCACCCACGCGGAAACCCGCTGTCGCCTTAACCGGCAGACGTAAATCGCCGCGCTTCACCGGACCAGCCAGAACCGTGCTTGCGGAGGAGGCTTCAGCTGCGGGCACCTGAAAATTAAAAACGTAGGGGATGTCCTCAAAATCCTGAGGCTTCTTGGGCACGACGTAGGTGCCGGTGCCATAGCCGGAATGAACGGCGCGAATCAGCGTGCCGCCCAGACTCGAACCAGCACCGCGGATTACGATCCCGGAGCGGTGAATGGGGATCGATGCAGCGTGAGCCCGGTCGGTCCACACCAAGAACTTTCCAGGGGGAAACAAAACCACTCCACCCCCAGCCTGCTCCGCGGCCGCGATGGCCCGGCGAATCGCCTCCTCGTCGGATAAGGCGTCGTCAGGGATAGCGCCAAAATCAACGGCCTTGAAAATTGGTCCCGCCACGTCGGGTATCGCGACTTCACCGTGTCCGTAGCCCGCGTATGAATAATCGGTTAACACTTCTGGAGCCGAACGATCCCCACCCGCGGCGAAGGTTTTCCAATAGTCCGAAACCGGAGCGGCCAACCCTTGGCTCAGACCGGAGGCGATTAAAATCAACGAAACACCAAACGCAGGGACAGGGGTAAAGGCAGACATGTAGGGGAATTTTTAATAATTATCAAAAGATAACCGAGTAAAGGGAAAACTGGTATCCTAGCCGCGTTTGCTCACTCCAGCCAGACGCGCAGACGGTAAAAGGCTTTGGCGGCTGGAACCGGTAGGGCGATGGCGACGGTTTGGCCGGTGCCGATGACACCGATGCAGGTTGGCACCTCCGTCCAAGGGCCGGAGACTTCGGCCGCGGTTTCCAGAGTATGCCGCCGAACATAACCCGCGTAACCGATCCCGGTGGCGGCGCGGGCGAGAAACCCAGCGCTGAGACCGGTGCCCGCGGCGGACAAAGTCAGCGCCGCGCCGGTTTCGGCGGTAAGTGGAAGCGAGCCCAGCACATATTCTTGAGCGTTGTTCAGACCATCCCCGTCGGGATCGGCCAGGTCGGACGCGAGACCGGTATTGGCGGTGGAGCCCCAAAGCGCTTGCCGCCAGCTATCCGCAGGACTGAGACCGGTGACGCTGATCACCACCCGACCGACAGCACCGCTGCCTCCGCTTTGTTGCGTGGAAGCACGGGCGCCGCCGCCCCCCCCGCCGGGCGGGGTGGTGGGAGTTTGGCCAGGGCCAGAGGAACCGGAAGTGGTGTTAGGATTACCGCCATTTCCGCCGCCCTCGATGGCCACTGCCCCCGACCCAGAGCCTGCCAAAGCACTATTTCCTCCAGAGGCGGGACCGCCACTCCCACCGCCCCCGCCCCCGAAAGCTGCCCCCGTCGTAGAACTACCCGCCGCTCCGGAACCTCCGGCAAACACCACGTCCCCGAGGCTGCCGAGGGTGGTGCCGATGCCCCCAGCCCCTAAGGAGGTGGTCCCAGTATTACCAACCGCATTCATCCCACCCGCGCCGCCTTTAGCCAAGAGAATGGTCGAGAGGGAATTAGTGGAGCTAAACCAAGAATCACCCCCGGAGAACGCCGCGGTATTTCCGGCCGCCAGGGTGCCGGTCGCCGCCGCTCCGCCCGCGCCAACATTGATATAATAAACATTACCCGGCCGGACGGCATAGGCCGCCACGCGGGCGTAGGCACCACCGGCCCCGCCGCCGGCGTATTGCACACTCCCGGAGTTCGGCGTGCGAAACGCGCTCCCGCCAGCGCCACCCCCACCCCAGCACTCGACCTGCACGCTGGTCACGGCCGGCGGACACGTCCAAGTAGCGGAGCCAGCTGTATTAAATAAATTGGCATTGGGTGCGATCACCAGAGTCGCGGTAGCCGACCCGATATAAACCGTATCAACCACGGTAGCGACCACTGTGTAGCTGCCGGATAGAGAGGGGGCCGTCGGCGAACCATTGTAGGTAATATCCACTCGTAATCCGACCGGATTAGTGGTGACCGAGACTGCTTTGGCTGTGCCATCAAAGGTTTGCGCAAGAAGACCAAGCGTGACCGTAGCCTCAAGCGGAAGCTCGGGATAAGTCGCTTTCAAGACGCCTACTTGCGACCGCTTCAAAGGGCGAAAACCCGTGCCAACGGCCGACTGTTCATAAAACCCTGCATCCCGCGCTCCCGCAGGCCGCGCCAAGCCTCGGTAATCCAGATCCGCATAAGTCAATACCCTAGCAGCCAGATCATACTTCACGCCTTCAACCGTAGTGTCCACGGCGGCGGGCACAGCCACCGCCCGTCCGCGAACCGGACTGGTAGCGGCAGGCACGCTTAATACATCATAAAAAGCGGTCATTAAAGGATCGTTGGCCGTGCTACCTGAAATCGTATTGGCGGCGGTGCCCAGCATGGTGACCGCACCGGTGCGTTGGGAAGAATTGGATGAATATACCCAGTTGCCCGCGGCGTAACCGCCGTGGTTGGCGAGAGCATCGGTATTTCCGGTGACCCCGACGGCACCTATATTCGACGAGTAATATAAAAGATTATTCAAAAACCGCGTTCCATACACAGGATAGGTCTGACCATTGGGATTATCCAGCGTCAGGGTCATACAATCGATGAACGTATTGCCCAAAACGTGGCCGTAATTAAACGGTTCGTAACCGGCGGCAGCATCGCCGTTGAGCGAGGCATCGAGCGTGCCGGTCGGGGTCGAACCAGAGCCCAGACAGAGAGCGGAATGGATACCATCTCCACTGATTTTATAGAAATAGTTATTGGTAATGAGATGGCCGTAGCCAAAGGCGCGGACGCCGCCCATGCGGTCGTTGCGTTGTTCCGTAAGCACGATAGCCCCGTTCGCATCGTAAGCGCCGCCGGCAAGGAAACAGTTGCCCTGAACTACACAGTAATCGCCCTGGCGCAGGCAGAGCTGACCGTAATTGTTAAGAATGGTATTATAACGATAGATATTCCGCCGGGATTTATTGGATATCATCTCGGGTTCACCGCTGTTATCACTCGGCCCGCCGTCCACGGCTTGGATGGCATGATAAAAAACATTGTATTCGACCGTGGTGTTCATGTCCACGCTGGCCAGGCTGCTGTTGCCCACCCGGATGGTCTCCCAGCCGTTGGACAAATCCGCCGGCAGGGAACCGTCCGCCGCCACATACAGGCGGGGGTCGTCGCCGAGGGGAATTTTTCTTTCGCCGAAAAAATTATAGCGGAGGGTATGGTAACCCCAATCAACGGTATCATTCGTGTCGCGATAAACAATGATAGTCGCCTGACGGATAGAGGTGCGCCGGAGCGGGTCAGGATTAGTTATATCGGCCGGATTGAAGTCGCGGCCCGCCGTCTCGCAATATTCGACGGTGTGACGGTAGCCGTTTATTGATATCCAAGCGCCGTAGTGGTCGTTGTTGGCGTAGTCGGTGTTGTCGCGACCGCAGTAGTCGAACTTCAAGTGGGTCAACCGCATGTAGCGGGAACCGCCATCCATCTGGATTATATAGGCGCTGGACGAAGCGCCGCTGTAGTCTAAATAGGTGCCCGCTTTATACATGCCGCTGGTCGGGGCGAAGTTGAGCCCGCCGAGCACGAGGCCGCGGCCGGCTAGATTTATTTTACACAAGCCGGTGACCGTGACGCCGCCGGGCATCGGTTTGTAATTGGTATCGCAGGCGAGTATCATCGCGGGGTTAGCCTGCGCGGCGGCATCGGTCATAGAGCCCGTCAGCGTAAGGATAAGACCGCTCCAAGTGCCGCCCTTTAGATATACACGATCGCCGGCCGAAAGGGTCGAGAAGCGCGCCCCGTTTTTGTCGATCCCCGCATTGAACTGGGTCGCGGTATCGACGTAATACACGGCGGCACGCGCGAGGTTGGCGAACCCGGCACAAAACAGCAGCGCGAAAAGAGTAGAAAGGTGGGGTCGGAAGGCTTTCATTGAAGCCAGGATTTAAGACGAAAAAATTGGCGTGGGGCGGGGCCGGTGACGGTCAACAAAACCGATTGGTCTGCGCCGGCGACGCCGGCGTAGCCGGGAAGCACTGACCAGCCGCCGGGGTTGGTCAGGTCGGAACTGGTCTCGACCGCGTAGCGCCGAGCCAGTCCAGCGTAGCCCGGACCGGTCGCTGCTCGGGCGGTAAAGGCGAGTGACAAGACCTCCGCCGCGGAAACGAGGGATAACAATCCGCCCGTTTCGCGAACGAGCGGATCGGTGCCGAAGACATATTCCTGCAGGTTGGTAAACGTATCGCCATCCGGATCGGCCAGATCAGCGGCATCGGCCGCGTTGGCAAAAGTGCCGAAGCGCGTCGCCCGCCAGTCGGCGATGGAGGCCGTGGAGCCAGCGAGCGTCAGGACCAGTCGCGGGCGGTCTGCCACGGAAGCGCTTTCGCGCGAAGCGTAGCCGACCTCGCCCGCTGCGCCATAGTCGCCCGTCGCGAAGACGCGTAGGGCCAGTTGCGCATCGCGGAGCCGGGCGGCGGCGAGCGGCGCGCTGACATTAAATTCGGCCGCAGCTCCGGCGACCGGGAGCCATTGGGCGAAGGGTTTTCCGGAAGCGGGTTTGTTACCGTAGACAAGCTTGTCCTCAGCCCAGTCAGCACTGGTTAAGGCGACGACATTTTCATTGCCTGCTTGGACGGTGGAAATGCCGGCGAGGCGCACGCGGGCATCGAGCACCTCGGCCCCCAGCCCGGAGAGATCCCACCTCAGGAAAGTTTCGTGGTTAGTCGCGCCGCTGGTCGCATCACGCGCGATCAGCGTTTGGGCGGAACCGTAGTTAACCGTTTGGAAGTCGGTGCCGGCGCGCACAAATGCGTCCGCCGTGGGCGCGATCTCCACGGTGCGCGAAGCTGGAAGCGACTTGGCGACTTGAAGCAACAGGACAGCGTAGTCGACCGAACAGTCCGGACCGAGCGCAACGTCAAGGCGGCCATCGGCTAGCAGGGAGGGCTCGACCGCGATGGTGCGCGAGGCGGAACCATCGGCGGAAATGGGCATCCAGCCGAGCGCGGCGCAGGAAAGCGGCGTCGCTAAGTCATCGAGTCGCAAGGTGTCGTCGCTGGCGGCCGCGGTGGAACCGACCGCGCGAAGCCCAACGGTGAGCGCGGCGGCGACCACCACATCGCCGGGATCAAGAGAGAACGAGAAGCTGAAGGCGACGTGCCGCCGGATGGTCGTTGCATCGAATAAAGACGCCGCCGGCAGGGCGTCTACGGCTTCGACTCCAGCAAGCCAGGTGGAGTTGCAGGCCACGGCCTCTCCTGTGCCGCCGGAGCTTGTCTGCTGGTCGATATCGCCGAGCCAGACCTCGCGAAACTCGGAACGCGGGCGCTTCAGGCGCTGCTGAAGTTGGCCATGGTAAAGGCTGCGTGGATACACCGCCCGGCCGGCCGAGCCGGAGCCGTCGTAAGTGCCGTCGGGATCGGCCCCGACGGGAAAGGCACTGGCGAGGATGGCGCCCTTCGAGCCAACCAGCCAGTTTCGGGCCGTAGGTGGGTTACGCACGCGGAAGGCGTTAGCGACCGAGTTCCAGACCACCGAGTATGCACCTGCCCAGCCGTGGCCGGTGCCGGCGTTGCCGCGGTTCTGGATGTTCAGCTCGTTGCCGCCGACCGCAACGTTGTCGAAGAGGGCGCCGACCGTCCAGCGATGGTGCGGGCCGGTGTCGGCGTAGGCCGATTCGGCGGTGCAGTGCACGAAGGCGTTGGGTCCGGGGACCAACGAGCCGAATACAAAATCGTGACGGCCCCTGCGTGCGAAGTTATCGATAAACAGACACAGCTCGCCATCGTCGTTATTGAAGGAATAACGCCGGGAGCCAGTGATGATCGAAATCGGATCGAGGCAACGCGACCCAGAGACGGTCAGCCACTTGCAGTCGGTCCCGGCAAGCACAGCGGAGTAGCCAAAATATTGCGCGGTGATGTTGCGCACCCAGCCGTGCTGAAGCCTGCTAAGCTCGATGAAGGTCCAGGCGTGGGCCTCGTCGGTCGGCGAGGCGTAGTCGGAGAATCCATACAGATCTTCGATGCCGACCTGTTGGATGCGGCCCGTCCAGGTGTAGCGCCAGATCTGGCCGCCGCCGTAGCGGGACTCGATGCTCTGCGGAATCGGCGCGTCCACCGTGACCCACTTGCCCTCAATGCGGGTGATCACGCGGTCGAAGAGGAGATCACGGGATCCGGCGGTCCAAGGCACCACATCCGGATCGCCGCCGGTGCCCGGCCCGAGTTGATCCATGCCGAGATCCACGATCCAGTTTTCTGGGCTGGGGCGTTTCACGATGACGGTGTGACCGACCGCGAGACCCGTGGTGGAATCAACCTGAAACGTCCGCGCGCCAGCCGGCATGAGAGTCTGGACGAGGTTGCGAGTCGTTCCACTAACAACGCTGCGGCTGCCGGTGCCGAGGACTTGGAGGACGGTGTATTGACGCGGATCGGTCGCGCGCAAGCGGGTGCCCGTCGCGGGATCGGGGCCGGCACCTTTTAAAACCACGCCGCTTGCGGAGATTTTAACGGTATTGGCCAGTTGATACTCGCCGGCGGAAAGGAAAACCACCCCACGCCAACCGGCGGCGTCGGGGGTGTAGGCCGAGACGGTGTTGATCGCCGTCTGCAGGAGGTCGGTGTCGTCCCCGGGACCAGGTGAAACCGACAACCAGCGCGACGCGGGGATGGTGGCGGCGACCTCGGGCAGGGGTTCATCGCCACCGCGATAACCGCAGTTTGAAAAATCGGCGATGCGCTGCCCGCGCTCGTCCAGTTGATAAAGCAGATCCCCAGCCGCCGAAGGATAAACCCAGGCCCCAGTCGGGGTCTGCGCGGGTCCCGCAAACGGAAAAACCAGCCCTAAAAACGCGGTGAGTGCGGAGAATTTTTTCACGACACGGCAGTGCGAGCGGCCAAGCCTAGCGCAGCCAGGCCTTGAGTCGGAAAAATACCTTTGGGGCGACCAGCGCAGGGGTGCCAGAGACTGTCTGGCCGTCGCCTACGATATCGGAAAACCCTGGGACGGTGGTCCAACCGGCGGCGTTAGTGAGGTCGGTATTGCTTTCCACAGCGTAGTGGCGGGAAAGCCCGGTGTAGCCTTGGCCAATGGCGCTTTGTGCCAGAAAACTGAAAGCGAGACCAGAACCCGAGCGCTGCAAGGACAGCAGGACGGCGGAGTCGGAGGCTCGGGGCGCCGTGCCGAAGACGTATTCCACGCTGTTGGCCAGGCCGTCGGCATCGGGGTCAGCGGTGTCGGCCGCTTCTCCGGAATTGGCGGTGCCGCCAAATTGGGCCTGCCGCCAAGCCTCGAGCGAAGTTTGGGTGTTGAAAGTCCCGGTCGCGCTATAAGTGGTGCCTTGGGCGTTGGTCGCGTAGGCCGCGAAGGTGTAGGCCATGCCTGGCGCGAGACCGGAGGCGTTGACGGTGAAAACGCCGGTGGTGCCGGTGGTCGCGAGCGCCGTCACGCCGGTGCCGCCGAGTT
>Ga0214917_10000714_pt1 | contig 43413 bp, 29 predicted proteins | sample LL_1208_BB_MetaG_FD_177983 | JGI IMG/M metagenome (GOLD analysis project Ga0214917, IMG submission 177983) | Freshwater microbial communities from Lake Lanier, Atlanta, Georgia, United States - LL_1208_BB | ecosystem: Environmental > Aquatic > Freshwater > Lake | place: USA: Georgia | collected... | reverse complement strand
CGTTCACCCCAAATGTGTTAACCGTGACTGTGCCCCCTTGAATGGTCACACCATTCGCGATCATGGACCCACTCACCACCATCATGTTGGCAGTAGTACCCGAATACAAATTCATATCTTCATTAAAAGTAGGAATAACCAACCGATTTAAAATGGAATACGTCGCAGCGATATCCGTGGCATTCGCAATTGGATACACACGATTTCCAGGGATATTGTTAATCATATCTCCGGTAATTTGGATAAAATTCGCCGTAACATAAGCAGAGCTCGCATCAACCGAATCCATCACCCCATCTCCAGTCAGAGCCAATCGATTCGCAGTGACATCCACAAGTGACCAATTACTTAGCGACCCCAAGCTCACATTACCTCCGGCCAACGTACCCCCCACTTGTAATGGAGCCCCCGGATTAGAAATGCCAATCCCGACATTACCGCCATCAAAAATTGCAGAAACAAAAGCGGCGTCTTCTTTAGGAGACACGTAAATACCCTTAAGAATCGTGTTGGATGCCAGATTCACACCGGACAAATCTAACGACATCCCCACCGCCGAAACAGACGTTCCCCCCAAGTCTCCTAACACCGTTAACCCAGACGCTGTCGCCACGAATTCAACCGCCGTAATAGTTGTTGTAACAGCAGCTTCTTCAACAGAAACAGAGACCGTCTGCATGACAAAGTCAGACGTCATAGACTCTGGTCTCAAAAACGACCGAGCAAGCTCCATCTGTGCACCAGGAGCCGTAGTCCCTATTCCCACATCGCCAGCAGAATTTACAACAAGTCCACCTCGAGATGCACCCAAGCTTAAGGTTTTTCCCAAAACTCCCAGGCCTTGTGCTTTGGTAGCAGAAACTTGTCCATTCACTACCATTCCTTTTGAAATCGCGCCGGTGGTTCCGATCCCAACACCACCATTTTCGCCCGCCGCCAACACTAAGCCGGAGGAAGAATAGATCCCCAACGAGTCAATCCCACTATCATTACTATTAATTGCTAATCGTCCGATGCCGACATTCGCAGAACTTCCGAACCCAACACTTCCATTATTAGACACAACAAGAAGGTCTTTCAAGCTGTTGTTAACCGTACCTTGAATCAGAAAATCCCCTCGCCCATTAGGCGTGACAACTGTGGCAATGTACAAATCAGCTAACCCAATAACAGGGATGTTCGGACTGGTAACAATTAGAACGTTTCCACTTGTCTGCCCGCCAGCAATAAATGTTGCGGCTCTAAAGGCGCCAGATATGGTCGTCCCGGATCGGTTCACAACACTACTCGTTACACTGCTCGCAAATTCAATATTTAAACCCGAAGCGGTGTCCCCGGGACCCAAAAAGTCCCCGGAATTTCCGAGTCTTATCGATGCAGAATTAATGGTAGTTGCACTGCCCTGAGACCGCGCCCCGACAGACAAATCGACCGCATATAACGTGCCTGATGTAGACGAAACAGTCGGAATCTGCGCCATCGTCTTCAAAATCGAATTTCCTGACGACCTAACTACCGTAGAGGATGTACCAACCTTTAGAATGCCGACACTATTTACGGTTGTAACATCCATCTGACCATCACCGACAAACCGTTTAGACGAATTAAAATATCCTAAACGATTACCTGAGCCGACCAATGTATCGCTAATATTGGCCGTAACGCCCGCAATCGTACTAACATAATAAAGGTTAGCCACATCTGAGGAGTTAACAAATAAAAAGGAATCGGAAGTGGGCCGCTGGGTCGGTACAGTACCCGACGTTAAAAGCAACTCTTTCACCAACCAAGGCTCATAGCCAAAAATTCGACGATTCGTCGAAACACCACCGGGAATCCCCAATTGGCCAGACACGCCAATCGAATTCAGGGTAACCCCGCCGACAACAACGGACCAATCATTCGCGATAACGGAACCGCTCACAATCATTACGTTAGCGGTTGTGCCACTATATAAGTTCATATCAGCATTCATGGTCGGCAATACCAAGCGATTCATCGTCGCGACGGATGCAGTCATATCCGTCGCAACCAATATCGGATACCGCCGATCTCCTGGAATATTATCTACCAAACTGGATGTAATCGTGATCGTATCCGCATTCACAGTCGCAGTTAGACCTTCCATGACATCCATGATCGAATCTCCACTTACAACCATACCGTTTGCCGTCACTACAATAAGCGACCAATCTTTGGGTCCATCCGCGTAAATATTACCCCCTTTTAATGTTCCGCCAATTTCTAGGGCAACTTGAGGATTTGAAATCCCAACACCAACATTACCACCCATTAAAACGGCAGAGGCAACGTTACCATTGCTTGTCGGGGCCATATACAATCCGCTCAACACCCCATTAGCCGCTAGTGCCAACGCCGATCCATCAATGGACATACCAGTTACAGATACGGCATTGACCCCTCCCAAATCACCAACCGTAGTGGATACTGCCGATGATGCAACAAAAGAAACCCCTGTTAAATCATTCGGAACGGCTACAGCAGAAATATTCAAACTCACTGTCTGTAAGGTCAAGGCAGAGGTCAATGACTCTGGTCTCGCAAAGGACCGCGTCAACTCCAATTGGGCGCCAGGTGCAGAAGTGCCAATCCCAACATTTCCTTCACTCGAGACAACCAAGCCACCATTCGATGGACTGACCTTAAGGGTCTTGGGAAGAAAGCCTCCGGTATTTGCTGTAACCACAGTAGCCGCACCGTTAACCCACAACCCCCGGTCGGGAGCTGAACCACCACCGATAACGACCCCCTGGCTATCTCCAACAACAAGAGTTTCTCCATTACTTCGATAAATAGCCAATGCATCAACACCAGGTTCCACTCCACCAATGGACAATTGTCCACTCATACCGGAACCGCCCCCCATGCCCACCAACCCATTATTAGAGACAATGATCAAATCCCTCATCGCACCATTAACCGTAGATTGAACAACGAAGTCGGCAATACCATTGGTCGTTATTGCAGTCGCCAAATACAAATCAGCCAAGCCCAGAACTGGAATATTAGGACTAGTTACAATAACGACGTTACCACTCGTTTGTTTCCCACTTATAAAAATCGCCGAATCAAAATTGGCGGTTACCAACACCCCGGAACGCGTATAAACGTTGGTAGTGACCGACGAGTCAAACTCAACATTCAACCCAGCCGCAACATCATTTGCACCCAATTGGTCCCCAACGTTGCCCAATTGCACGCGAGCCGCGTTAATAGAGGTAGCGGCCCCCTGAGCGCGAATGCCAACTGACAGTCCAACCGAATAAATCGATGCTGGAGTCGACGAAACGGTCGGCACCCGACTCGTGGTCTTAAACACTGACGCACCAGTATTGCGAAGACTCGAAGAATCCGTACCGACCCGTAAAATACCGATCTCGTTTACAGTGACCAAATCCATGTATCCGTCAGTAACAATTCGACGAGAGGAATTAAAATACCCAAGGCGATTAGATGAACCAACTAACACGCCACTAATATCCGCCGTGACTGATAATTCAGGGTTTACATAGACCAAACTAGAGTCTGTAGAATTAACAAATAGCAACGTATCGTTTGTCGGCCTAGTCGATGGCGTTGGAATAGCCGTAAACAAAATTTGCTTCGATGCCCAAGATGAATCACCCACAACTCGACGCGACGTCGACAAAGCACCCAAGACATCCAATCGATCATTGACCCCTACCACATTTACGGTAACTTCTTTGAGGGAAGACAATCGATCAACCCGCATTGACCCGCTCACAACCAGCACGTTGGACGTTACTCCGACACCAAGAACCATATCCGAGTTGTAAGTCGGAATAACCAAGCGATTAAATGTTGCCACATCTGAAGTCAAAGTGGAGAAAATGCCAAGAGGGTATCGACGACTACCAGGTAAAAAATTAACATCAGAAGTCAAGGCAATGGTATCCGCATTAACGGTGCCAGTGGAAACATCCACCGTTTCTAAAATACTATTCCCGGAAACTGAAAGGACATTCGCGGTAATTGAAACCAAACTCCAATTACTAAGAGTGTCTTGAACAACACTCCCCCCACTTAGCGTACCCGCAATATCAAGCGCGGCCTGAGGCACCGCAGTCCCAACGCCCACGCGGCCACCGAATAATGCTGCGGCCATCCCGCTCCCAGTCGCAACCTTGACATTCACTCCGTATAACTCGGAAGCCCCGTACAATTCCAATCCCGTTAAGTCCACATTAATACCTGTGATCGTAACAGGGCTCCCATCACGTCCAAAATGTCCCCCCGTATTTGAAGTCACTACCATTTGTAACCCGTAGGCATCTAAGACGGCTCCGTTACCCGAACCATCAAGCGCAGTTTCAAATAAATTGGACATTAACCGGTAGGACGACGTCAGATCCAAAGGATAGGCAAATGACTTTTTAAGGTGATGCTGGGCTTCGGGAACAGAGGTACCCATGCCAACATACCCACTCCCAAGTACAACAAACAAATTCGACGACGTTACCGACAGAGTGTGAGATGACACCGAATTATTAAAACTAGCCACGGATGCATTAGCAGTACCGTTGACATCAAGAAGCGATTTAGGGGAAGAGGTACCGATACCAACAAAATTACTCGACGAAATTTCGAAAAGCGAGGTTAAGGTCGATGAAAGCACTTGGGCTCGCGTATCACCACTCCTGGACAACACGGTCAATGGGGCAACTGGCTCAGCCACGTTTAACCCAACATTACCATTACTACTAACGGTCATTTCCTGTAAAACGCCGCCAATGCCATCAGGAATTGTGACTCTTAAAGCAGCCTGCTTTGGCGCAGCATTCAGCAGGTAGAAATCGCCGTAGCTAGGTAACGTAGCCATATTATCAGTCACCGCAATGACAACGTTCGAACTGGACGCCCCCGCATTAAATATAGCGGCAATTTTTTGCCCCGTTACCGATCGCCCTATTGGAGACACACTAGACGATTTTAAATCTGATGAAACAACGACAGAGACACCAACCATCACATCTTCTACACCAAGGGTCTCATTTGTAGGCGCCTCCACGTTAACCCCAAAAAACTGAGTAGACGAAGCCGCTGTTCGATCCCCAAATTCAAACGCGACACGTTCCACAGAAACCGACTCCTGAGGACTAGTAGCACTAACTCCGGATATAAATTGAAACATTGGATTTCCAGGAGAAAAAGCAAACGCATCCGCGCGCCCCATAGACAAACTGTTCTGGGTAGCTGTTCCAACGCCATTAATGGCATCCCATTTCACGAATGAAGTACCATCCAGCAAATGCTGCTCATTAAAAATAGGAATAGAGCCAGTCGGAGTCGGTAACCTTGACCCAAAATCAGCAATCAGCGCCGCTCCATCTTGGTAAGTCGACAAGTAAATACCGCCATCGGATGCATTGGAAAAAATCGAAAAATCCCCTGAGGAAACAGTAAATGTATTTACCGGCATCATCGATGCGCCACTCAACTGAATCGAGCCTCTCATATCCATCGTAGGCTTAGTACTGGTTACCCCTTCAAACACAAGTGAGGTACCTGAAATAGTAGGAACCACCAACAAATTCGCCGTAACTTTTCCTGTCACATACAACCGCCCATTTACATCTAGCAGTGAACCAGGAGAATCCGTCCCCATTCCAACCCGCCCGTTTCCTTTTATTCGAACCCGCTCTGCAGGCGGACCCTTTTCAGGGTCAGTCATAATGACAAGATCATGAGAGCGCTCAATCCCATTCAACAAATCAACCGTACCAACCGCAACAATCCCTGACCCAATATTAGGGTCTAAAGAGGTATCAGGAATCAGCAGAACACCAACTCCAACACCAGAAGCCGCATCCGGGTTCTGGATAATCACACTATTCCACGTTTTAAAATCTTTAGAATAAACGCATCATCCGAATTAGAATACTGATCATCCGCCACTATCTGGACTGGCATTATCGGATTAACGGCATTAATTCCAATGTTGTGGTTAGCGAGAACCACCAAATTAGAGGTATTAACCACCAAGGTTGACGCCTCAATGACTGAGTTTGACCCCAACTGCTTGGTACGAATTCCACCAGCAACGTTTGCCCGACCAGATTGGGATTTAGTACGAATCGACAATGTATTAAACGATGCAATATTAGATGTCACCACCCCCGCCGATGCCATATCCACGGTTTTAACCAACACGTTAGCCGTGACATTATTCAACAAGGTCTCACCTGTAATATTAAGCGTATTTGTCGATAATTCTAACGAATTAATCGCAACAAACGACTGCAACCGAATATCATTTTCGACGACCATTGATCCCGCGTTCACATCGTTGGGAATTACCATACCGTTCGCAATATTTAGCCGGTTAAAAGATGCCGCTTTTATTTCCTGAAGAAAACTAGCTTGCGGCGCATTCGTTCCGAAGATTGTCCCCTTAACTTCTAATGGAATCGATGGATTAGCTGTTCCAATTCCAACATTCCCCCCCAAAAAGACAGCGACATTACGAGAGGAGCGCTCATTTGATACAGAAACATCCAATCCAACAACAGACCCGGTCGAAGTCAATTGCATCCCAGTCAAATCAACATTTAAGCCAAGACCGGACACGGCTTTTGTATCAGTGCCCAATCGGTTTCCAAACGTGGTAGACCCCGTATTAATTGCATTAAGCGTAAAGGAATATCCAGTAACGGGAACGAGTACGGTCGTATTATTAGTCGCAACAACATCAATATTATAAAATGAGTAAGACGCATCGATAGGGCTGTCAAATTGACGTTTCAAATCAAACAAGGCTACCGGACTCGTATTTCCGACACCGACTAATCCTGTTTCTTTAATAACCAACCCGGATGACTTTGTGTTCATATAGAACGCGCTTAGACCTTGAGTCGCATTGACGCCTTTCGATTCGACAGCGCCTCCAATTTCAAGTTCTACTGACGGCGTATTGACTCCAATCGCTACCCGATGGGGAGTAACAACAGAAAATCCACCATTCAATACATTGATGGTACTAATAATCAATCCGTTAGAAATTTTGAAGAAATTAGCAACTACGGTCCCCCGCACATCCAACTCAACACTTGGCGTAATCCCAATACCCACACCACTACCAACACCTGCATTAAAAATCGCAGGGAACCGATATCCACGATCCCCAAATTCTTGAACAGAAACATTCGAAACATCAATCGCTAACCCATAAGCTGTCCCATTTTTAGTAAACAGGGTCTGCTGACCTCTAGTCTTAGAGTTACGCAACGCAATGTCATAACCCTTTATAAGGTACGGCCTATCGATAGGCCCAACACCATCCGACCAATTGGAAGGTCCATCAGGCCAACCATCGATAATCCCTTTAATCACGTAGGAATCAAAGGTGCCAGATCGAGTCAAATCACCATCGTAAGTACCATGACTATTAATCGCCATCCCAACGGAGCCATCTTGGGGCATAACATCCCAGTTATGACTAACCGTATATGTCGATAACGCAATTTTAGATCCCATCCCAATAGGCGCATTCATCGAAACTTTACCCGCATCACTACCTATCGGTCCGATCCAGAGCATTGGAACTTCGCCTAGAATTGTCAACGTATTAGATGCGCCCTCCGCCCAAATCGATAGATTTCCTTTTGCACCAGAGCCACCTGTTAATACTTTTGAAATATTAATGGTCTGACCCAAAGAATCGTCCATTACCAATTCACGTCCAGCGACATAAAGGCGCACATAATCCAATGCGACTGGATCATATAAAAAATGAGAGGTTTCGGTTAATCCGCGTTCAAAAATAAATCGATCCGTAATGATGAAAGAATTACCGCCTTCTCCAGCAGTTACATTGATCGTCCCCGCAACATCCAATTCGTACTGAGGGAGCGTCTGCCCAATTCCAACGAAACTCGAAGATCCCCCTATATCTGTCGTCCAATAAATATCAGTTCTGTCCCCTCGCTTAATACTCGGCCACCCATACAAAGATCCACGTATTGCAAGCGCCCCGACCCCGGAAAGCCGGGCACCGACCGCATGAGTCGGCGAAGTTTCGTACCCTCCAATACGAATCGACCCACTAATGATGGCCCTGCCCGCACTATCAAGTGCGGCCCTAGGCCTAGCGGTCCGAACTCCTAAGAATCGATTATAGATCGAAAGAGGGGGGACTGATGCGATTGAGCTTTCGCCGCCCGGAAAAAAACGAAGAACATCTGGGTCTGTCCGTAATACACCAACACTAAAAATATCGGAATTATCAAAATCATAGGTAAGTACGGGGCTAATAAACAGGCCTAACGGAGCGGTCAAACTAGAACGATTTGATAACTCCAACATATAGTTGGGTGAAGTGGTTCCCACCCCAACGTTCCCTCTCGCCGCAATACGCCCGTCCGACTGAACATTTGCCGACGGAAAATAAATATTCGGCGTTGTTCGTTCCCACTGCCACACCTCTGGAGTGTTACTAGTAGGGAGTGTTTGGCCATCGGGAAAGCTAAAGACGTTGGTATAAATTTTCCCCTCAATGTCCATAAACCACATTACATTTGACGGAGTATCGACCAAAACCGAGTTAGTCGCTCCACGCGCAGCCAAATCTGGATAACGCCCAATACCAATATTCGATGACGCGCTAATAATCATCGACGGCGAAGACAACTTTGATCGATTAAAATAAACCGCGGCTAGATCACCCGTTACACGAGACTGCATCGCCAAAACACCTAAATTAGGAGAAGCATTAACCGCAACATTCCCAGAAACAATTAACCCAACCGATCTAGACGGCGCAACCCCCACCCCAACCCCACCAGCATTCGTTACCATTAAATAGGAACGATCCCCTACCAAATTAATGACATAAGAATAATACGTATCTTCTAACATCCGACGAATAGCCGGTTCGAATAAGGCAGACGCAGCGCCCGATAAAAATTGAATTTGAACACCCGGCTTAAATTTAGAGGTAATCACCCCCGTCGGGCCGATATACCCGGCCGCAACCAAGTCAGAAAACACCTGCTTCGAAGCGGTCCAATCAATAGAATCCCAATCCTCGACATAAAAATCATCCGTATTTGTCCCAACCCCGGGAACACCCAAAATAGAAGCTGGCGTAATCCGCAATCCTGCGACGGAAAGGGCTGCCGCGCGCTGCTCACTCCCAAATTCCCGGTAAGTCAATGACGTACCGATCCCCACTCCTTTAACAGCCCGGATCAACACCTGATTTTCAGTAACCGACGAAAACAGCTGTGACGAACTACCATCCGCCCAAACCCACGCCCCGTGATGTAACGCATTTGCACCCCGACCTATTGCTAATGCAAAATCCCCTCGAGCTTTATTAAGTTGCCCCCCCATGATGGTGGCGTAGGCACCGGTTGCCTGGTTTCGATCCCCCCCCAAAACCACCGAAAAATTCCCAGCCGCTAACGGATTCAACCCCAATGCAGTTGTATATAGCCCAAGATTTCCATCATCCCATTCGGCGCCAGACAACGGCGACGTAGAGGTGATCAAGCCCGCGCGAAGTGCCGCTTTAGACGGATGGAACGTCATTCTTGATCCGGGCCCGGTCACATCCACACTAACACCGGATTCCAAGGCACCGGTTAAAATCAACCCCGCGTTTCCACTCACATGCAGATTAGATTTAGGATAGCGCAAACCAATGCCAAATTGATCGTTGTAGGCAACGAACAAAGGCGAATCGCTGCCCAATTTATTACCCCGCTCGACACGAAATACACTCTCATCCTTTGCCGTGATCCCCAACGTATAACTGGCCTGTCCCAATAACCCTAAGCGAGACGTAAACGTAACAGCAGGATCCTTTGTCGGCTCATTCGCATCTGGATTGGGCGCCGACACGTCCAATAACGACTCGGGATCGGGCCGCCCGATCCCAACGTTACCATGAAGATAATACAAATCATTCGTATTATTACGCAGCCAAAACGTTCCCTTCGAAATACTTAATCGAATCGGCGTCCCATTAACATAAAGATCTTGGGCATTAACAATCCCACCAACCCCGAGTTTTGCGGATGGGGAATTGGTCCAAATACCAACATCCCCAGAGGAAACAATGCTAAACAAGGGCTGGTTCGTGGTCGATACAACACTAAAATAAGGCACCCCGATAACAGCCCCAGATATCTCCAAAAGTGTCTTTGCAGGTCCCCCCACTCCAATAAACCCACTTTCCCGGGTGTAAAAGATTGATGCCGCATTCGAAATGCCTGGGTGGTCCAATTGAGGCATAAAAACGGCCAAACGATCTGGTCGGCTATCGGATTTCAAGCCTGTCAACGACAACCAACTTTGGGTAGGCACACCCTCTGAGTCAACCTGCTCCGTCCATCCCTGAAAATCCCTGATCGACTCAATCGATGCCCAGCGCATAGTCCCCGGAGCTGCCCGGTCAGTAATATCCAATCGAACCCCACCACGAACATCCAAAAATTCGGCCGGAACTGGAGACCCGATCCCAACGTTCCCCGATCGATTTAAATAAATATTGGAGGGATCAGTGGCACTTCGAAGCCAATCCTGAGAGGCCGACAATCGTCTGCCATTCAACAAAAATCCCTGAGCATTCAACGTCGTCGAAACATTCAATGCAAACACAGAATAATCGGTGCCAACTGATAAAGCTGGATACATCGTATAAATCGATGTCGTATCAGGGGTCGAAACACGCCAAGGTAACCGCTCCTTGATTTCAAGGCCACCCACCGTAAACTGAGTCGCATTCAAATATCCATCCACATCAAGGGTAAAGGCAGGTGACTTATTCAATACACCCACGCGGCCAGTAGAATTTTGCACAAAAAGGCTGTTTCGCGAGGCAACACCAAACGCACCGTTAACCGTCACCGAACCGGTAAAGCCACCCCTAACTGCACTAGCATCCGCCCGTCTTGCATAATTCGAAACCCGTGTATGCAGGGCATACGGAGTCGATGAAATAGGAAACGTTGCAACACTCCCCCCTGCCGACAATTGCAATATTAACGGAACCGTCGCCAATGCAGAGTCTGGAATCGCGGCCGCCGGAATTTCTAATGAAAAACGGCCCTCGGCAAATACCACTGCCTGAGTCGGGACGTAGGTCCACAGAACCGTGTTGTTGGGAGATGTCACAAAATTTGCAGTAACCAGGTACGTGCCATCCAATAGCTGGCCACGAGACACAAAGTAATCTGAGAACTGGACAGTCGCGGCATCCAAACCAAAATCAACGCAAAAAGCGGCCATCAGGACCAAACAAGCTCTCCCCAAAGCCCGGCGCATTTTAAATCGCGATTGGATGTACGCAATAAGCTGCTGCATCAGACTCCTCATTCACGAACTCATTAAAAATTAAGCGCAAGGGAAAAATAATGGATCCCACTGTACTCGGGGTGGTCGCTATGTTCATAAGCGTAGTCAAACTGATTGCCAAATGCATCTATTCCAAGTCCAACCGCCACTTTTCCTCTAATTTCGTCCAAAACAGGAAACTCCTTGTAACCCCCCGACACACGGATCAATGGAATGAAGGACGGAGTATAATTCAGCGCTGCACTTTTAGCCAGCTTCTTTGAGCTCCCTATAATTCTCATTTGCCCCATTACATCAAAATCACCGAACGCCAATCGGGTAGACACCACAGTCTCCAATGGCAAATTCTCGGTCTGCCCTTCGTTGTACTTAACCTTTAACCCGGTTGCAACATTTCGAAGCAACAATGACACCCCAAAACCATCCGCATCATACAAAAGCCCTGCATCAAAATTAAAACCAGCACCACTCTTATCATCGACTACGGTGCTATAATAAGTCGCCGCAACCCCCAAATGAACCCGTTCGGATTGCGCAATCGAATACCCAAGTTTGTACACTGACTTTGTAAGAGAAAACGATCCAATCTGCTCTAAATACTCCCACTGAGTCCCCGCCGCCATCAATCGTGCTTTGGGGATATCTGCCACTCCCACCGTATTAAATCCCAATGCAAAATTACCATACGATGTGGCCATTCCAATGGCAGCATTATAGTAGGGAATTTCACCCATAATCGTAGTCGAAAACATCGACAACGACGTTGATTGAATCCGAAAAAGAGCAGCTGGGTTCTCAAAAATACTGTCAGAATTATTTGAGAACCCCTCAACGCCACCAATCCGAATCCCTCTTGCAGACGATCCCACCTCAGTCCCCATAAAGTAATCTGCATCCGCAGACACAGCACTACTTAACACCAATACCCAAATTCCGATCCAAGACAGGATGGTCGTTTTCATGGAATGATCGCCACCTTTCCCTTACCCAATACCTTACCCTCATTCATAATAAGGACAAAATAAACCCCCGCCGACAATTGGAACTGGTCAAATGTATTATTGGATATCGTTAACCAATTTGACCCCGATTTCCCCCCCTGACTTCCCGATGGGAAGTCAGTTTTAAGAATCATATTTGCCATCATGTCGTAGATTCGCACTTCAATATCCATGTTTTTAGATAATACATAAAACAATTTTGGATTTTCGGATTGCCGAGCAGGGTTGGGATGGAACAATGGCTTTCCAAGAACTTCTGGCGCCACTGCGGCCTCTTCCAAAACCTGGGTATCCGTCACCAACTTACCCGCCAATTCGGACTGCACGGTATTCTTGAAGTTCACCCCCAAGACAACGATTTGACTGGCTCTTCCTTTAAGATCCGTCGCCGTCGACGAGCCCGCCTTCGAAAAATCCCCGTTTAAGTACAACAATGAATTATAAGCAACTGATTCCACCGTAATCATCCCCCAAATCGGAGCGGCAGAAAGTCCCAAGGCAAGAACCAACACAGCCAAGGAAAATGCCTGTCTTAGGTTGTTCCACAAACTATTGAAATTGAAACGTTGAAACAATTTCATTAATCGTACCCCCAAGCCGAAGCTTGGCCTCCTCGGGAATGTGTATGCAGTCGTGTCTACCACGTGCATAGCCCGTCTATCGTGGAAGATTTTTAAAAACTTGCATCCGAATTTTTATCAGTTAAACTTTTACCTGAATTTATGAATAAGAAAATACCAGCACATCTAATGGGTCTTCAAACCCGGTGGAACCAAATTCAATTGTCGGTCACCGATTATGAGCGCACCACTAACCGAAAAATCACAATTCTGGCAGCGACCAAATATGGCGATGCCGAAGACGCCGCGACGCTCATTCGCTGTGGCGCAACCCTAATTGGCGAGAACCGGATCAGCGATGCAGAGCCCCGCCTATCCATCCTTCGCAACATGGCACTCCCAAGATTTGAGGCCCACTTTATCGGAACATTGCAACGAAACAAAATTCGACGGGCACTGGATCTTTTTTCTTGCATTCAATCCATGGACAGAGACCCATTATTTGATGCCATCCAATCCGAATGTGCTCGCCAAAATCGAACAATCAACGCCATGATCCAAATTAACACTGGAAATGAAGCCGCGAAGTCCGGATATACCATTTCAAAGGTGACCGAACGTCATCGTGAGTTGTTTGCGTTTCCAAATATCAAAATCATCGGTATAATGGCGGTCACTCCGTTTTTCCCGAATCCCGAGGAAGTACGGCCCCTTTTTAAATCCGTTTCCCATCTCTTTACTGACTTGCAGTCCCTATATCCCAACTTGCTCCATCTCAGCATGGGGATGAGCCACGATTATGGAGTTGCCATTCAGGAAGGAGCCACAATGATTCGTATCGGCAGCGCGCTATACGGACGATAGGAGGCCCTATGTCGTTTGGTAATAAATTAAAAGACTTTTTTGGATTCTCTGAAGAAGATGAATTCGACACCCCTACGCGCACAGAATCTGTATCCGTTGCATCCCATCAACGAACAATCAAATCTGCGCCGTCAAATCCCGGCCGAGGGTCTGGGCCATCCGAAATTAAAGTTGAAGAACCTCGCATCTATGAAGACTCCCTCAACATCGCCACGTATCTAAGGGAACACAAGCCCGTCATTATCAACCTTCGTCACCTCGACGCTAACTCGGGTAAGCGGCTCATCGATTTTGTATGCGGAACGGCTTACGCAATTAATGGCCACATGATGAAAATTGGCGAAAACATCTTCTTGTTCACCCCGGCAAACGTCCTAATTGAATCTGGAGAAAAATCGCCATTAGAAAAAGGCCTCGAAACGGAAGATCGGGAAAATTTCTTCCGCCGAAACCCCATTTAGGAATGTCGGCTGCCGACGCATTTGTCGAACTCGTTCAAGTCGTAACCACGCTACGCGGCCCAAATGGGTGTCCGTGGGATCGTGAGCAGACATTCGAATCGTTAACCCCATATATCATCGAAGAAGCGTACGAATTGGTAGACGCAATGTCCCCAGTAAACGCAGCCAACCTCTCCGAAGAAATTGGCGATGTGCTTCTTCATGTTGTTATGCTGTCTTTGATGGCCCAAGACACCAATCTATTTACCCTGGAATCTACCATTCGGGGCATTTCAGAAAAAATGATCCGGAGGCATCCCCATGTCTTCGGAACAACGTCAGTTTCCTCGTCCGACGAAGTTGTCCATAATTGGGAAGCCATAAAACGTCAGGAATCTCAGACAGCGCGCAAAGGGCTACTTGATTCCATTCCCAAACAATTACCCGCCGTTATGCAAAGCCAAAAACTTCAAAAAAAAGCGGCCCGAATTGGATTTGACTGGCCAACAACTCAGGGCACAATTGAGAAAATAACTGAGGAGCTAGACGAATTTAAAGCCGCCGTTGAAACACAAAATACCAATGACATGACAGCGGAATTTGGGGACCTATTGTTCTCACTGGTCAACGCAGGGCGCAAACTCGGAATTGATTGTGAAGCGGCACTTCAGCGGACTAACAAAAAATTCCGGAATCGATTCTCTCAGATGGAATCCATGGCGCAACTTGAAGGCATACCACTGGAAGGTCGCAAACTGGATGAATTGGATCGATTATGGTCAATTGCAAAGAAAGAGGTTTCTGAATGAGTTTTATCGTAACAATTTTGGCGTTAAGCATTGTGATTTTTATCCACGAACTGGGCCATTTACTCGCCGCAAAATGGGCGAAAATTGGTGTTTACGAATTTGCGATTGGCATGGGGCCCAAAATCGTCGGAAAAAAATGGGGCGAGACCGAATACACACTTCGGCTGTTCCCAATCGGTGGCTTTGTAAAGTTGGCTGGAATGGACGAAGCTCCCGAAAACAGTCCGTTCAGACCGGACCAAGATTTATACGCAAAACGTCCATTTCCACGGTTTGTGACCATCAGTGCAGGATCCGTTTTTAATATTATTCTTGGATTCGTCATTTTTGTTGTTGTCTACACTGGATTTGGCGTTCATCTACCCTCAACGATTGTGGATTCGGTCGTCGACAATACCCCTGCCGCACACAGTGGATTAAAAGCAGGGGACCAGATTTTAACACTCAACGGAATCCCAATGAGCGATAACGGAAGTCGGTTTATCGAAACCTTACAGACCGTACCACCAGGCCAGGTTAACGTCGGCATTCGCCGCGACAATCAAGATATCACGATATCGGTCACCCCGGTTAAAGCCAACAACCGCTGGGTAATTGGCATTATGTTTAAACAATCAGAATCCCCCACCCATTTCGGACCACTTACCGCCATAAAATGGGGCTTAAAAACCACTCTAAGTAGTGTCGAAATGGTATTCTACAGCCTCAAAATGATGGTAACGGGGGCCGTAAAACCCAAAGAAATGGCTGGAGTTGTCGGAATCGTACAAATGGCTGCCTATGGATACGACCAGGGATTGGATAGTTTTTTAAAATTTATAGCCATGATCAGCATCAGTCTTGGGGTTTTTAACTTATTCCCCCTACCCGCACTCGACGGCGGTCATTTGGCATTTTTAGGAATCGAATTCGTGCGTGGCAAACCGTTAAATCGCAAATGGGAAACCATCATCACCAATACCGGTTTTGCGTTACTGATGGCTTTAATGGTATTTATTTTGCTTAATGACGTTATTCATTGGACCGACCGTCGCAAGGCGCTCCAATCGACTTCTTCCCCCAGGTGATTTATGAACACAGTATCAACCACTTCGTTATCTCTCGTTGCCAACACAATCCGTGGCTTGGCAATGGATGCCATAGACGCATGTAATTCGGGCCATCCCGGGCTTCCGTTAGGGTGTGCCGAACTATTTGCTGTCTTATACGGGTCCTTTCTAAACTACGACCCGCTCACCCCCCAATGGTCAGGACGAGACCGATTTATTTTATCCGCCGGCCATGGCTCAATGGGACTTTACGCCAGTCTCCATTTAGCGGGATTTAATATCAGCCTCGATGACCTCAAGGCATTCCGAACCTTACATTCGATAACACCCGGACACCCAGAATATCGGGAGACCCCTGGCGTCGAAACCACCACCGGTCCATTGGGACAGGGCATTGCAACAGCGGTCGGAATGGCACTAGCAGCAAAACATATGGGCGAGCGCATAAAACCAGCAAATCATCAGATCGTAGTCCTCGCAGGGGACGGTTGCATGATGGAAGGGGTTGCAAGCGAAGCATCGTCCCTGGCCGGTCATTTAAAACTCGACAATATCATTCTGATTTATGACTCGAATGACATCTGCTTGGATGGCCCAATTACCGAGTGTTTTACTGAAGATGTAGGGGCTCGTTATAGAGCCTACGGATGGTCCGTGATCCAAATCGATGGCCACGATATTTTCGAAATTGAAACAGCGCTGCAAAATGCCCGGGAACAAACCAACGCGCCAACATTAATCATCGCAAAAACGACTATCGGAAAAGGTAGCCCCAAAAATCAAGGGTCCAGTGAAGCCCACGGCAAGCCTTTTGGCAAAGATGAAACCGCCGCAGCTAAGGTTGTACTTGGAATTCCAACCGAACCACTATTTCATGTGCCCACCGAAGTACAGTCATTTTTTAAGGCCCGTCGGATAACGGCAACACAATCGTCCCAACCTATTTTCATTCCCGTGGCCGCGTCAGCCTTTGACGCAATCCGTGAAACCCATGTCAAACCAGGCATGGCGACACGCGCAATCTCCCAAGCGCTACTCCAAGTCATTCACGACCATTGCCCTGATGTTATCGGGGGATCCGCAGATCTATCCTGCTCCGACAGCACATGGATGAAAGCCGGTGGTATGATATCTGCATCAAATTATCAGGCGAGAAATATCAAATATGGTGTCCGAGAATTCGCAATGGCGGCAGCCGCCTCTGGACTAGCACTCGAAGGGTTGCGCCCATATTGTGGCACATTTTTAACATTTTCCGACTATATGAAAAACGCCATTCGGCTTGCGGCATTAATGCAATTACCCGTCGTCTACCAATTTACGCATGATAGCTTTTTATTGGGAGAAGACGGCCCAACTCACCAACCGATCGAGCATTTGGCTGCATTACGGGCAATGCCAGGGCTAACCGTATACCGTCCTGCGGATACCAACGAAACAAAGGCCGCGTGGATTGCCGCACTTGGCTCAAATTCGCCAGTGGCCTTAATTCTAACCCGACAAGGCATCAATGATACGTTATCGACCAGTATCGATGGGGCTTTAATGGGCGGGTACATTGTCAGCAATGAAAATCAGGGTACCTTGGATTACACAATCCTCGCAACCGGATCGGAACTTGCTCTTGCGGTTGAAACCGCAGCTGCATTAACAGCAAAAGGAAAGAACTGTCGGGTCGTCTCATTGCCGTCATTTGAGCGATTCGATGCCCAATCGATGGACTACCGAAACGCCGTTCTAGGATCACCCCGCCAAATGATTTCGATTGAAGCCCAATCCTCATTTGGATGGCACAAATACATAGGCCGAGATGGCATTGCTATCTCGATCGACCAGTTTGGCCTTAGCGCCCCGGCAAATGCACTGTCAGCACATTTTGGATTCACCGTTCCTGCGATTCTAAATCGGTTAGGCATCGCGTAAACCGTTATGATCCGAGTCAAAAATATTCGCAAGGTATACCCCAACGGATTCGTCGCACTGGACGGCATTGACCTGCATATCAGCCGAAATGAATTTGTATACTTGGTAGGTCAATCTGGGGCTGGCAAATCCACATTGCTCAATATGCTATACAAGGCCGAAACACCGACCTCGGGTGACATCTATATCGACAACATATCACTTGGAAGTTTGTCGCCGAAACAGATTCCTTATCTGAGACGTAGCATCGGCGTCATTTTTCAAGATTACAAACTATTGCCTCGCCGAACAGTGTACGAAAACGTGGCCTTCGCATTGCGAGTCATGCATTTTAGCCGCTCACGGATACGACGGCAGGTCACGCAGGTACTGGAACTCGTCGGACTACAACAAAAAATGCATCATTATCCATCCGAACTATCGGGAGGCGAGCAACAGCGCATTTGTATCGCCCGGGCAATCGTCAACAATCCACCAGTACTACTTGCAGACGAACCTACCGGAAGTCTTGATCCAGATACCTCGTGGGAAATTATGCAACTCTTAAGTAAAATTAATGCCCGACAAACCACGGTTATTGTCGCTACACACAATAAAGCCATCGTTGATGACATCCGCAAACGAGTCGTTGCCGTTGAAAACGGACGGATCATCCGAGATGAACAATTAGGACTATACAATCCATGATTCGCGATTTTTTATTTTTCACCTCTGAAGCCCTCATTAGCATTCGGCGGTCGGGCATTATCATGATTATTTCAGTTGCAACGATTACTGTATCGTTAGCAGTATTTGGAATTTTCTTGCTCATTTCCGCTAACATTTCAAACTTAACCAATTATTTTTCTTCAAAACTTGAAATAAGGGTCTACCTCAAAGACAGTACCCGTCCCGAAGAAATTGACGCACTCAAGCTACGATTCGAAGCGATGCCAGCCGTGCGAAAGGTCGAATTTATCGATAAAGCCACAGCATGGGAAGAATTCAAAAAAAACTATCCCAAAATCGAACTCAACACGTTAGTTGCCGATAATCCATTGCCAAATGCGTTCCGAATTATTTTGAGTGACAGCGCAAAAATCACCAGCATTGCGGACCATCTTAAAGGCTTCGAAGCAGTCGAAGATGTTGGCGACATGGGCGCGATTGCTGACCGAATCACGGCGTTTTCACGATATACCCGTATTGCAGGGATAATCTTGGTAAGTCTTCTGACCTTCGCAACGCTTCTCATTATCGTCAATACCATCCGTCTAACCGTCATTGCGCGACAAGACGAAATCACAATCATGCAATTGGTAGGCGCAACCGTCTCCTTTATCCGCTGGCCATTTATCATCGAGGGCTTATTAATTGGTATCATGGGCAGCATTTTGGCGATCATTTTCTTGATTTTTGCCTACTCATTTTTTGTATTGCGGTTCCAAGAAAATATTCCATTTTTCCCGTTAGTCTATGATCATCTGACTCTTAATCTGATCTACTTGGTGATTTTATTAGTTGGGACGTCACTGGGTGTATTTGGTGCCTACTTGTCCGTGTCGCGTACCGTTAAAAATAACTATTAAGGAGTCCAGGATGCTGGTTTTATTGCGTAAAAAGGCGGGGGTAATTGCGGCGATTGTTGTAACTGCAATGGTATTAACATTATTCGCTGGGACGTTATTTCTGGGCAGCAGCCAAAACACCACGGCCCACGTTAACCCCGAAGACGTCATTGCCACCGTTGGCGACACTATTGTAACCACCGAAAAATACAACGAGATTCTTAATCAATTTATCATTCGATACCAACTCAATAGCGCTCAAAAACAAGACCCTGAATTTTTGGAACTGGTTCAATACACCGCCTTCGAACAAGCCTTGCAAACCGCCATTATACTGGAAGCCGCAAACGCAGCTGACGTAAAAGTTCGTAGCGCCGACCTCGATGCCGCGATGCAAGGGGTATTAGTTCAATATGACCTCAAAGATGAAAGTCAACTCAAACAAAAGCTCAAAGAAGCCAACTACCCATGGGATAAATTTGAGGAAAACCTAGAAAACGATGTCAAAATTCAGTTATTTTCAGCGTATCTTCAGCGTAACGTCAAAGTAACGAATCAAGACGTCAACAACCATTATGTCCAAGCACGAGTTCAACAAATTCTAATCCGTGTGGCCCCAGGTGACAAAGAGGCAGAAGAAACTGCAAAGAAAAAAGCAGACGACCTTTTTGCACAGTTGCAAAAGGGTGCCGACTTTTCGACTCTCGCGAAAGACCACTCACAAGACCTTCAGTCCAAAGACAAAGGAGGCGACTTAGGATGGATTCAATATGGGTCAACTGTGCCCGAATTTGAAACCGCTATGTACGCACTTGATACCGGCGAAATTTCACGGCCAATTCGGACACCATTTGGATTCCAAATCATCAAAGTTATTGAAAAGAAGGCAACGCCACGTCCAGTTGCAGTCAATTACGAAGCCGAAAAAACACAGTTGTTGCAACTCAAACAACAAAACGCGGTTGCAAATTACATTAGGGGAGTGGTCAGCCAAGGGAAACTAGATATCCGAAATCCTTACATCCGAGCATATTATGCGAAGGTAACAGGTGACGACAAAGGGGCTTTGGATGCCTACCAAGCTCAGGAGTCCTTAAATTCATATGATCCAAGACCTCACTATTTCGCGGCTAAAATTTATTCGGCACAAAAAAACACCGACGCCGCACTCACCGAACTGAAGCGTGCCGTTCTAAAGGGCGAATTATCTCAAAGTGGCGACATCCCGATCGCTCACGTTGAATTGGGAAAGGCGTACGGAAAACAAGGCAACATCGCATCCCAAAATGCCGAATTCGACAAAGCCATGGCATCCGCTAAAGGCCATTTAATGGTCATGAAAACAATAGAAAAGGCCCTCAAGGAGGCAGGAGATGCCCGCCGTTCCGGATTAGTCGCAACTGAAGTCATGCACATTGAAGCGATGATCAAACAAAACCAAGCGGCCCAAAATCCATCCGCAAAAGATGCGGCACAATCATCTACATTGAAATTATAAATACTAATTGATACGATTCTCGGCTCAATATTTTGGCTCCCGATGAGGTACCTCTATGAACAAACCCGCAGCAACCGCTGAAAAAGCAAAAAAATCAAAGTCATCTGCCCCTAAAACCTTTACTTATAAAGAAACGATAATCTCATGTGCGTGTGGCGCTGAATACCTTTCAGGTTCAACGATGGACACCATTCGTGTTGACATTTGTGCAAACTGCCACCCCTTCTTCACAGGCGAAAACAAGGTGCTCGACACGGAAGGTCGAATCGAAAAATTCAAAAAACGCTACAATCTAAAGTAGTCGTTCGTTTAATATGCTCGATCGGTTTGTTGAACTTGAAGAAAAATACCACGACATCGAGCGTCGGATCAGCGATCCCGAAGTCATCGGAAACCTCGAACTTTACCAAGAGTTATTAAAAAAACACTCCGAACTCGCAGAGCCTGTAACCGCATATGGCAATTATAAGCGGTTACAGGATGAATTGGTACAAGCCAAAGACCTACTCAAAGACCCCGACTACAAAGACATGGCCAAGTTAGAAGTCGATGAGATTGAGGGCCAGCTAGAGGCATTGACCCTCGAACTTCAATTATTTTTAATCCCCACCGACCCTAATGACAAAAAGAACGCGATGGTGGAAATCCGATCCGGCACCGGCGGAGAAGAAGCCGCATTATTTGGGGCTGATCTATTTAGAATGTACAGCCGCTACGCAGATCGCCAAGGCTGGAAAATTGATATTATCTCTGAAAACGGCACCGGTATCGGGGGCCTTAAAGAAATCGTATTTTCGATCGCCGGCAGTGGGGTGTTTAGCCGACTCAAATTCGAAAGTGGCACCCATCGGGTGCAGCGCGTCCCCAATACGGAGGCATCCGGGCGTGTACACACCTCGGCCGCAACCGTTGCTATTTTGCCAGAAGCCGAAGACGTCGACATCAAAATCGAGACGAAGGACCTCCGCATCGATACGTTTAGGGCCAGCGGCGCGGGCGGTCAGCACGTTAATAAAACCAGTTCAGCCATTCGCATCACCCATATACCGACCAATACCGTTGTGGTGTGCCAGGACGAACGATCCCAATTCCAAAACAAAGACAAAGCCCTGCGATTATTGAGAACCCGACTTTACGAACAGCAATTGGAAGCCGTTCGAGACGCACAAGCCAGCCTACGCAAAGGCCAAGTCGGGAGCGGCGACCGGTCTGAAAAAATTCGGACCTATAACTTTCCCCAAAACCGGGTTACGGACCATCGCATCAACTTATCCGTCCACAACTTAGACGAATTTTTAGACGGTAAAATGGACGAAATTTTAGACGGGCTCATCGCCGCCGATCGGCTATCAAAGCTAGCCAACGGATAGAGAATGCCTACGCTCGACCTCAAGTCGCTGCGACAAACCGTTTGGATAACAATTAAGACCGACCCAACCGCAACACCGCTGGATGCCGACGACTTAATCGAATTTGGATGTCAGGTTGACCGGTACAAAATCCGAACACTACCCAACTCGGTCGTGTCAAAACGCGATTGGAATCAGACCCTTCGCCTGGCTGAGCAACGGGCAGCTGGGACCCCGACCCCCTTGTTAACGGGAAAAACCATATTCTTTGGGCTCCAATTACGGGTCAAACGAGGCGTTTTACTACCTCGCCCCGAAACCGAGTTGTTAGTCGAAACTGTACTCGATTTTTTACAGTCTCAATTTCACAACCGACCGGTTACAATCGTCGAGCTGGGGGTCGGCACTGGCGCCATCGGCCTGGCATTGGCCCACAATCGGCCATCGGACACCATTTTGGGATGGGACATTAGTGCCCGTGCCATTCAGTTGGCCCGAGACAACCAATCCATTCTCAACGTATCGAACGTGACATTCGCATTAGGTAATTTTTTTGACCAAGCGCCCCTGTGGGATGCGCTGACCGACACCCGAAATCCGGTGATCATCGTCAGCAACCCCCCCTATATCCCCACCGATGTCATTGCAACACTCGATCCATCGGTTCTGGCAAACGATCCAAAACGTGCGTTAGCGGGGGGTAAGTCGGGTCTCCTATTCCACCGAAAATTGATCCAGTTGGCGCACCACCGACAATGGCCCTTGTTTTTAGAAATTGGGTACGATCAACGAGATGGCATTACTCGGTTGGCCCACCAATTCGATTTGAGTCCCCACATCATCTGCGATTATGGCGGGAATGTGCGCGTGTGTTCTATGTTTAAAAAATAAATTTAAAATAGACTTCTGCGATGTTTAGCCCCCCCCAATTTCGGGAAATATCGATCACCAGGTATTAAAATCGGGAGGGTCGATCGCTCATGGAAGTCCCCAAATCTTCAGTATCAAGGGAATCGTCATCGTTCGGTGCGGCAGGACCGGGCATATCGCCGTCGCTCAAACCGATCGCGTGGCCACCGTCTTTTCGTTTAAAACATTGACAGCCGGCCTAAGCGAGCTTGTTTTTGGGAGATCCTCCAAGCAAACAAATCAGGCACCCAGCGATCACCAAGCAAAAAGTTATTCGCCTTTTGTAGGGACCGAAACAGACTCGATCACCCACATGTCCAGGTTTTCCGGTGAAAGCATTGAAAAGTTCAAGGCCTCACTCAGTGAGACGTTAGCCAAAATGGAGACGATTCCAATCACTCAATCTGAAATTGGGATCATGACGTTAAATCCCGAATTTGCAAACTTATCAATGGCTCTCACCGAGATACTTTATCAAGGACAAAAATTTACAGCTGACCAAAGAACCCAAGTCGCCAAAAATCTAGATACGAAATATGACGGGCAAACTTCCGAGCTGCTAATGAGTACCATAATAGGAAAACTGAAGGCCTCCGATTTCGAATTTATCAAAATATTAGGCACAGACTTAGAGACATTTTTTTCAGAACAGCCCCAAATAGCAACCGCCCACCAACAACAGGATTATGCGCCGCCCATTCCAATGGCCATTGGCTATACATACCTGATAACAAATAGCAGCGACATGCCGCCACCCCAGGGGAGATTTCCTAGTGTCTCCAGAAACCCGACCGGTGTACCTGGACAGAATAATAGGGCTTCTCTCCAGACTGACAGCGATCGCTCCCTGGCACTTCCGATGCAACACATTCTGCAAATCCAACAGGGAATAACAAAATTTATCGACCAAGATCCCAGCAGAATAGTGAGGATGTTGCCGGCGGGCCAAAGCGTCACGGCCAAAGCCATCGCAAACATGGCGCTTGGGTATGCTGGGCTAGATGCAACGGATATCAAAACCTGGTTCAACAACCAGTCACAATCGGTTCAACAACAGATCATGCAAGTGTTTCAAGAAATTGCAGACTCTATAAACCGAAACCGTGCTTCGTTGACCGGCACTCAACCGCCAAGTGGAACAGACGCACATTTAGGGGTCGGCAAGGGTGTCATACCAAGCGGGCCTTCAGGCTCAGACATAACCTGGACAGGTAATTCGAAATTCACCTTCAGGGACCAACGGATCGAATTAGGCCCGATACCCATCTGGGGCCAACCCCCGCAAAAACCGTCAGGACAGGTAAATCCGAATCCGGGTGGCCGTATTTTCATAGACGACGTCGCGCTCAACAAACCCAATGATGGCTCGGAGACACGGGACGAGTCCAACCTCCACGATGATTCGGGTACGCTAATCGTCGCCTCTGCACAGCAGCCTCGAGTTTTAAGTCGAGAAGCGCTCATCGCGGCGATCAAAAAAGACCAAGGCATGGCACCTGGTACTCAATCTGCGCTGTTAGCCGTCATATCTTCCCAAAACATTTTACCCGAAGACCATGGCTTTCAATTGGCTTTAAGTATAAAGCTACGACAGACAAGTCCTCTAGAGGGGTTCAAGCAAGAACCCCTCAGGATGCAAATAGCACAAGCAATGGCTTTTCTAGAAAGCCTCGAAGCTCACCATACGGCGGGTAGGATTGAAGATGCCCCCCCCACTGTAGAATCCAAACGGTCGAAATCTTCGCTCGAAGAATTAGGGATCGAGCACCTTAGACAGCAACTCGTTACAAATCCTGCGAAGACCAAAGACCTTCTCCACAACCTAGTGGCGTTGCGCCGCGCCCATGACACGGTCATCAACCGAGGCACTGCGGATTCAGGCGAGTTGGCGCGTGTCATGGACTCCCTACAATCCAGCTGCAATGCCGTTAAAGTGGCACTCGCTGACAGGCCTACCCCAACAACGGCGGAGGACTCGACCAGCGAGGACCCAGAAACGAAATTAATGCATGACTTTCAAGTCAGTGCCGAAACCATTTTGAAATGCCTAGAAACCACCAATCCCAAAATATCGGGAGCACTTCAGATTGCGATGCTATACAGTGTCACTGCCTCCCTAGATCAATTAATCGATAGCTCTGTCGATGGAAACAAACTCCAATTTAAAGCGAATACCCCTGCAATGGCGACAATCGATGCAAGCGCGCCCGACGCCAACATTTCGTTGCTCGGCAAACCTTACGACCGCGACAGCTCCACCGTATTTTCTATTTTGTACGACACAAATATTAACACCCAAAAAATTGCCATTAAAACACATGACAGATTTGATTTCCCTGATCATATGATGGGCGACAACATTGAATTCCCCCGACTAATCATTCGATCAGCCCAGGAGGCAGGTATCACGGACTCTGCCGCTCCAATTTCAATTGATTCGGCCAAACATTGGATGATGACCATCGGAACGGCACTCACAAGCCCAACCGTCGACGGATGGCATCTCGACTCCGGCCACGTGGCATTGGGCACTAAAATTATTGAGGGCATTTCGGAATGGGCGCCACCCAAAGAACCCCTTCGATCGCTTGATGACTGGGTCGAGCAATTCAAAACCGATAAAATGAACAATGAAGACGACAAATCGGTATGCGAGCGATTCCACAACGCACTCAAAAAAGCGGCTTTGCCAGGTAGCCCAAGTAACGTCTCGACCAATTTTGATGAAGTCGATTAATACGACAGGAGATTTAGCATGAACACACCCACCCCATTTAAAGTCCCACAGACGCCATTTGGAAACGGCCCAACACCATCGGGACCCGTGGCCAAAACGGCGATCTCACCCGAGAAACAAGAAGCAATCAAACACTTCAAAAAGGTCCGGCAAGATCTAAACAACCGAAGTCTCAAGGAAATCATTGTGGATGCCGCGACCTCGGTAGGCCCTGTTCAAATCGTTCTATCTGGAAAAACGACACAAATCCGATTAACTGGAACGTCGCCTACCACCATATTTGCCTGCAACATGGAAACCGCCGAATGCAGCCTAAATGGCAAAGATGCCACCCAAGATGATATCCAAAAATTCCAAAAAGTATCAGATGAAGTCCAAAAACTAACCGAACAAGGCAAGACCAAGATCAAAAATGTACCTCGGGATTTATAAGTGAAATTTTTGTTAATGATTTTCCGAAAACGGGAATATGGTAGGGACACAACAAGTAAAACATCTCGTTAGATTACTGAGGGGGAAAGATGCAATCCAGAGATACAAGTTCGAGTATAACTCCAGCAAATAAAGCTAAATACACAGGTAGCAAGATCGAGATGAGAACTTTTCTTCCTGTACGTAATTTCACTTCGGGCCTGTCAGCCTTAGGGGGGAATCAGACATCGGGGAATCAGACATCGGGGAATCAGACATCGGGTTCGGGGGATAATGATGCTCTCGACATTGCGATAAAGGACTATGATGAATTACTTACCGCCACAAGGGTGCAGAAACGTCCCGTTATATCCGAGCCGCCCTATAAATCAGACTTAACCTCGAATCCAGTCGGAGTGAATAAAGGCAAAGAAATAGTAGATGGGTGGAAACGCTCAGCAACCCCCACCCCAAACCCCAGCAAATCAGGCCGAGGAACTGGCTCCAGCGAACCCAAGACATCTCGATCAAACAGCTTTAGTTCCCTGGAGTCAATTTCAAGCGACTTGGATATAGTTAATGAAGGGTATTCTTCTAGCGAATTGACGCATCCATTGGGTAGTGGACAGGTGACAAATCGGCCAATAGCCAAATGGGCCGGCCCTGACAGTTCCACCGCCAATTCCTCACGACCAAAAACAGCGCCAGTACAACGAACCAAGGGTCTCGGATCAACAACAGCTCGCCCCTCATCGGCAAACAGCAGATTAGAAACCGCCGAAGACGGGTCTACAGATGGGTCCTCTATTTCGAGACAAAATTCAGAAACAGGTGCCGCCCTAATTTTTCCCGAAACCCGCGAATATCCCCAACATTCGGCGCGACACCAATCGGGACGTTCTTTAGGCAGAGTCGTCCCACCCCCGGCCCCTTCGAATGAAACCCAGGTCGCATCAGGGGCAGGGAATGAGGTAATGTCACCCGGATTAAAAACCATCCAAACACTTCAAGGCCAACTAATGGCACAGCTCAAAAAAGACCCCACAACGATAGCCCAAGCTTTCCCGAAACAACCCGTCAAGGATATAGACGTTGCAAATTTCGCACTAAATTCCGCAGGACCAAATGCAGCCGACGTAAAAACGTGGTTCGAAAGCCAGCCGCCACAAGTCCAACAAAATATTATGAGAGGGTTTCATGAAATTGCAGATTATATAAACCGAAACCGTGCTTTGTTGACCGGCACTCAACCGCCAAGTGGAACAGACGAACATTTACGGGTTGGCAAGGGTTTCATACCAAGCGGGCCTTCAGGCTCAGACATAACCTGGACAGGTAATTCGTCCTTCACAAACGGGCGATCAAGATTCGAATTTGGTACCGTTTCTCAGTGGAAACCGCCAGGCGGAAATTCACCGAATAACCAAAGAAAATTTTGGCCTCTTGCTGAGTCGGCAATAGCAGATCTCGCACAACCAAAACAAATATCGTATCCACGGGCTTACCCAAAGAAAGTGGCCGCTGAACTAAAACCATCCGCCTCAAAACAAGCGTTCCGCGCCACGGAGGTGTTGCCTCCAAGTCAACCAATACTTGCCAATACGAGCGAGCTCCACAAACGAACTTTAGAGGCAACATCCATTGTTGCACATGCCACAGCGCGGCTCCAAGCTCAATTTAACCCGCCAATCGTATTGCCTGAAAGTTGGAAGACTAGTGATGCCATTCCCGAGCGCCAAATACTCCTAACCACCGTTAAAGACACCATAACCAAAGTCAGCGAGCATTCACAGCAAGAGAATGTCTTTACGCCAAAGCAACTCAATCACCTTAAGTGCATAGTAAACTTCCAAAAAAGTCTAGCCCGATACGAAAACGGAAAAGGCTCAGATGTCGCATTTTTGGCATTAATGCGATCAACACTCGGCCATTTGGATCAAATTTTAGATACAAAGGTACCAGGAGTGTTGACGGTAAGCCCTCAAGACTTAGCTGAAACCGCAAGCAACACGGTTTTTGAAGCACTTCAACCTGCATCTGAGAGGCCGTATAGCAATCTAGCAATCCGATCTGACACCCGACATAAAGCCGCGATTTACACCATTTTGTACGGAGGTGAGCATAAACCAGTCGAGCCTAAAGGGGTAATTCACACCGAAGTAGAAGGCGACATGAATGGAGGCTCATACCAGTCATCCGTAGCCTCGTCAGGAACGAGTACCCCAAGTACGACCTTTGAGGAGGACTTAACCGAAGATGACGATTTCATTCCAGATCGAAAACTTTCAGTATCACAGGTAGAGCTAGACCCTACACGACCATTAAATTCTGGAATTTCAGGAGACCAATTCCGGGAAATTTTCGATGTCTACTACAGCTGCAGCACATTTAAGCCTGATTTTGAAACCCACGTCCTGTCCAGTCATTTCGACGTAATTTCAGACGCAGTTGATGCGGTTGTCGAAATACATCATGCGCGGCCAGATGATTTTTTTGCGTTTCCCGTCGAGACCAAGCGCCCTACATTGGCCCCCCCCACCACCATCAAAGAGTGGGTCGGACAAGTAAATGAGCATTTGAAAGGCACAGATCCCCAACGCCCGCCTATACAACTCCCCGACCCCGAGTACGACACCGAATGGCAAACCGCTTCCAATGTTACGACTTTCCGTGACAATCAATTTCAACAGCTACATGGCGAACGTCACATGTTGCGAAACTTGTTTCACTCTCAGTTGCGTTTCGATGAGGAAGAAGACGACGCATAAAGGTCTCCCATTCGAATAGTGGGGACTGAGGATTTACCCGGCATCCTAAACCATATAAACTACACCGAATGTTTGACCCAGTCCGCGCATTATCTCTCCCCCTCCCTCCCCGTGTTCGGGATCGCGCCGTGCCTGCATTAGATACTGAAATTAGAGCGAGGGTCCCCGAGCCAATGCCGGTGGGCCACCCCTCACAACATTCAACCGCTGCCGTTATTTCACTTGCATTATTAACCCGGCAAATTCTAGATGCATCCAGCGGCAAGCCCAACGAATCCGTTGCCGGACTAAAATTGGAGAACCTCGCCGAACGCGCCCTGCAATCTCATAGCATGATGGTTGCCACAATACAGCATCCCAAACTTCAGCCGGTGCTCTTCCAAATCACCCAACAAATGGAACACCTCGCAGGCCATCAGCCCGAACTGAGACAATTGGTTGAGGCTTACCAAGACGCCAAAATCAGGCGAAACCCCTTGGATATGGCGCTGATTGTAAGGGCATTTCTACTAACGATTAACACTCAAATCGATACCCGGGTGACCAATTCAGGCAATGAAATCGTGATTCTCGATGGCAAAATGCGCCTCAATCGGGTCTTTAATGATGCCCAGCCTGTCAGCGATCGGTTCACACTACGTTCCGCACCCGAAGAACACGGGATTGTATACCAACTGCTCGGCGCCCGCAGCACGGTAGACGCGGCCGCGCCATTAGATAGGGTAGATGTCTACCATCCACTCATCGCCCAGAATCGGCCCGGAACGGCATACCCCGTACCGATGACCCATTCGCGTAACAATCCAAATGCCGTTGAATATATCCCCTACACCACCCGCGCCCTTATCGCATCACTCAAAAATTCACTCGAAAAGAAATCCACCCACACGGTCTATTCCGTGCCCAGAAGCGTCAATATTCACGAGGCCCAGGCGCAATTTCGGTTACCAACCGATCCCAAACCAGTTCCCGCCCATCGCTATGCCCATTACCGCCACTGGTCCGATTTGACGGTAACGCGCACCTAACATTGACGGTACGAAGTGCCGTAGTGTTCAATAGGCCCAATGGGTTTTTTGTCTCGGATTCTATCTAATTTCCATAGCGACCTCGGTATCGATCTCGGTACCGCCAATACGCTTGTATTTTCTCAGGGTGTTGGCGTCATGATCCAAGAACCGTCTGTGGTGGCCATCGACACCCAGAAAAACATGGTGCTCGCCGTTGGGGACGAAGCCAAAAAAATGATTGGCCGCACCCCTGGAAATGTCATCGCAGTTCGTCCACTTCGGGATGGAGTCATTGCTGACTTTGACGTCACTGAAACGATGTTGAAATATTTTATAAAAAAAGCACTGCCCAACCGGATTTTCAACAAACCTCGCATTATCGTTGGCGTTCCATCAGGAATTACCGGGGTTGAAAAACGGGCGGTATTAGACGCAACCTACAACGCAGGGGCGCGCGAAGCCTACCTTATCGAAGAACCAATGGCAGCTGCGATCGGTGCAGACCTTCCTGTATCTGAGCCTACGGGTTCAATGATTGTGGACATTGGCGGTGGGACCACGGAAGTAGCCGTTATTTCGTTGGGTGGCATTGTGGTCGCCAAATCCATTCGGGTGGCGGGAGACGAAATGGATGAGGCCATCATTTCTCATTGCCGAGAAAATTACAGACTGCTAATCGGAGAACGTACCGCGGAAGAAATCAAAATATCACTTGGATCTGCCCATCCATTGGACGAAGAAAAGACCATGGAAATCAGAGGTCGTGACCTTGTATCTGGGCTCCCTAAAACACTCACTATCACCAGCGAAGAAATTCGCGAAGCCCTCAAAGATCCGATTCGCACCATCGTCGAAGGGATCAAAATGACCCTCGAAAAAACACCCCCAGAATTGTCCTCAGACATTATGGATATCGGCATTACCCTTGCGGGTGGTGGCGCATTGCTTCGCGGACTTGATCGTCATATTTACCAAGAAACCTCCATTCATGTGCATATCGCCAAAGATCCACTCGAATGTGTCGCCTTGGGTACCGGGAAAGCGCTAGAGGAAATTGAAATCCTCAAAAAGGTGCTTTTCTCCGAATAATTCCGGTGTCCCTTACAACAATTGAGATCTTAGTTCCGAACGCATTGTCAGCCAATGCATCCGATATTCATTGCTATTCATCTGATTCGGGTGGCTATATAAGATTCAGGGTCCATGGATCGTTAACGCCCCCAATACCCATCCAACCTCAAGACTATCCTCGACTCATTTCAACTTTAAAATTAAGATCCGGTATGGACATCGCAACGACTACGACACCGCAAGACGGTCATATTGCATTTGCCCCATCGATTGACCTCCGACTCAGCACCTTGCCCACCCGTCACGGAGAAGACTGCGCCATTCGTATCGTGGATCGTCGTCATGGGCTACGTCAATTAGGTGAACTTGGCCTCCCCGAACCCATGACCACGGAACTCATGAAATGGACCCAATTAAAATCGGGACTCCTCTTGATAACAGGCGCAACAGGCTCAGGAAAAAGCACGACGCTTTACGCCCTGATTACCGAAATTTTAGCCGCTGGTGACCGGTGCGTTGTCACATTAGAAGACCCAGTCGAATATCCGCTCGATGGTGCACGGCAAAGTCCCGTCAAATCCGGATCGGGACATACATTCTCTACAGGCCTACGTGCAATACTGCGCCAAGACCCCGACGTGATTATGATTGGCGAAATCCGAGACAAAGAAACCGCACAAACCGCGTTGGAAGCAGCCTATACCGGACACCTTGTCTTATCAACACTTCACACCTCAGGTATCGAATTGACGATCCAACGATTGACCCAATTCGGGCTCGATCCATTTTGGCTCAGTGAGTCAATCCACGGCATCATGTCACAGTCCCTAATACCCATCTCGTGCCACTGTAGAACGGGCTGCCCTCAATGCAATAATACGATACGTCTGGGGCGTCGGTTAGATGCCGATATGGTATCGCTAATCGACTGCAAAAACCGTTCAAACTGGATTGCGGGTTCGATTCCCTCCGACGCCAACCGATATCGGACAGGCCAATGAATTCAATTAATTTCACTTCGTCGAACTGGTTCCATGACGCCGCATCCCGCATTAAAAACGGCGAAGTGGGTCTCGTTCCATTTGATACGGTGTGGGGCCTAGTCGGGAAAATTTCCCCTTCCGTTATCAATCGACTCTTTGAGATTAAACAGCGCCCAAAAGACCGGCCACTGTTGGTCGTCATTTCCGATATTGGGCAACTTGAAACATTGTGTAGCCCCCTAAACGACCTTCAACGACAGGCAATCAAATCACATTGGCCCGGCCCAACCACCTTGATTTTACCCAAACACCCACGGATTCCCACCGAGCTCATCGGTGCCGCACAGGGAATTGCAATTCGATATCCAACAGCACAGTGGGTATTAGACTTAATCAATACAGTAGGGGAACCGCTCATTTCAACCAGTGCGAATAGGCACGGGTTTCCTGTACCTCAAACCCACAAGGACTGGGATCCTCAAATCACCAACGCGTGCGACTTCACGGCATCATGGACCCCCCCAATGACCGGCACACCGTCAGCCATCATCGATTATTTACATGACCCGCCAAGCATTGTGAGGCATGGTCAATGATTGCAACACTAAGCCATGAGACATTTGCTGTCGCTCAAGACAATATGGACTTTGATCTCAATCAAATGACAGGCAATAAAGACGCTATGATTCGGATTTATACATGGCAAACGCCAGGTATCACCTATCCCGAACGCCGGCCAGGCCCCGTCTCTACGTGGGATGTCGACATCGCCCACCGCCCGACCGGGGGTGGAATTTTATTTCACAGCCCTGGATCAATCGTCTTTTCGATCGGAATTCCAACCTCACAATCCCCATTCCCCAAATCATTAAAGGCCACATTGAGCCTGGTAGGCCAATGGATACAGTTCAGCTTAATTGCGTGTGGCTATGACGTCGTCCCCGATACCGACTCCCACACGGCCAATCATCTGTACTGTGCCAGCTACCCTAATCCATACGAGCTACGGTATAACGGGCAAAAAGTCGTCGCTATGGCATTGCGCCGTTGGCAATCGGCCATTCTGGTCCAAGGCATTATCCATGTGGTCTCCAATTTCCCCTATTTTGCTCATCTAGGCCCCGACATTCACCCCTTTTTATCGCGTGGCCTTGGCCTAACTGACACCGATACACCACGACTAAGAACCGAGCTAATTCGGCAACTCCCAATACGCCTCCCCATTTCAATCCAATAGGATGTATAATCCCCCCATGTTTTCCGAAAGAAACCTTCCCAACCTCATTACGATGTCCAGAATTGTCGCGGTCATATGCATTTTTTTGCTGGTCCCCTTCCATTCGAACCTCAGCATTATTTGGGCTGTCATTTTATTTAGTACCGCAGGATTTACCGATTATCTTGATGGCTGGATTGCCCGCCGGTACGGACTGGTCAGCGACATGGGCAAGGTACTCGACCCTTTAGCAGACAAAATTTTAGTATTGGTTTTCTTGCCACTCCTACAAATGCAGGTTATCCATTTCTTCCCGGTCTTTATCATTTTTGCAAGGGAATTTGCCATCATGGCGCTACGGGTCGTGGCCGCCAAACACGGCCAAGGGGTCTCTGCAAATTTATCAGGCAAAATCAAAACAGCGATCACCCTCCCTGTATGTGGGATTTTATTCGGACGAATTGCAGTCCCCCATACCGTGCCAATCCCAACCGTTTTAATGCCGATCGAATGGCTCCGACAGTGGGTCTTTAGCTGGCCCCATTGGTTTATTCAGGCCCTCATTTGGATTACTGTCATTGTGACCATCGGATCATTCATCGACTATTTGTGGCGATTTTTTTGGCAACGCACGCTCCACAAATCCAAGGGTGACCCCAAAGTCGCAAAACGAAAAATTCTCATTGTATTGCCCAACACCATCACCGTTTTAAACTTGATTTGCGGTATTCTCGCCACTTACCATGCGGCACAAAATCACCTGCGGATCGCAGCCGGCCTCATCTTGCTCGGAATCTATTTGGACGCATTTGATGGACGACTCGCCCGCAAATTGGATGTCCATTCCCGATTTGGTGCCCGAATGGATTCTCAAGCCGATTACGTCAGTTTCGGAATCGCACCCGCAATAATGCTATATTTTGCCTTGGCCCATCCTCATCCCCTGACATCGTCAGCGTCAGTAGGCGCATTGGTCATTGCGTTGGCCCATTACGCCGCAGTCCATTTTCGGTTACGCCGCTTTAACAAATCCGGACATTCCGATTATTTCGAAGGCCTACCGTCTCCAACTGGGGCAGCGATCATCGCGATCATATGCACGTCTGCCTACCTCAGCTCGCCCACGCTGGTGATTCCGATCAGCTTGGTAGTCAGCGGGCTTATGATTTCCACCATCCCGTACCCCCACCTCAGCAAAGCCATGGAACATCCGTTATTAAGGCGACTCAAGCTACCCGCGTTGGCCTGCTTTTTATTATCGATGGCCGCATTTTTAGGGGCTCGCCAATGGATTCAATGGAACGTTGCGGAGCTATTTTTGGGATTTGTGTTTATTTATTTATTGTTCCCACTGTTCGGAAAAACCCACGCCAAAACATAATTGAAATTTTTATTTCAAAATTTCCGATAACCCGTCAGCAATTACAAAACGTGGGGAGTGGTATCCATGGCGTTAAATCAAATTTCAAGACATTTTGCTTCTTCAGTAGTCCCAACCAAGACATCACCGGTGACGTCTGTGCCCGAGGCATTTAAGCAAAGTCAAATCACCATTACATCCATCACAACCGCGGCGAATGCCAAATCAGCAATCAATGCGTTATCCAAACTGACCTATGCCGACTACTCGATCAAGGCCAAGGCCCATGCCGATATCATAACCGCGTTATCTGGTTCACTTTCAGCTGACGAAAAAACAAGTTTTGTTGAAGATCTCAAAACACTATATGCCGATTATGGATACCTGGGAAACCAAGTCAGCAAAAACCTACCACCCGCGATTCGAATCGATATCTTTAAGACCGAGACAGTTCCTGAGTTCAAATCACAGCTGTATGATGAATTAAAACGATCGCAACTATCTTTTGCGCCCATTTCGGAGGTCGTTGCCGCAATTAACAAACAAGAGGCCCAATCGATAGTCCCTCAGGTACAACGAACCGCGTCCGTAGCCCCCACCAGCCCTAAAGAACTCTATCTAAATCGAATCGCGACAACGGGAATGCTGGGCTACCACGAACTGCAACCCTTGGCGAACTTGATCGGCCGTCCAATCGTTGTTGTTCGAAGTGAAGCCCGTGGCGACAAAGCGGCCAATAACGTCGAAGTTATCGCATACCCAAGCGAAGACTCAGACGCTCAAAATCCGCCGGTTTATGTTCAAAACAGCAACAACTATCATTTCCGAACATTCATCCCTACCCGAGGCCAAGAGCCAAATCCCGGACAATCTCTTGCCGGTCGCGCGGTTGAAGGCGATTATATCGGGGCCGGAGCAAACGATTGTTTGATCGCATCCCTCCGCCAAAGCGGGGCTAATTTTGGGCACCTCAGCAACCAAGAAATCCGACGACACTGTGTCGATTACGCCCAATGCCACCTTCGTGACGACGTATTTATCCCTGAAAGCGAGGTCGCAAGCCGAACCATCGAATTCAAAAACTTCGGTGATGTTCCGCATGGCTACATCGGCTTTGTTTTAATCAAACAAGATGAAGACCATTATTTCCAAGGGCGTTATAACAATGGCCCAGTTGGCGAATGGGAAGGGATCGCTCCGAATGGCAGTTTCATCATCACTTATGATGACGATCACCAGATCACGTCATCAAAAAAGTGGGGTACATGGGGGTCAAAGGGGAGCATCGTCCGGGCAATGGCCCCTTCCGACGAGATTCCAATGAGCCGCCTCGTTTATGCGCACTGACAGATAGCCATATCTCTCAAATTTACGTATAATCCGGCCGCCTATGGCCAAGTCATTTCAAGAAATAATTTTAACCCTCCAGCAATTCTGGAGTGACCATGGATGTCTGATTGTCCACCCTTACGACACCGAAAAAGGGGCAGGAACAATGAGCCCCCATACGTTTCTACGGGTATTGGGCCCAACCCCCTGGAATGTGGCGTACGTCGAACCATCACGTCGCCCCACTGACGGGCGGTACGCAGAAAACCCCAATCGGCTTCAACATTATTTTCAATTTCAAGTTATTCTTAAGCCCTCCCCGTTGGACGTTCAAGACCTTTATATTGCAAGCCTAGAAAGTTTGGGGATTTCACGCAAAGACCACGACATTCGATTTGTTGAAGACAACTGGGAAAGCCCAACACTCGGGGCCTGGGGCGTTGGCTGGGAAGTGTGGCTAGACGGCATGGAAGTCACCCAATTTACCTATTTTCAACAATGTGGGGGGGTCGATTTAACCCCAATCTCTGTAGAAGTAACCTACGGACTTGAACGCCTGGCCATGTTCATCCAACAAAAAAACAATGTATACGATCTAGTATGGCAAGAAAGCCGGACAGGAACCGTGTTATACGGCGACATTTATCGCCAGTCTGAAATTGAATATTGCCACCATAACTTTACCCATGCGTCCTTCGAGCGCTTATTTGGAATGTTCGATACATATGAGGCGGAATGCAAAGATTTAATTGCACAAAAGCTAGTTGCTCCAGCCTATGATTATTGCCTCAAATGTTCGCATACCTTTAACCTGCTTGATGCTCGCGGGGTTATTTCAGTGACTGAGCGTATGGCCTATATTTTAAGAATTCGAAAATTGGCGAAACAATGTGCCGACCAGTATCTGGAGCTCCAAGTATGAGCACTTATCTATTAGAAGTAGGGCTTGAAGAGGTCCCTGCTCGATTTATGCCCGCACTTTTATCCGAACTCAAAACCCGCTGGGAAGCCGCGTTATCGGCCCATCGCATCGACTTCGAAACAGTCGAAACAGTTGGAACTTATCGGCGCCTTGCAACACTAATCCACGGCATCGCGGCCCAAAGCCGACCTGACAAAACCCGAATTCGGGGGCCCATCACCTCAATCGCTATGGGTCCAGATTCGAAACTCACCCCAGCCGGCCTTGGATTTCTCAAGAAAAACAATCTGAGCGACTACACCATCGAAACAGAAGGCAACAAAGATCACATCGTCGGTTACGTCGATCACCCCGCACGCCCAGTCACTGAACTATTGGGCCCTATCGCCGAATCGGTCACTCTCGGGATTTCATTACCCATCGCTATGACCTGGGGCACTGGGATTGGGCCGTATATCCGCCCAATTCATTGGGTAGCGAGTCTTCTGGACACATCCGCCATTCCAGTTCAATTATTTGATATTGCTTCAGAGCCGACAACAAGAGGCCATCGGTTCCTCGGATCTACGGGTGCCACCTCAATTCCATCCGCAACTCATTACGTCGATACCCTGGCTAGGGAATCCGTTATTGTCCGCCCCCTTGATCGTCGCGCCATCATACTCAGTGCACTCGAAACCCAGATGGGCCCAACCGGGCCATGGGACGCCGAACTCGTTGAGGAGGTCGTCTTTCTTACAGAATTCCCCTCTCCATTGGTTGGCGAAATTGACTCAACTTACATGGGGCTTCCCCAAGACGCGATTATTGAATGTATTCAAAAAAATCAAAAATATTTCCCCGTCATTCGAGACGGGAAACTCACATCACAGTACGTGATAATCGCAGATTCCGTTACCCCTACAAATGCAACCACGATACGCAGTGGCAATCATTCAGTTCTTCGTGCCCGACTTGAAGACGTCAAATTCTTTTGGGAAGAAGACATTAAACATTCACTGGAAGCCAACACCGAGAAATTAAAATCCATCGTCTACCAAAAAGGACTGGGATCGGTTTGGGACAAGGTCCAACGGATTGAGGCAATTGCCACATCACTCGCTCCCATTCTGGGAATCACCACCCTACCAGACCTCCGTCGGGCGGCACTGCTATGCAAAGCGGATCTTGTAAGCCAAATGGTGTTAGAAATGCCAAAATTGCAGGGTATAATGGGCAGGATTTATGCACAACGGACCCATGAGTCGCCTGACGTCGCAACCGCAATTGGCAACTTATACGTCCCTGAAATTGTTACAGACCACCCACTCAGTACTGCGATCGCCATGGCCGACCGCCTCGATACCATCGTGAGCTGCTTCGCAAACAAACTCATCCCAACTGGATCACAAGACCCCTGGGGTGTACGTCGAGCCGCACTAGGCGTGGTCAGAGCCGCACGCGACCTCCATCTTCCTATCTCTTTGGCCGAGTTAGTGGATATCGGGTATACCGCATTGGGCAAGACAGACTCTCGTGAGGCCTGCATCCAATTTATGCACGATCGACTGGTTTATATTCTCGAATGCGATGATGCACGATCCGATTTAATCCAATGTGTACTACAGTCAACCAATCCCACAATCGCTCATATACTGAATACATTGACCCAATTCGAATATCAAAAACATGAGCCTCAATTTAAAGGATTGGTTGAAACCGGTATTCGGATCAAACGATTGGGAAGCACCGCATCTGATATTGATTTTAATCCCGCTCTACTCACACCCGACGAACACACCATTTTACTCCCGATTTTATCGTTAATTGATACGCCGATTCAGGACCTTGGTGGATTAAACCCAATTGCAACAACAATGCCACTGTTTTTTGAAAAAATATTAGTCATGGACCCCGATTTAAGTGTTCGAAATAATCGATTAGGCATGCTGAAACATTTGCATTCAAAATTTGCATTTTTTGGAAATTTCGAAAAAATCGTAATCGAGTAGGTTCTTAAATTTCGACTTTTCCGCAATAGACTTCAAAACGGTCAAAAAATATGTCGATATTTTCGAAGCCCTTTATCTGGTCTTTAGGATTCACCCTTTCTCGAATCAGATCGCTCGCTCATTAAGCAAAACCCCAAAACTCTATTTTTTTTATAATGGTATCGGCAACCACATTTTTGAGTCAGTTGCGGCTCTAGCATCCCCCCCCTTGGGGCCTCGCCTAATTTTTGCTACTCTGTATCAGACCCCTTGGTCCCATTTTCACCAGTCTCGCGAGGATAATCCATGACCCACCATCAACCCCGATTTATTTTTGTCACCGGCGGTGTCGTCTCTAGCTTAGGGAAAGGCATTGTTGCCGCCTCGCTGGGAGTCCTCCTGAAAAGTCAGGGTTACACGGTAGCCATTCAAAAATTTGACCCCTATTTAAACCTCGATCCCGGTACCATGAGTCCGTATCAACACGGCGAAGTCTTCGTCACTGACGATGGATGCGAAACCGACCTCGACCTCGGTCATTACGAACGATTTATTGACGAAAACTTATCTCGGGTTAACAACGTCACCTCCGGCATGATTTTCTGGGACGTTCTCAACAAAGAACGTAATGGGGACTATCTCGGCAATACGGTCCAAATTATCCCCCACGTTACAAATGAAATTAAACGTCGGATCACTCAAACTCTCGATACCCATGCCGTGGATTTTGTAATTACCGAAATCGGCGGCACCGTCGGCGATATCGAAAGCTTGCCTTTCTTAGAAGCCGTTCGTCAATTTGAGTTCGAAAATCGATCCCGCAGTGTCCACATTCACGTTACCCTGGTCCCGTATCTTGAACCCAGCGGCGAATTCAAAACCAAGCCCACCCAACACAGTGTAAAAGACCTCCGTGAAATCGGCATTCACGCCGATGTCATCGTTTGTCGATCACAATACGAACTCAAACGCGAGATCAAAGAAAAAATAGCACTCTTCTGCGATGTGTCTCCCGAAGCCGTCATCGCATGTATCGATGCCAACAGCATCTACGACGTTCCCATGAATATGGAAAAAGAAGCCCTCGACGAGATTGTGCTCGAAAAACTATCAATGCCACAAAAGCCCAAAGACTTGGTTCAATGGCATAATTTTGTCAAAACCATTCACCAAACCAACCTTCCGACGGTAAAAATCGCCATTGTCGGAAAATACACGTCATTATCCGATGCGTATTTAAGCGTCGTCGAGTCTCTTAAACATGCAGCGGCCGCCAATGCCGCCCAACTCGAGCTGATCTGGGTAGACGCAGAAACACTACAAAGCGAAGACCCAAAATTTGTCTTATCTGACGCCGCCGGCATCTTGGTACCTGGGGGATTTGGTGACCGTGGAATCGAAGGAATGATCATCGCCGCCCAATTTGCGCGCGAACGAAAAATTCCCTATTTGGGACTTTGTTTGGGGATGCACATCGTTGCGATCGAATTTGCACGCAACGTTATCGGATTAACCGGCGCGCATAGCACCGAATTCAATGACGCCACACCATATCCAGTCATCGACTTTTTACCCGACCAACGTGCAATCCGGAAAAAAGGGGGCACCATGCGCCTCGGAGCATACCCCTGTATCATCAAACCCGGAACCAAACTCCACAGCGCCTATCAGAGTACCGAAGTGTCAGAGCGCCATCGTCACCGGTACGAATTCAACAACAATTATCGACAAGCCTTCGAAAACAATGGCATGATTTTCTCAGGAACATCTCCAGGAGACACCTTAATCGAGGTTGTAGAGCTCAAGGACCATCCTTGGTATGTCGCTTGCCAATTCCATCCAGAATTCAAATCTCGGCCATATAAAGCCCATCCTCTATTTACGGGATTTATTGCACATTGTTTAACGCAAATTCCAGTCGACGTAATCGCGGCCCAAGGGCCATTTGACAAGCCCTAAATAGGTACGGGATAGTGTACCTCAAAATTCACTGATCACAGAGGAACTCATGACCATAATTGTGCAAAAATTTGGTGGCACCTCAGTTGGATCGACCGAACGGATTCGAGCCGTTGCTAGCCGTGTCATTGAATCCAAAATGAAACATCAAGATGTCGTCGTTGTTGTTTCCGCGATGGGGGATACAACCGATGACCTTATCAAATTAGCGAAAGAAGTATCGGACCACCCATCACCACGCGAATACGATGCATTAATTTCCACCGGAGAAAACATCTCGGCGGCGTTAGTCGCAATGGCCATTGAGGCACAAGGGGTTCCCGCTGTCTCTCTAACGGGACCACAAGCAGGGATTTATACTGAAAATCTCTATTCAAAAGCGAAAATCACCAAGGTTGATCCGTCGAGAATTATGGGCGAACTCGACGCTGGCAAAGTCGTCGTCGTGACGGGATTCCAAGGGATCAATGATCTCAATGACGTCACAACCATTGGCCGTGGCGGTTCAGATACGTCCGCAGTCGTTTTAGCCGCGACACTTGGTGCCCCAATATGCGAGATCTACACCGATGTCGATGGCGTTTATACAACCGACCCCAGAATCGTTCCAGAAGCCACAAAGTTAGCCGAGATTTCGTACGACGAAATGCTTGAACTGGCCTCTTTAGGTGCCAAGGTACTTCACCCCCGATCCGTGGAATGTGCCAAAGAAAATCGCGTTCAATTGCATGTACGATCATCGTTTAAGCCTGATGAAGGCACTCTAGTAAAGGAGGACAGTCAAATGGAAGTCAATCGCCCCGTCACCGGTGCCACGCTCAACGAAGAAGAAGCCCTCATCACCATTCAAAAGTTACAAGATCGCCCAGGAGTTGCAGGCCAAGTATTTACCCAACTAGCCGATGCAGCGATCAACGTCGACATGATCATTCAAAGTTCTGAAGAAGACCAAGTCAATGACATCACATTTACCGTTCATCAAAATGACCTAAAAGCCGCTACCCTTATTGCCCAAGAAGTCGCGCGCGAACTCGGAGCGAAGGGTGTAAAATTTGACGAATCTATCGCTAAAGTATCCATCGTTGGAGTAGGAATGATTTCAAAGCCCGGAATCGCGGCCAAAATGTTCCGAATCTTGGCGGATAATGGCATCAACATCAAATTAATTTCGACTTCCGAAATTAAAATTTCATGCGCGATCGAACAAAAAGATGCACGTCGTGCTCTCCGGTTGCTTCACCACGCTTTCGAGCTCGACAAACACTAGGTGGACAACAGTATCTGGGTGGTTTGGGTTGCACTATTCGTCGGTGCAGCCATTCCCCTTAACCGGCTTTTGCCGTGGATGTCTCGGGCTCTCGTCGAACTCGATTCAACACTCGAAAAACCACGAACCAAGGCGACGCGGACATGGTCACCAATCGTTTCTATTTGGGTCATTCTATTGTCGATCGGTAAAGGATGGCTTGCATGGACCATTGCAGCCACATTTAACATGCCTGAGTGGGCACAAGCCACGACCATAGCGGTAGTCATTATCGGCCATAGCTGGACGATTTTCTCGGACGATCATCCATCGCCATTTTGGGTCTTAATCGGGTTATTTTTAGCCCTATCCCCACTCATCACTGGATTATTTTTAGGTACATTTTGTGTCATATCAATGCTTTTAAATCTCCCGCATTTGGCCATTGTGTTTGCGGTGGGGATTGCCGCCTATAGTGCCGTGGATGCCTCATTATTGCCATCGTTGGCATTACCGGTATTAGTGGGGATCACAGTGCTAACGGTAGCGCCCAGACTCTCCCAAATGTTTGATGATCTCCCCCCCACGTTATGGGGACTGTTTATCCAACGACGGTAGACCCCGCAACAGCGCGGCCCACCGATCTTATCGTTACTGGTACGTGACCTTCACATCATTCGCAGACCATGAAACGGTAGAAACCCCACTTTTGGTATTGGTAGCGGTCAATTTCAGCATATATTTATACACGGTCCCTTTTGGACCCACCGGCAACCCAATATAACGGTTAACCTTTCCGGCTGTAGTAATAGTCGAACTGACGACTTGGCCCGTGTTGGTCGTTTGCAAGATTTGGTAAGCGTAATTCGTAGAGGGTTGCACGGCCACATTGGTAGATATCGTTACGTAAATCCATCCCGGATTCAGAGCAATATTCCCGCTGGAAACCGCCAGGCCTACAATCGATAACGCCGTATTTCGAACCGGTACAACAACGTTTACTTCGTTATTATAGGTCGCTAGAACCCTGGTCGCCGTCGGTGTATTATCGACAATTTTAGATGCAGATATTGCCGCTATCTCAGCGGATCCAACCGAGTCATCATGAACGAGCGACTGATTAACATGAGAACACCCCGATGCCA
>Ga0214917_10000713_pt1 | contig 43516 bp, 38 predicted proteins | sample LL_1208_BB_MetaG_FD_177983 | JGI IMG/M metagenome (GOLD analysis project Ga0214917, IMG submission 177983) | Freshwater microbial communities from Lake Lanier, Atlanta, Georgia, United States - LL_1208_BB | ecosystem: Environmental > Aquatic > Freshwater > Lake | place: USA: Georgia | collected... | reverse complement strand
GGTCGAATGCGGCGGTTTGCTAAACCGTTGTACGGGTAAAACCGTACCGGGGGTTCGAATCCCCCCCGCACCGGTTTTATTTCTTTTCCTAACCAACCAGAACACTCAAGGTCCTTCATGAATTCAAAGGCATCTCGGGCAGCCTCTTCAGCTCAATCCAAGCAATACTTCGCCAGGAAGAAACAATGGCAGAGCTCCAACTCAACACACTCCGCGTTTCTGCCAAGCAAAACCAAGCCCAAGATTCTGCAGGCGACCGGCAACAAAACGCAATCCCGGACCAACAATTCTGACGATTCGAAACTCGACGAAACCCATTCGCGCTAGGCAAGGATACTCACAGTGATCGACCTTCAAGTATTGACCTAAGAGCCGATCTTTTCGATACTTCCCTAATGCAGAAGATCATACTATGGGTTTTGAGTGGCCTGGTTAGTGCTCTCCTTCTTGTCAATCTCCTCCTTGGGCTAAGCACGCGGGGAGCGATCTCCCAGATTCAAGCTGTGCAGGCTCAAGTGGCCAATGGCCCACAGATGGAAACTGTTCTGCGAAATCTGAGCATTCGAATTGCCATGGCTGGTGAAAAGGATCCTGCATTCAAGGAAATCCTTAAAAAACATGAGCTCAATGTGAAACTGGATGAGAAAGCAAACCCATGAACGACGATAACCTGTCTCAAGAGTCCCCTGTCTCCTGTGTCTGGCCTTTGGTCACAGTCTTGGGTGCTTTTCTTTTGGTCAACCTCGTTCAACTTGTCTCCATCATCAAGGAGCGTCAGGCGGTAAGCCAGACCACCGTAAACGCCGCACAAGCCATCAATCGGTATAAAACGGTGTCCGACAAACTTGAAAACCTCGCCAAGGATCTGATGCGTTTGAGCTTAACGAACAACGAGGCGAAGGAGATTGTGACCCAGTTCAATATCCAGATGAACCAACCGGGCGGCTCCACTCCTCCCGCCGCAAAAAAATAGCCCTCCCGCTATCGACGTTCCAGGTCGAGGCTAAAGTCGATCGATCTGGCGCTGTGGGTTAACCTCCCAACGCTGATCCACTCCACCCCGCAGCGGGCGAACACTTTCGCACTCTCCAAGGTCACACCGCCGGAAACCTCGATTTCCACCTTCGAATTCACCTTGTTCCGGATCGAAACAATTTGCTTCACCTGGTCCTGGGTCATGTTGTCCAGAAGGACTCTCCGAATGGGAAGCTGGAGCAACCTTGTCGCCAATTCAATGTTGTCCGCTTCCACCACAATGGGGTACTCGGGATGATGGGTGGAAGCCCTCCGAAGGATTTCGGGCAGCTCGCCAGGAGTGAGAAGCGAGAGGTGGTTCTCCTTCACCAGAATACCGTCGTATAGACCGGATCGATGGTTCGTCCCGCCCCCCAGACGAACGGCTTGCCTCTCCAAAGCCCGCAAACCCGGTGTTGTCTTTCGGGTATCCAGGATCTTGGCTGACGTTCCCTCGGTCTGTTGCACGTATTCGGATGTCAGGGTCGCAACTCCAGAAAGGCGCTGAAGAAAATTTAACGCACACCTTTCCCCGGTCAGGACCGAACGGGCGGAGCCTGTCACCTCGGCAACCTTTCTGCCGGGCAAGAGCCTCTCGCCATCCCGGGCCTTGGCATCCCACTTCAGTTGCCCGTCCACTTCACGAAAGACCGCCTCGGCAACATCCATTCCGGCCAGCACACACGGCTCGCGCGCGACAAGGGTTCCGGTCGCCTTGATTCCCTCCGGGATCAGAAGTCGGGTCGTGACATCGTCCGGACCCACGTCCTCCCCCACCGCACGGGCAGCAGCTTCCCGGACGACCGCCTGCCAATCTTTTTCAGAAAGTTCCATCCGATCAGCGTGCAATCCGGGATGGGCCTAAGTCGAGGAAAACTCCCCTCTCTTTTCACTCAACGGCTTTCCCCGTAATCTTCCGGGATGAAAACCCGCATCCTCCCTGTCTCCGATGCAGCCATCCGTGAGGCTTGCCGGATCTTGCGGGGTGGTGATCTGGTGGCCTTTCCTACGGAAACGGTCTACGGGCTGGGCGGACATGGCCTCCACTCCGAGACCGTGAAAAAGATCTTTCAAGCCAAGGGAAGACCCTCCACCGACCCGCTCATCCTTCATCTGCCCTCCTCCGATCTGGAATCCACTGCCCGGGCAGGAATAGTCGCCGAACCGATTCCCGCATCGGCCCGCCTTTTGACCATGAAGTTTTGGCCGGGTCCTCTGACCCTTATCCTGCGAAAGGGGTCCCATGTCCCGGCCGAGGTGACCGCGAAACTTGATACGGTAGCCATCCGTTTTCCATCCCATCCCGATGCCCAACGCCTTCTGGGGGAGTTCGGTCATCCCTTGGCGGCACCCAGCGCGAACCGCTTCGGACGCATCAGCCCGACCGAGGCGTCCGCCGTCCTTCAGGAGTTGGAAGGCAAGATTCCCCTGATTTTGGATGGAGGTGCATGCTCGAATGGGATCGAATCCACCGTCCTCTCTTTGTGTGGCCCCACGCCGGAAATTTTGCGTCCAGGATCCATCGCGGCAGATCAGATTTCAGGGATTCTGAACGTTTCGGTCTCACAAAGATCCTCCCTAGCCAAGCCTGACCGACCCACGGAATCTCCTGGCATGCTGGCCCACCACTATGCCCCGAAAACACCTCTTTACCTTTCCGCACTCCCCATCCGGAACTTTGAATCCCGCTACCAGTACATCGTTTACGGACCCGCTTCGGGATCCGTAATTGCAAATGTCCAGATTTTGGCCCCCGACCAGCAACCCTCCACAGCAGCCCAGAATCTTTACAAAACTCTCCGTAATGCAGACAGAGCGGGAAGCTCAGCGATCCTGATCGATCCCATACCCGACTCCTCATGGGCTCCCGCCCTACGGGACCGGTTGATGCGGGCGAGTGCGGGTACGGCTCGATGGGATGAAGGGAACTGGTCCCTGCTACCGCGAATCAGCGGTTAAATCTGCCCTCCGGGCCCCGCAGCCCCCTCCCGGTCCTCCTCTTTCAAACGAACCAAATTCAATACGTGGGTCAAGAGCCGTTCAACGGACTCTGCCACTTTTTCTTTTCCAGTCTCCAGGATCAGATCGGGGAGCTCCGGGATCTCGTAGGGAGAGTCGATTCCCGTAAAACCCTTGATTTCCCCTTTGCGGGCCTTTTGATAAAGGCCACGCGGATCCCGCCTTTCGCATTCCGCGATCGAGGCGTTGATAAAAATTTCCGAAAAAGATATTCCTGCGGCATGGCAAGAGGCTCGGACCGATTCGCGCTCCTTTTTCAACGGAGAGATGAGGGAGCTGATGACCACCAGGCCGGATTCCGCCATCAGTTTGGCCACCTCCCCCGCCCTTCGGATATTTTCAGCCCGGTCCTCCAGACTGAACCCCAGGTCGGCACACAAGCCGTGCCGAAGATTGTCCCCATCCAGCACCATCGTTCCGATCCCTCGACGAAACAGGAGACTCTCCAGCGCCACCGCAAGGGTCGACTTCCCCGAGCCCGAGAGTCCCGTCAACCAAATCACCGCCCCTTCGTGCCCGAAGTGTCCGGCCCGCGCCTCCTGCGACACGCGTCCCTCGGTCCACGTCAGATGTTCCCCTCGGACGGCTTTGGCGAGGGACGCGGGATATTCGGCGAACGTGATGATTCCCCCGCCTCCGATTCGTGAGCCGCGCTGCAGCGCGAACCGCCCGGTGGCACAAACCCGATCGTGGGAATCGTAAACCAAAGGCCGACGGCAACGGAGGCGCACCTCCGCCACCTCAAATCGCGCCACTTCTTCGCGGGTGTCCTTAGCAGCCTCAAGTTTCTCCGCGTCCACAACCCGATCGATTGCCACCAACCGGGCTTCGACAGACTGGGTGCCAAGCCGGAGCGTCACGGGGGCCTGCAGCCGCAAGGGCTCCGTATCCAGCCAGAAAATGCGGGCACGGACCTCACGGGATTCAACAGGAGGATCATCCGGCAAGGCGGCCACATGCCCACGCTCGACAAAGATTTGCTCCTCCAACGTCACCGCCACGCTCTGCCCGGGACCCACCTCGTTCAATGGGGTGTCCTCCCCCCATGATTCGATCCTTTGAATTCGGCTGGCTTTCCGGTCCGGAAAGAAAATGACCGGGTCTCCGACCCGAATCCGTCCGCTTTCCAGTTTTCCTGCGATCACACGCCTGGCATCAAACCGGTAAACATCCTGAACCGAGAAACGCAGGGGACCATCGGAAGAAAGGCGGCTTTTTCCAGCATCAGACAAAAGAGCCTCCAACAGGGTCGGCCCCGACCACCAAGCGAGATGGCGATTCTCTCTTCGCATCACCATGGCTCCTTCGCGGGCGGAAATGGGGATGACCTGTCGTGGAATAATTTTGAGTCCCCCCAGATACCCCCGAATCTCCTTTTCGAGGGCACGAAATCGGTCCTCTCTCCACTCCACGAGGTCCATCTTATTGACAGCGACGATCACACGGGACACCCCCAAGAGGGAGAGAAGGAGACCGTGCCTTCTGGTTTGCTCCTTCAATCCCTCTTGCGCGTCGATCAAGAGGATCGCCTCCTCCGCCGCCGCCGCGCCTGTCACCATGTTTTTGATGAATTCCCGATGACCCGGCGCATCGATGATTTCAAAGGATTGCCCTTGGTGGCGGAAGCCGATCCTCGTGGTGTCGATGGTGATATTCTGTGCCTGTTCTTCAAGAAACGAGTCCAGGAGAAACGCATACTCCAGAGGCATCCCCTCCTCCCGGGAGGCTTTTTCCGCAGCCTCCAGCTTACCCTCCGGCAAGGAGCCGGTGTCCGCGAGAAGCCTGCCGATCAGCGTGGACTTTCCATGATCCACGTGCCCCACCACGACAATGCTGGTGCGTGGCTCCTCCGGACCACCCGCTGCCCGGGCCCCACCCTGTCTCTTCGGAAAAAAAGCGGGGACATAATCCTGCGGCACAGGCCGGGGTGCGGGTGGCATCGGAACCCCTTGGCTCACATGAATCCCTTCGCACGCAACTTTTGCATGGCATTTCGCTCGTGATGATCCTGGGCACGCCCCGCCCTTTCCGAGGTTTTGGTTGTTTTTAGCTCCTCCACAATCCCCTCCAAGGTATCGACCGAGCTCTCAATCGATTTCGTGATGGGCCAACACCCCAACGAGCGATACCGGCGGCCATTTTGGGCGAAATACATTTTGGGAATCGGAATCCCCTCCCGACGGACATATTCCCAAATATCCAACTCCGTCCAGTCCAACAGCGGTTGCACCCGAACGTGCTCCCCCTCTTTTACCGCGGTGGTGAACTGTCCCCAAAATTCGGGAGGTTGATCCCGATACTCCCACTCGTTGTCCGCTGTCCGCGGGGAAAAGTAGCGCTCCTTTGCCCGGGTCGAATCCTCATCCCTCCGGATTCCCGTGACGAGCGCATCCCACTTGTACTTTGCCAGTGCCTGCTGAAGGGCCATCGACTTTAACTCATGCGTTACCGTGACCGGATCATGCGTCTCGTATCCGATTCCACGCCTCCGGGCCTCCTCGTTCACAATCACAATCAGATCGATCTCATAATGCTTCCGAGCCCACTCCCGGAACGCCAACATTTCGGGAAATTCATACGTGGTGTCGATATGAACCAGCGGAAATGGAATCTTTCCTGCAAAAGCCTTCTTGGCCAACCAGATCAGAGTGTTCGAATCCTTGCCCATAGACCAAGGCATAGCCATATTCCTAAAATTCGCGAAAGCCTCGCGAAATATATAAATGCTCTGATCCTCAAGCTTTTGCAAATAAGACATAAATGATAGACTTTGTATGGATATCGATTATATTGCAAGTATGAATCTCGGTTCAAAAACAAAGGTAAAGCTGCCTTCGCCAAGCATTCCTGATCTGGATTCAAAATCTGCAGAGGAGCGATTGGACTGGGCCGCAAGGCACGATCCGGATCAGCTGGTATTGACCACCTCCTTTGGCGCGCAATCGGCCGCGCTGCTGCATCTTGCGACCCAACGAATTCCCACCTTGCCTGTTCTCTTTATCGATACGGGATACCACTTCCCCGAAACGCTCCATTTTGCGAAGGAGTTGCACAAAAAGCTGAATCTCAACCTGACAACGGTGCGTCCACGTCTTACCCCCCTGGAAATTGAGACCGAATTCGGCCGTTTATGGGAAATGGGTCCAACAGGGCTCGAGAAGTTTCATGAAATCATCCGGGTGGAGCCGATGCGCCGGGCCCTCTCCGAAATGAATCCCTCCCTTTGGATTGCGGGCCTGCGACGAGGCTCCTCGGAGTCGAGAGAGAAGCTGTCGGTTCTCTCCACATCCCAATCCCGACTCAAACTTCTGCCGATTCTTGAGTGGAGCGACCGTCAGATCGGTGAGTACCTGCGCTTGCACTCCCTTCCCTATCACCCCCTCTGGTCGCAAGGGTATGTCTCGATCGGTGACCGGGTGACAACAAAGCGACTGGATGAAGTCGCAAATCCCTCGGAACTCCGCCACTTTGGATGGAAACGGGAGTGCGGAATTCACGAAAAAGTTTAATTTCGCCCCAAAAAAGGTTCCTATTCCCTTCTCATTCACTTACGATACGCCTCTATGGCAGGAGAGGTTGTTGAAGTGGAGGGTGTCGTAAAGTCGGTGCTCAAGGGCACCCTCTTTCGTGTGGAGCTCGTCAATGGCCATACTGTTTTGGCGCACATTTCGGGCAAGATGCGCAAGAACTACATCCGCCTGAACATTGGAAACAAGGTGAAAATGGAAATGTCCCCCTACGATCTCACCAAGGGCCGTATTACCTATCGGATTCCGCCACCCTCGGCAGACGGCCAGCCCGCCGCCCCCGTGCCTCTCTAACTCTTTTTGTCCCGGGCGACCATTTCGGCATACGTCTCCCAAGGAATATCTCCCCCCTCGTCCCTGGGAATCCTCGTCAGCTCCGGGGAGTTGAAATCAATTCCAAAGAGCCCGAACCTGGGGTCGTAGGTCCCCCACTCGTAGTTGTCGGTCAGGGACCAGTGAAAATACCCGATCAGCGGCAAACCCTCCGCCTTGAGTTTTTGAACCTCCCCAACGTGTTGCCGTATGAAGTAACTCCGGCTTTGCTGGTCGCCACGCAGCAAACAGGGGTCGGAACTTTGGCAACGCCGCTCTGCCATCCCGTTTTCCGCGATCAGGATGGGAAGATCCGGGTACTCGGTGGCATAGCGCTCCACAAAAAAACGCAACCCCCGGGGGAGGGCCTTCCAATCCCACCACTTCGTGGTCAGGCTCTGCGTCAACCACTCCCGTAAACCGACCCGACCCAGGCGAAGATCGGAGAAGGTGGGAAGGCGCACCGCATTACCAACGAACGGGTCGTAGTAGTCGAAGGATATGAAATCCACCACCGGCTCCTCCCTTCGTTCCCTCACCAACGGAACAAGCCGGGAAAACGTGCTTTCATGCAGAAACTTCCGGCTCAGACCGTGCTGAATCTGCTTGAGAAACTCCCCGATTGCCTCCGAAAAAAGGCCGTGGTGGGGGAAATCCATGGCCCTGTACGCACGGGTAAATTCCCGGTACCGGTCGGTCAGAAATGCGAGAATCGGCTCCCCCCCCTCCGTTTGTCGCGCCGCCTCCAACACATCGACAAGCATCTTATCCATCCAGTACAGGTCACTGGCAAAGGTGTTGAAACTGAGCCTCGGAAATCCCCAATCCGGATGCAGCGAATACAGATCGTGGATTTCCCTTCGAACCCGAACATGCGCCTCCAGCATCGTCTGCAAGGCGCACAAAGCCGCCGCCCACCATGCTCTCCTCCCCGCTGGGAATGCGCCCACATTATAGGTGCAGGCCGCCAACATGTTCGGTTCGTTCATGGTGATAAACCATGTGGGCGGCGCGACTCCCCGTTCGGTGAGCTTCCGGTTCAGAACCTCCCAGAGTTTTCTTTCAAATTGGCTGAATATGAGCGGCGTTCTTTCGTCCAACCAAGGATCGGTTCCCAACCATTTTGGGGTCGTGAAATGACAAAGGGTGATTAACGGTTCCAGGTGCCGCTTTCGGAGCGCCGCGATCATGTCCACATAGCGGTTCAGTGCCGCCTCCTGGAACACAGCCGGTTCAGGGTCAGGCTGGACTCTCGTCCAGTCCACCCCCAGGCGATACCCCGTCAACCCCATCATTTCCGCCCGGTCGAAATCCTCCTCGTAGCGGTTCCAGAAGTCGACCGACCGACCGGAACGGGAAACTTTTCCCGACCTCTCCCACTCCGCCCAGTTATTTTGCGGCTCCCCTTCCCCATTGTATCCCCCCTCATGTTGGTAGGGACACGAGGACACCCCCCAGAGAAACTTCTCCGACCTCCAATCGTTTTTCATCGCTTCCGAACCTGCTCTGCCATCTCCTCCTGTTGGTCGTTGTTCACCTCGACCGGAACGGGGTCCGATTCGGCCAAAAGGGTCCGAACCACCGTCTCAGCCGCCTTGGGACGCCCCATTCTTTGCGCCGATACCCTCATTCTCTTCAGCCGTTCGGGATCCGAGAGCAAACCACCCACCTTGTATCCCAACGTCATGATCTCATTGCATTTGATCGCCACCCCATTTTCCAATAGTTGGTCGCTGTTTCTCTCCTCCTGCCCCGGGATGGGGTCATAAATGGCCATCGGCAGATGACAAACCATCGCCTCGGCCGAGGTCATGCCTCCCGGCTTGCTGATGAGAAGATCCGCGGCAGCCATCCACTCCGACATGTTCTCCACATACCCCTGCACCCGGAAGTCCACTTCCCCCGCATCCGTTCGGGCCACCTCCTGCTCCACCAAGGCTTTTGCATCGGGATTTTTTCCGCAAATCACCACGACCTGGGTCTTGCGATTCAGTTGCCGCAACGACTTCACCACCTGTTCGGCAGGGTTCACCCCCAACGCCCCGGCCGAAACCAGAACGACGGGGCAGTCAACCGCCAGACCCAGTCTTTTCCGAAGAGCCAATGGATCCAGTGAGGGGCCGAACGTGGGATCCACGGGGATGCCGCTCACGGTGACGCGATCAGCCGGGAGACCCAGCATGGTCAAATAGGCCTTCGTCTCGTCCAGCGCCACAAAGTACCTGTGAAACGCCCGTGATAGCCACATTGCATGGAAATCATAATCGGTCACCACGATGGAGAGTTTGGCGCGAATCGTCTTCTGGGTGATCAGATGGGAGATGATTTCCGCGGGCATGAAGTGGGTGCACACGGTGATGTCAGGCTGAAGCTGGGCAATCAGACGCACGAGGGGGCGGGTGTTGAGGCGATCCAAAAGAAGCCTCATCTTGTCGGTTTTCCAAGGCTCGTCGCTCTTGTCATACCACCACCCCAGCAGGGTGGGAGCGTCCTGAACAAGCGTCAGGTAAAGTTTGGAATAGAAATCCCGGAACAGTTTGTTCGTGAAGGCCAAGGCATCCACATTCACCACCTCCCCGATCCCGGGGGTGGCGCGGCATACGGATTCGATCGCGGCCGCCGCCCGAAGATGTCCGGTTCCCGCACTCGCGGATAAAATAAGAACTTTTTTGGGACGATTCACCATTCTTCAGCCTACCCGACGAAACACACCGAGGAATCCCTAAAAAGAGTTCCCTCGCTCCGCGAATAGGTCGGGTTGCAGTTTCGGACTTTTTCCCTGCTTGGGATTCTTGGGCTTGATTCGGGCCGGTTTGCCGGAAGCGTCGGTCTCCCCCTCCTCCAATCCCTTCAATATTTCACCCGCTCGATTCAGGACCGTTTCGGGCAGGCCGGCCAACCGGGCCACCTGAATCCCATAACTGCGGTCCGCTTCCCCCTCCACGATCCTGCGCAAAAAGACCACCCGGTCTTTCTCCTCCCGAACGTCGACACGGTAGTTCCTCACCCCCTTTCGTGTCAGCGCGAGCTCGGCCAGCTCATGGTAATGGGTGGCGAACAGGGTCTTCGCCTTGACCTCGTCATGAAGGTGCTCCCCCACCGCCCATGCGATGCTGAGTCCGTCCAAGGTGCTCGTCCCGCGACCGATCTCATCCAAAATCACCAAACTATCCTCCGTGGCGTGATGCAGAATCATGGCTGTTTCGTTCATCTCCACCAAAAAAGTGCTCTGCCCCCTGGCCAAATCATCTCCGGCACCAATTCTTGTAAAGATCCGGTCCAGGATCGGCAGTTCGGCCGACGCGGCCGGCACGAAGGAGCCGATTTGTGCCAGGAGACAGATGAGGGCTGCCTGCCTCAAATACGTGCTTTTTCCGGCCATATTGGGACCGGTCAGGATCATCAGCGTTCCCTGTTCTCCCCCGATCCACAGGTCATTCGGAACAAACGGATCCGCCCCCCCCGCCAGCAACTGCTCCACGACCGGATGCCTCCCTGCCACAATGTGGAGACAACGATCCTCCCTCATGGTGGGGCGCACATATCCCCATCGGCGTGCGGTCGTTGCCAGCCCGGCCAAAGCATCCAAAGTCCCCAGGGCCGAGGCGGTTTTCTGCAGGGACTCACTCCGTGAGAGAACCGACTCCCGAAGTTGTCCGAAGAGTTCCAACTCCCGCGCAGTCGACTTCTCCTCCGCACCCAGGATTTTTGACTCCATCTCCTTGAGTTCGGGTGTCACATATCTCTCGGCCTGGGCCAGGGTTTGCTTTCTCTGATACTCCTTGGGCACCTGATCCAGGTGGGTCTTGGTGACTTCGATCCCGTATCCGCTGATGTTATTAAAGCGGATCTTCAGGCTTTTGATTCCGGTCCTTTCGATCTCTTTAGCCTGGAGTTCCGCAATCCATGATCTCCCCTCGCGCATGGCCGTGCGGTGCGAGTCGAGAATCTTGTCATACCCATCACGTATCATCCCTCCCTCCCGAAGGGACGCAGGGGGATCATCTGCCACGGCACGACTCAGCTCTTGGGCCAAGGATTCCTGCAAATCGATTGATTCACTGATCCTTCGATTCAGTTTTCCCGCCAACGCCAGTCCCTTGCTTTGGATGACGGGAAGGACGTTGAGGGTCGTTCGCAACGCCAAAAGATCCCTTGCCGTGCCCGAACCCCCGGCCAAACGCCCGACAAGTCGGCCCAGATCCCTTACTTCCAAGAGAGTCTCCCGAAAATCGTCCATCGCCCCCACATCATCCAGAAAGCCAGCCACGGCATCATGCCGCTCCTCCACCTCGGTTCTGTTCCGCAAAGGTCTCAGCAGCCAGGAACGCAGCTCCCGGCCTCCCATCGCGGTCTGGGTCTGGTCGATCGCCCGCAGCAGGCTTGTCGAGACCCCGGGCGAAGCCGAATCAAAGATCTCCAGATTCCTTTGGGTTGCCGAATCAACCTGCAGATATCCCTCGGACAGGAGAGGCTTGGGGACCTGCCAGTGTCGCATCCCCCCTTTCAGGGTTTCCCTGACATAACGCACCAAGGCGCCGCCCGCACCCACTGCCGGACCCATTCCCCTGCAGCCGAAGCCATCCAGGCTCTGGACGCGGTAGTGCTCACACAGCACCGTTCGTCCGGCATCCTCCTCCAACGACCATTCGGGAATCCGGGTTACCGTTGTTCGGGCATCCATCCACGCAGGAATCTCTGTCTCCTCCTCCGAAACCAGAATCTCCGCAGGATGGGTTTTTTTAATCTCATCTTTGCACGCGACCTCATCCCTCGGCTCCGACAACCGAAACTCCCCCGTGCTTGCGTCCAACAAGGCAAAGCCCCAAGGCCCTTTTTTCCCGTCCCCCCGACGGACCGCCCCAAGCCATCGGGGCAATTTGGGGTCGGTCAACTCCAGCCCCGTGGCACACCCCGGACTTAGGATCTTGGTGATCGCCCGATCCACCATCTGCCCGCTTTTGGCCTCCCCCATCTGGTCACACAGCGCAACTCTTCGCCCTGCGGCCAGCACCTTGGCGATGTACCCCTCCGCCGCATGGTACGGCAACCCACACATGGGGATACCATTCCTCTTGGTGAGGGTAAGGTTCAGCAAACGAGACCCCTCATCCGCATCTTCAAAAAACAGCTCATAAAAGTCCCCCAGGCGGAAGAAGAGGAATGTGTCCTTGGGAACCTGCGCGCGAAGCCCACGGTACTGGCGCATCATCGGGGTGGATCCATCGGACATTCCTCCTTTTTCCCTGACTCGTCCTCCCAGCTCAATCCACAAGGATGCAAGCTGTGCATAGTGTGGAAAACTTATAAACTCGGTTTGTGCGCGTCATCATCACGGGTCTGGTCGGGCAATATCCCTTTGGGGGAGTGATCTGGGACTACCTCCAATACCTGCTCGGCTTCCGTTCCCTGGGCCACCAGGTCCTCTATTTGGAGGACTCCGGCGCATGGCCTTACGATCCCGAGGCCGGAACAATCACATCGGACTGCTCCTTCGCGCTCCAATCCCTGGAAAAAATCTTCCACGATTTCGACCTCGATCATGCCTGGGTTTACCGGAACGGTGCCGATGGAAAGTTTTACGGAGCCGGGGAAACGGTAGCCCGCGAGTGGCTCCGCCACGGGGACCTGTTGGTCAACGTCTCCAGTGCGGGTTGGCTGCGGGATTACGACCTCCGCGTGGGACACAAAATGTTTATCGATGGGGATCCCATGTTTTGCCAAATCGGTCTCCTGGATGGATCGAATCCGCTCTACGCAGGTCGGCTGCGCAACCACGACAGCCACTTCACTTTCGGACTTTCCGTGGGGCAACCCGGTTGTCCCGTTCCCTTGGACGGGATCACCTGGCACCCCACCGTCCAGCCGATTGCCATCGATCAGTGGCCTGTCACGCCGGTCTCAGCCGATGCACCTTGGACTACGGTGATGAACTGGTCCAGTTATCAGCCCAAGGTCTGGGAGGGACGAACCTACGGGCAGAAGAGCCTGGAGTTTCATCAATTTCGGGATTTGCCATCCAGGACGAACGCTCCTCTTCGGCTGGCCATGGGGCTCGGCGTGGACGGACAACGCCCCGCCCAAGAGTTGCGTCAACTCGGCTGGGACCTGGTCGAACCCCAAGAGGTCGTTCCGGATCACAGATCCTACCGCTCTTTTCTCACCTCCTCACGCGGGGAGTGGAGTGTTGCCAAACACGGATACGTGGAGGCAAAGACCGGTTGGTTTAGCTGCCGGACGGCTTGTTACCTCGCGGCTGGCCGACCTGCGGTTGTTCAGGATACAGGCTGGAGTCGTCATCTTCCTTCCACGCGGGGGGTTCTCTCCTTCACCACCCTCCAAGAGTCGGCAGAACGCCTGGCCGAGGCGAACCGCGACTACTCAGAACACTCCAAAGCCGCTCGGGAAATTGCCCTTGAGTTTTTTGATGCAAAGAAAGTATGCCGTGAGCTGCTGAACAAGGTCTGACCCAGGTGAAGGTCGCCTCTCCAATTCAGCGTTTCCAGGCAAAATACAAAACCAGGAAGAGGAAGAGCCAAAAAAGCAAGCTGATGCCGATTGAAATCAGCAGGACCAAAGTACGGTTCTTCACCGGTTTCCCCTGCGCCTCTTGATCCTGTGGGGAGAATCTTATCATGGGGATCCGACCCCATTCCCCATGGCCCATGGTAGTTGGGTGGCACGGACAATTTTCAATTTTTGATAAATCGCTTTTCTCTGGTTTTTGATCGTCCCCTCGGTTGTGCCCAGTTTTTTGGCCACCTGTTGAGCGGAGCTCCCACGTACCAACATCTGGGCGACCTGCATTTCCCGCGGGCTCAGATGCTGGAGACCGTGTTTCGAGTCCTGGGTCTCAAGGGCAAGATTCACCGTGGGGGTCGCACTCGACCTGCCCTCGAGCACTTGATGGATGCAGTGCAACCACTCCTCGGGACTATCCCGGAAATCCAGAAGACCTTTCGCACCCCGCTCTTTCCACCAAACCGCCGTCCGCGGGGTAAAGTTGTCATCAAAAATGATCGGGTCACCTTTGCAGCGCTTGGGCAGGATGGATCCTTCCGCGGGAGAGATTCGGGTGGATACAAAGACCAACCGGACCGGGGCCTCGGCGGTGCGCAGTTCACTTGGATGCGAGACCCTCAGAAGCCGACAAGGAAACCGGGCTTCGAGCCACTCATGAAAAAGGGTCCCAAGAAAACTTCGATCCTCGCAAATGGCGAAATACAAGGCCTCGCCCGAAGCTTCAGGGGGAGATGAATTTCCATGTTCCATTTTATATCAGGCGATTGCTTTAGGCTTGGATTGCCGAAGGTGTTACTTTCATGCACAGTTTAACGATGTTATTTCGCGAGGAAACGGGTGAATCAGATGCTGTTTTTTGGCCATTAGAAGAGTCTGTATGCATCTGTGAATTCTTCCTCAAGTTTGGGATAAGCGGTGCAAATAATGTGACCAGCGGAACACCCGGTGCCACCCTGCCCAAGCCAAGATAGACAAAAGCCTCGTCTCGCTACCCGAATGACTGCATCAACCAGCACCAAGCTCTCGGCAACAGCGCAAGGGGTTTTCGTGACCACACTTGCCCAACTTGCCATGGGTGCCTGTTCCCAATGGCTGCATCACGTCTCCCCACACTGGTCATCATCCCTTTGGTTCGGCTCAGGAGCTGCCCTGGGTTGCGTCCTTTTAGGCGGACCTTGGATGCTCCTGGGGGTCTATCTTGGACTTATCGCATACCATTTCCTCATCACAGGAACCCTGCCGGTTTGGATGGCTTTGCTTTTGCCGCTGGCAAACGTCGCGGAGACCTCGTTGGCCTGGTTTCTTCTCACCAAGGTGGCTCGCGGTTTTCAACCGTGGATGCGAGAACAACGGGATATCGTCATCTTTCTCATCGCAGCCCCTTGGATCCCCGCACTTGTCAGCGCCCTGACCGCACAAATCCTTCTATCCATCCCTCATATCATCCCCCGCGTAGATTTTCAGGGTGAGTTGATAACGTACGCGCTGGGAAACGCGGGTGGGATCATTCTCATTACCCCCTTGATTCTACTTTGGCGGGATATACGCAAGTATGACTGGACTTCGCCCCGGGGGCGTCAAATGGTCACCTTTAATCTTTTCACCCTAATCCTGATATCCATGTTTTTCCAGGCCCCGGCTTTTCGCGCGATACTCATTGCCCTTTTGCTCCCCCAGGTCGTATGGGGCGTATGGATCAATGGACTCAAAGGGGCAACGATTTCGTTTTTTTTACTCTCTTTCCTTTTTGTTTCCCTCAAGAACGAACATGAATCGTCCCACTACCAACGATGGTTGAAAAAATATTCGGTTACGGAGAGCGCGGAAAAAGGCCGCTTCCCATCCCCAGATCTGCCATCCCAGGCTCTCAGGGGAACGCGCAGAACAGAGGAGGTCGGTATCTTGATTCTTTTTTGCATCACCATGTTTCCGCTCGGCTTGGCGGCGGATACGCTTCGTGCCAAATCTCAGAGAGATAGTTGGGTGATGGATTCGATCGACTCCTCCCTCTGGACCTGGAGTGCCGTTACGGGCTACAGGATCGATCAGGGATCTGTTTCTGAGAAGATTTCCAAAAAATACGCCCTCTTTAGCGGCAAGGCGCGAACAGGGCAGATCAAAATTCCGTCCAAGGACCCCTCCAAGCCTGCGTACTTATCCCACTGGCGGATTACTCAGGTTTCCGCAACGGGCGAACCGCTCGAGGTGACCGGACTTCTTCACTGCCTTCGTCTTGAGGAGAGGGCCGAAAAAGCGGAGCACCATGCGGAAATATCCAGGATGGAGGTGGCTACCCTCCGATCCAGGTTCAACCCTCACTTGCTCTTCAACTGCCTTACTGGCCTGCGCGCCGTCATTCAGCGCAACCCGTCCCACGCACGGGACTTTGTCACACGCCTCGCAAGGTTTCTCAGGACAGCAGTCGACTCCCAACTCCATCCTCTGATTCCCATCGAGCAGGAGGTGGCTCTTTGCCTTCAATACCTCGAGCTTGAGAACATCCGGGGGAAAAAGATCACCTGCAAAACCAACATTTCCCGGCACGTCCGCAATAACCACATCCCCCCGATGAGTATCCAGACTTTGGTCGAGAATGCGGTTCAGCACGGGCACTACACCCCAAAACGATCGTTATGGATCCGAATCTCGGCCCGAGTACGAGCTGACGGAAAATTGTGCGTGTCGGTCTCCCAACCGGGAAAGCTGAACTCATCCTCTGAAGGAAAAACATCGGCAGGAATCGCACTCGTCCGACATCACCTGGCTCTTCTTTATCATAGCGAGGGAACGGTTGAGCTCTGTGAAAAACAGAAGGGGGTGGTTACAGCAACCATCCTCGTGCCCATGGAGCGAGATCCGATATGAAGCAGTTGTCGGTGGTGGTCATCGATGATGAACCACTGTGCCGCCAGGATTTGCGGGATGTCCTTGGTAAATTTCCCCATGTGAATTTTCTCGGTGAGGCTGAAACGTTGCCCGAGGCCACGGATCTGATTCACAAGGCAATGCCAGATCTCCTTTTTTTGGACCTTTCCCTTGGACACAGGAGCGGATTCGATTTCTTTCGATCCATATCGCCCGCCCCATTATGCATCGCGGTGACGGCCGACCCCACACAGGGCGCAACGGCTTTCGATTTCGATTTTGTCGACTACCTCGTCAAGCCGGTGGAGGAAGCGCGACTTGGCCAGGCCCTGAAGCGTGCCATACGACGAATCGGCGATGACAGAACGAGACAGATGCCGACTTTTCTCGTGGAAATCTCAAAAAAGAAAGTCCTTCTCCAAGGTGCGGAAATTCAGCAGATCGCAGCGATGGGTAACTACGTGGTTCTCCATTCCGGAAAAGGCAAAGGAATTCTCCGCTCCACCATGCGGGAAACACTCGCTCAATTTCCCAAGGGTTCGTTTCTTCAACTATCCCGGGGGCGGTGGATCGCGCATGACCAGATCGAAGGTTGGGAGAAGAAGGCATCCAAACTTTTTTTGTGCCTGAAGGATAAAACTCTCCTGCCTGTCTCCCGTCGCAACAAATCCTCGCTTCTCAGGTTTCTTACCCCCCCCCAGAAATAGCGTAAGTAATTACTAGTCATATATCTATACGATTTTTGAAAAAATATTCAGGGTTTTTTACGAAAACCTGGTGAGTGGGCGGAATGGTAGATGCAATTTTATGATCCGGAGGTATACTTTCCAAATGTTGAGAGCTGCATTTCCGATTTTTTTCTCGGCACTTCTTTGTTTTCAAATCATTGGGGGTCAACTCCGTTCGGAAACATTGCGTCCGAGTCCAGGTTCCCAGGCCACTGCCATGCTGGTTCAAAAACTCCTGCAGGATCACCATTTTGCAGGAAAACCGCTCACGGAGGAAAAGGCCAAGGATTGGATCAAGGCGTATATGGAGTCCCTCGACTACAATCATGCCTTCTTTTTGGATAGCGATCTGGTCGCCTATCAAAACACCTACGCCTCCCAACTGGCCCAGTTGACTCAACAGGGAAACACCACCCCGGCATTTGAAATTTTTGCTGGATTCAATGAACGGGTTCGCGACCGTTTGGCGTGGATCAAAAAACGCCTTCTTCTTCCTTTCGATTTCTCATCCGACCAGAGTTACGAAATCGACCGCACAAAAGTGGGTTGGCCGGTCGACGCCGCCGCCGCCAATGAGCTTTGGGAACGTCGCCTGAAGTTCGACATGCTGAGGGAAAAACTGGCTCCCAAAACGAAAAGCGCCAAGGAGAAGAAAAAAACCGACGAAGATCCCCTGGCGACGGTGACAAAACGGTACGACCGCCTGATCAAAAACCTTGAGGAGTACGACAACGAGGAAATTCTCCAACTCTACCTCACCTCCCTGGCCAGCCTGTACGATCCGCACTCCAGCTATATGAGCGCGGCCACCCTGGAGGATTTCTCCATCGGCATCAAATTGGCTCTCTGCGGGATTGGGGCGGTGCTTGCCTCCGAGGATGGCTACTGCGTCATCAAGGAGCTGGTCCCGGGGGGGCCCGCGGATCTGGACGGGCGATTGAAGGTGGGCGACAAAATCATCGGCGTGGCCCAAGGGGAAAACGCCTTCGACGACATTGTGGACATGAAGTTGCGGAATGCCGTAAAGAAGATCCGCGGCCCCAAAAATACCCTTGTGCGTCTTCAGGTGATCCCGGCGGGAAGCAACGCGGGAGAGCAGCGGGAGGTGCAGATCACACGGGACGAGGTCAAATTGGCCGCCCAACAGGCCACCGCATCAGTTTACGATGTTCCCAAACCAAGCCGCCCCGCAACTGCAGCTGCCGATTCCGCTCCCCCGAAAAAAACGAAGGAAGATCCGAATTGGTGGGAGAAGACAGTCAGCAGCCTGACGGGGAAAGAGCCCTCGAAGGACTCCGGGACGCCCCAAAAAGTCACTGAGATCCCCCCCGTTCCTTCCGACTCCTGGCGGATCGGCGTCATCGACCTGCCTAGTTTCTACGGTGAGGTCGGAGGCGCCGATTCGGCCGCAAGTGGGAACGGGGCACGCCCTCGCTCCACCTCCGAGGACGTGGAAGTTCTCCTGAAAAAGCTGAATCAAGCTCAGGTGGATGGAGTCATCCTCGATCTCCGAAAGAACGGAGGGGGCCTTCTGGACGAGGCGGTGACCCTCACCGGCCTTTTCATTGACCAGGGACCGGTTGTTCAGGTTCGGGACAGCAAGGGGACGGTCATTCAAAGGACCGACGACCATCCTGGCTCCCTTTATCAAGGCCCCCTGCTGGTGCTGACAGGACGCCGCAGCGCCTCTGCCTCTGAAATTGCCGCCGGTGCCCTGCAAAACTACGGCCGTGCCCTGGTGGTGGGAGAGAAAAGCACCCATGGCAAAGGCACCGTGCAGGCGGTCGTCGAACTGGGACGGTTTCTGAAACAGGGCAATGAAAAGGCCCAACCGCAGGCGGGAGCGGTCAAACTCACCATCCAAAAATTTTACCTTCCCAACGGACACTCGACCCAGAATCGCGGCGTCATCCCCGACATCTCCATTCCCTCCCCCCTGGACTACATGAAAATCGGGGAATCCGACCTGCCCAATGCCCTCCCTTGGGACGAGATTGGACCCAGCCGGTTCTCCGCCACCAAAATCGATCCATCCTTAAAAGGAGTTCTTCAGGAAAAATCAAAAGATCGGATCGCCTCCGACCGAAATATGGAGTTCCTGAAGGCGGACATCGAGAAAGTCCGTGCGAGGATCGAGTCGGGCAAGATCTCGCTCAACGAGACGAACCGGATTCAGGAAAAAAATGTGGAGGATCTCCGCAACGACGAACGCAAGAAGATCGAGGAACGGCTGGAGAAGAGCTCCGAGCCCAAGGCGCGTCTTGTGATCGATGACAAAAAAGGAGTCATCCTCTCGGACAAGGACCCCAAAAAGAAAAAACCCACCCTGGAAGATTCGGCTGACGGGGAGTCCGAGGGTGTCACCGATGCGGTCGACTTGGCCGAGGCCTATGAACTTGGTGAGGCTCTCCAAATCATGAAGGATTGGCTCAATTTTCAATCCACGCATGGTGGCTCAACGATTGCCAAGGATCGGTCAAATCCCCCCACCGCCTTAAAATAATCGATGGCTCGCACGGCCTCCACACAACGACTGGTCTTGGGGACCGCTGCCCCGGATTTCACGCTTCCTGACCCCCATGGGAAGCTCTGGTCCCGGGAGAAGTGCGCGCAGGGAAAGCCCCTTGTCGTGGTTTTTGCCTGCAACCACTGCCCTTATGTCGTCCACATCCGCGAGGCCCTAGGGCGGATTGCGGCTGAGTTCATCCCCAAAGGGATCTCCTTTGTTGCGATCAACTCCAACGACGCCGACCAGTATCCGGAGGATGCACCGGACAAGATGCCTGCCTTCGCCCAGGAAGCTGGATGGCACTTTCCGTACCTGGTGGATTCGAGCCAGACCGTCGCCCACGCATGGCATGCCGCCTGTACCCCCGACATCTTTGTGCTGGATGCCCTCGGACACCTTGTTTACGCAGGCCAGTTCGATTCAACCCGACCCAAAAGCGGTGCGGTCGCCTCAGGCGCTGACCTCCGCTCCGTGCTTCAATCCATTCTGGCAGGTCACAGCGTTCCCTCGCCCCAGGTCCCTAGCCTGGGCTGCAACATCAAGTGGAAGCCCGGGAACGAGCCGAAGTCCTAAAGCATGGCTCTCCAAGTCAGCGTAAAGTTGCGGGCAGAAGGATCAGGAATGTCTGCGCCACAAGCAGGCTGGTGATATAGAAAAAAGCCGCCTCCTCCCAGGGCATCTCGCCAGCAATTTTCCAGCCCGTGATCTGTTTTGGATCGAAGTACCAGATCCCTTTCTGGATCGCGTACCAGTCCGCCAGACAGAGGTAGGTTCCGATCGCCAACGTGGGCACCAGAACATGCCAGGAGTAAGCCAAAAGCATGGGCCCCGCGACAATCCACTGAATGAATACAACGGGCAAAAACCAGAACAAGAGGTGCCAGGCATAGTGAATCCGTTGATCTCGGTTGGGCCACTCCTTAAGGGCGACTCCCACCGCAATCCAACAAACGAACAGGATCCCCAGATGGCGAAGAACCTGGGGCTCCCCAATCCAACGCGGCATCGGCGCCCCTGCGGGGGGTTGGAACCAGTGAAGAAAACCCCAACTCAGCATCATCACCTCGAGGGACTGGATGACGAAAAAGGCATACTCCTCGACGGGAAGTTTTCCGATGCGGAACCGGATCCGCTCCGGGGGGAAATCCCAGATTCCTCGAGCGACCGCCCAGTTGTCCCACGGCGAGGTGAAGGCAACCACGATCCCCAGAATCGCCAACATCACGATTACCATCTCCCCTGGCCAAAAACCTTTGCCCGAAAAGAAAAAGAGAACCAGAAGCAGGGGAAGATTAAAGGCGAGATGGAATCCACTGTAAGTCATGCGTCTCCTATCGGTTTCCACCCTCCCAGCCCGCAGTGCAAGCCTGATGTTTCCCCCGCCGTGATGTTTCGGGTACAAAGGAAAGATGAGCGTCCTTGTCATTGCGGGCCCCACGCACACACCTCTGGATGCCGCCCGGGAGATTTCCAACCGCTCCACGGGACGAACGGGGTTGCTCGTGGCCGAAGCTCTTCACCGTTCGGGTCTCACCCCGCGCCTCTGGCTGGGCGAGAATATCACCCACCCCATCCCGCCGTACTTGCCTACCGATGCCCGTTTTCACACCGTCCATGACCTAAAGAAGCTGATCGATCACACTCCTCTGGATGGTTTCCAGGCGATTCTTTTGCCGGCAGCCCTGTCCGATTACGACTTTCTCGGGGCAGCAGGCCCCGACCAACGCCCCCTTTCACAACAAAAATGGCCGGGTTCCCTTTCCAGGATTGATATCCAACTCCGGCCTGCTCCGAGAATTCTGCCGTTACTACGCACTCTGGCGCCGAAGGCGAAATTGGTCGGATGGAAGTGGGAGGCGTCAACCAGCCTTAAGGAGGCGGAACAATCAGCCAGGAGACAGAGCGAGGAGAATAAGACCGAAGCCACCGTTCTGAACGGTCCCTCCTACGGACCGGGCTATCTGTTTCTTCCCAAGGACGCCCCTGGCATCCCCTGCTCGGACGCGGACGAGCTGGGAAGAGTTCTGGCTTTTTTTCTTACAACTTAAATTTTGGCTACAGAACGTAGAGGATCGAATAAAGAAAGATCCAAACCACGTCGACAAAGTGCCAGTAGTATCCGGTCAGCTCCTCAAACGTGTGGGACGGATCGGGGGTTTGGCCTGAGAAAAGTTTCATCTGCCGCAACGCGGACCTCCATACGGTCAAGAGAATCGCCAGCAGGCCCAGAAATACGTGCAACCCGTGAAAACCGGTCATGGTGAAAAAGCAGGATCCGTATGTTCCGTAGGTATTGAACCACATCCCTTCATGCTTCAGATGCATCCACTCCCAGGCCTGGACTCCCAGGAAAATCACCCCAAAAAGCGCGGTAAGGGCATAGCCGATCAGACCGCTCCCCCCTTTCCGCATCCGAACCTCACCCCAATGGTAGGTCATGCTGCTCGAAAGGAGGATGATGGTGTTGGCAATCATCACCCAGTTCAGGAAGGTCGGGGGTATTTTTACCCCGATCTCAGGTGCCCCGGGGGGTGGCCAGTTCCCCTGCCCTTGGGCAATTCTCAGCACAATGTAACCGCCAATCAGACCCGCAAAGAGCATCGCCTCCGAAGCCAGGAATACCAGCATGCCGAACTTGGGCAGGGTGAAACGCTGGCCGGACGAGGGCGAGGTTATCCCATGGGCAGAGGAGATCACGGTGGTCGACATCGTGGGTTTCGATTTAGGGTTGGATCGGCTCCTTGGCGATAATGAAATAAACCCAAAATGCGGTCATGATGGCCGCAGCCGCGACAAGAAGGAGGAGGATCCGAAGATTGGCGTTGCGCAAGGAGGTCATGATCATCGCGAGTCCGAAACCAGCAGAATCAGTAGGATAGGCAGGTAGAGGATCGAACCAAGAAAGAGATTGCGAGCTGAGGAAGCCGAGGGCTTCCAGGCAAAGTTTACAGCACAATAGGTATACCCCAGACCAAGAAGAACCGCTCCCGCCCCGTACAGCCATCCCGCAGATTCCAACGTCACGGGCCAAAGTGAGGCCGGCAGCAAGGCACAGCAGTACAGCACGGAGACCAAACCCGTCACCCTGCCCTCCTCATCCCTGCAGGGCAACATGCGGAATCCCGCGCGCCGATAATCCTCCCGGTAGCGCCATGCGATCGCCATAAAGTGCGGAATTTGCCAAAGAAACAGAATTGAGAAAAGGGCCCAACCTTCCATTTCGATCCGGCCGCGACCTGCTGAGAAACCGATCAGCGGGGGAATCGCACCCGGAACGGCACCAACGAGGGTGTTGAATGCCGTCCAGCGCTTCATCGGGGTGTAGACAAAAAGATAAAGGGCGAGCGTCGCTGCCGCTAAAAATGCTGCGGGGGCGTGGACACCGAAATACAACGTCGCCAAACCAACTCCCGCCATCCCAGCCCCTCCGATCAAAGCCTCATCCGGGCTGACCCTGCCGGCGGGCAAGGGACGGTCCGCGGTGCGGATCATTTTTGCGTCCAGATCCCTTTCCATCCACTCGTTCAAAACGGCTGCGGCAGCCGCAACCAGAGATGTGCCAAGAAGCGTGCAAAGCGTCCGCCCCAGCTCCAAATGCCCCGCTGCGCCGCAATAGAGCCCCACCAGAGTGGTCAAAAGCACAAGCAGGCTAAGTCGTGCTTTCGCAAGCTCAGACCAGTCCTGAAGCCAGGCGCGAAGCCCTGCAGCCGTACCTCTCGCAGACGTCAACGCTTCAGGAGAATGGTTCATTGGGAGACATGCCTCACGGCCTTGATTCGGCTTCGGCTGGCCCTCGTCAACGGCAGATCCTGGGTGGATCGCCAGGAGGCCAATCCCAACAACCACCCCGTCAAGGTCAGGGATGCACCCAACAGCACATGGGCGGTCGCGATCTCAGGCAGTCGACCCGTCCAAAGGATCGAAATGCCCAGAAGCATTTGGGAGACGGCCAGAAAGACCCAAGCCACCATTCCACGGGACCACCATGACGGGGTCATCGCCGAACGCACGCTCCAGATGGCACCCCAAAGAATTCCAACGGCTGCCAAAATTCCAAGGGTGCGGTGCAGAATCTGGCAAAGGATGAGGGCTCCCGTCGTCTCCGGCCAGTGCAGTTGGGTGGCCCGAACCTGGTTGATCTTGCCGAGAACGGCTGAATCCCAAAAAGCGGGCATCCACTCCCCATAAATTTTTGGAAAGTCCGGAACCGATAAAAAGCCAGGTCCCTCATGCCTCATGAAAGCGCCGAGAATGGTTTGGGTGAAAACAACCGCGGTCATGAACCAGACCATTTTGGCACGGCTTCGGGCAAGATCATCTCCGTGACCCGGATTTTGCCAGAACCGGGACAAGACCAGCGCCAAACTTCCGGCCACCAGCAGGTACCCCTGCGCGAGACACCCGTGCAGGAGACCCAGCACCGAGGATGCCTGAAGTACCCTCTGCCCGCCCAAAATCCCCTGCAACACCACCAGGACCGAGGCCGCAAGTGCCAGACGGCGGGCCCATCCCTGGGGCTGGGTGAAAAACACCCAGGCCGTGACAAACAGCGTGATCAACCCAACTCCTGAGGCAACCAAACGGTGCGAGTGTTCCAAAAAAATAAACACGGAGGATGTCATGCTGGACCATGGATAAACGAACAAGTTGTGGCCGAACGTTCCCGGCCAATCCGGAACGGCCATCCCCGCAACACGGGTGGTCACCTGCCCGCCCAGGGTGATCAAAAAAAGGATCGCCCCGACCAGGAAGCAGGCCGCACGAAAGAGACCTCGGGACGGGGCGCTCGCCTCCATTTATCCCACTGCAACCGCGTGTTTCGGCTTGCCCGAGGGGGATTCGGAGATCGGCGGTTCGTTCTGCATGATGTAATCCCGCACATGCCCCGGAACGCTGTAGTCGTAAGGCCCGCGATAAACGGTGGGTGTGGTCCCGAAATTCCCGTGTCCCGGAGGGGATGCCACCGTCCACTCGAGAGTGGTCGCCTCCCAAGGGTTGTTCCCTGCGGGAGCGCCAACCTTGAGGCTTCGGAAAAAGTTCCAAAGGAAGATGAACTGGGAGAAGCCAAGACCGATGGCCGCCAAAGTGATGAACTGGTTGATGGGTTGAAGCGCCCGCAGATGCTCGTACGCCGTGGGGTCGGCAATCCGACGCATCATTCCCCCCAAACCCACATTGTGCATGGGAAAGAAACAGAGGTTAAAAAAGACGAAGGTGAGGGCGAAGTGAATCTTTCCCAAGGTCTCGTCCAACATCCGTCCGAACATTTTCGGATACCAAGTGTAGAGGGCGGCAAAGATGCCAAAAATGCTTCCTCCGAACAAAACGTAGTGAATGTGAGCGACGATGAAGTATGTGTGATGGACAAAGATATCCACCGGAGTGGAGGCCATGAAGATTCCCGAAAGGCCACCGATAACGAACATCAAAACGAAGGCCAAGGCATTGAGCATGGCCGTGGTAAAACGAATCGATCCGCCCCAGAGGGTGCCCAGCCAGTTGAACGTTTTGATGGCGGACGGAACGGCGATCACCATCGTTGAGACACCAAACGCGGCCGAGAGCACCAGATTCATTCCCGATACGAACATGTGGTGACCCCAGACGATGAACCCCAGGAAACCGATGGCCACCATCGCGTAGACCATTGCCCGGTATCCAAAAATCGGTTTTCTGGCAAAAATCGCCAACACATCGCTGACCAGTCCCATGGCGGGAAGGATCATGATGTACACCTCCGGGTGGCCGAAAAACCAGAACAGATGCTGCCAAAGAAGGGGTTGCCCCCCGTGCGCCGGATTAAAGAAGTTGGTCCCGGAATTCAGATCCAAAAAGAGCATGGCGGCGGCTGCGGAAAGAACCGGGACGGCCAACAAAAGTAAAAAGGCCGTAATGAAAAGCGCCCAAACGGCGAGAGGCATCCGGAAGAAGCCCATTCCAGGAGCCCTCATGTTGACGATCGTGGTGATGTAGTTGAAGGCCCCCATGATCGAGGCGAGTCCATTGATGAAAATACCCACGCACCAGAGACTCTGACCGATCTGGGTGTTGTTGTAGGCGGCGACGGAGCTCAACGGTGCGTACGAGGTCCATCCACCCGCAGCAGCTCCCCCGGCGACCAAAAAGCTGGCCATCAAAATGATTCCAGACAAGGCGTAGGCCCAGTAGGACAGCTCATTGATCAGTGGAAAGGCCATGTCCCCCGCCCCGATCTTGAGCGGGATAAGGTAATTTCCAAATGCGCCGATCAAGAGCGGCATCACCACGAGAAACACCATCACCGTGGCGTGCATGGTGAAAAGAGAGTTGTAAAACTGCGGGTTGATGAACGCGAGGGACATGGGATTGCCAACATCGCCATTCGGCATGACCTGGGTCGACGGATAGGCCAACTGCCAGCGAAGGAGGAGAGCCAACCCTCCCCCGACAAAAAGGAAAAGAAGCGATGTGAAGAGGTATTGAAGCCCAATGATCTTATGATCCATCGACCAAAGGTATTTCCCCCATCCCGAGGACTCGGTGTGCTCATGGGAGGAGTGCGTGGCGGCGTGAGGTAAGGTTGCGGTTGTCATGGTTGGATCTCCTTATCTTTGATTCAAAACAACGGGGGTCCCGGAGGTTGCGCCGGAGACAGCGGGTGCGGGGGCTTTCCCCTTCGCCCAGGATTCGTACTCGGCGACGGGGACAACGGACAGCTTGCCGAACATTTTGTAGTGGCCCTGTCCACACAGCTGGTTGCAGGCCAACTGAAACTTCCCCGTCGCCTCCGCTTTCAGCCAGACAAAGTCGTACACACGTCCGGGCACCATGTCCTGGTAGAGGCGAAACTCGGGCACATAAAACGCGTGGATGACATCCTTGGATCCCAGATACAGACGGATCGGTCGGTTGACCGGGAATACGATCTCCCCGTACGTCGTGAAATCGTCCAACCCGTCCTGATCCGCAGGATCCACCCCGAATGGATTTTCCTTGCTGATTTTTTTGGCGTCCATTTTGGCCAATTTCCCGTCCGCACCGGGATAACGCACATTCCAACCGAACTGCTCCCCCACAACCGCCACTGGCAGGGCGTCCGCCGGGGGCGTTTGACGCCTCATCCGGCTCCACTCCTCGTTGCCGTAAATGGCCAATCCAAGGAAGATAAATACCGGGATCGTGGTCCAAACCACCTCCAAGGTGTTGTTTCCGTGGCTGTGGATGGCCGGAACACCCGGACGCGCACGATATTTTACCAAAAAGAAAGCCATGACTGAAAAGACACCGATGAAGGTAACGCCGGTCAAAAGGAGGATCACATAGAAGATAAAATCGATGGCATGCCCGAACATGTTCACGTTTCGAGGCAACCACCAAACACTGGTTTCCCGGATCTCCGCTTGGGCCGAGGACAAGCCCAAAAGGATCAGGGTTATGAAGATGGAAAGAGGACGCCCGAAAAGCTTATGCATGGGGAGCAGTCTCCAATGAATTTTCCACTTTTCAACCCCTTCCCCCGCTTTTTGCCTTGGGCAGCTCACATCCGCCCGTCGAATCGGGAAAGTCAGAGGGAAAAAAGCCTTAAACAAAACTAATAAGCCCTGGCTTTGGGTTAATACTTCTAATGCATCCTTGATGAGACACAAAAGAGTCTCCATTTTCACCTATGCACCATCGTGAGCACGATATTTTGAAAAGTTTCCGCTGATCCCCCTATGGCCAACATATTTCCACGCTTCAGCAACTGGTTGCCGATCAAAATTTTGGTCTGCATCACGATTATTGCGGCCAGCGTGGTTTCGGGAATGGCCTACTACTTCACCCCAAAATACACCCGGGTCGGTTATCAGCCCACACAACCTGTAGCCTTTGATCACTCGCTGCATGTGAATCAACTCGGAATGGATTGTCGCTACTGCCACACGGGTGTGGAAAAATCCTCCCACTCCAATGTGCCCCCCACCCAGACCTGCATGAACTGCCACACGCAGATCAAATCCCAAAGCCCCAAGCTCGCGGCGGTGCGGGAATCATGGAAATCCGGCAACCCCGTTCCTTGGGTCCGAATCCATAAGGCCCCTGATTACGTCTATTTCAATCACGCCGTTCACGTGAATCGCGGGGTCAGTTGCGTTGCCTGCCACGGCAATGTCAACCATATGGAGGTGGTCTACCATGCGAAACCTCACAGCATGGGTTGGTGCCTCGAATGCCACCGCGCTCCGGAAAATTATCTTCGCCCGCTGGATCAGGTCACCAATCTGGATTGGGAACCGCCCACAGGAACCACCCAGCGCGAGCTTGGCGAAAAATTTGTCAAAGAGTGGAATGTCAAGCCGCCCGTAAGTTGCAGCGGGTGCCACCGATAAAACATGAAACGCACTCTTCTTCATCCCTCCTCCTCCCAGGGCCGCACCTACTGGCGGAGCCTTGGTGAATACGCCAAGACCCCGGATTTTGAGGAGTGGTTGCACCGTGAGTTTCCTGCCGGAGCGGCGGAGTGGGACAATGATCCACTCTCCAGGCGAAGTTTTATTCGGCTCATGGGGGCCTCGCTGGCTCTTGCCGGGCTAAGCCTCTCGGGTTGCCGACGACCCGAAGCTCACCTCGTGCCCTTCACGCAATCTCCCGAATGGGTGGTGCCTGGAAAGAAAATGTCCTTTGCCACGGCCCAACCCCGGCGCCGAGGTGCCGTGCCCCTTCTGGCGACAACCTTTGACGGCCGCCCGATCAAGATGGAGGGCAATCCCCTCCACCCTCTCAGCCAAGGCTCGAGCGATAACCATGCCCAAGCCTCGATCCTTGACCTTTATGACCCGGCCCGGCGCCAACACCTCACTAGGAACGGCAAAAAGGCCACGGCGAGCGAATGGGAGGAGGAGATCAACCGGATTCGGGCCGAGTCCCTCTCCACTTCCGGATCCTCCTTGGCAATCCTGGCGGATGAGCAACTCTCCCCCACCCGCGAGAGGCTGCGCGGCGAACTTCAGCGTCAGTTTCCCCAATCCACTTGGGCCACATACGAACCCCTCTCCCCCGGACGGGATCTGGAGGCTTCCGCCCTCGTTTTTGGGGACAATACCGAATTCCGTCCCAATCTTTCGGCCGCCACTGCCATTCTCTCCGTCGACTGCGATTTTCTGGGATCGGAGGAGGGAGATTTAAACGACACGCGGGGTTTTGCCTCCGGTCGCCGGACCCGCAAGCCCTCCGATCCAACCAATCGTCTTTATGTGGTCGAGCCCAGGTTCTCCCTCACCGGCACCATGGCGGATCACCGTCTTCGCCTTCGCCCGAGCGCGATCGGGGCTTTCCTGCTTGAACTCGCCCGTCAAATCCGTGCCGCCAAGCCTGGCGCCGAACTCAACACGCTCCTCAGCCAATCCCCCGACCTTCCCCTTCCGGAGGGAGTGGATCCGGCCTGGATTCGGGAGTGTGCCGTGGATCTGGTTTCCCGCGGCAACCACTCCCTTCTGCTCGTCGGTCGCCGACTTCCCGTCTCACTTCAGGCCCTGGCTCTCGCGTTAAACTCCGCGCTCGGCTCGGTCGGCACGACCCTTCTTGTGCAGCCCCGCCGTGCCGCCACCTCAACCACAATTTCACAACTCGCTGAAAAAATCAGGGGTGGAACCGTTCGCACGCTGATCATCCTGGGCGGTGACCCGGTTTACAACGCGCCGGCCGACCTGAACTGGGGGGCCCTGCAATCCTCCATTCCAAATACCCTGCATCTGTCCCCGCTCTCCAATGCCACCTCCAAACAGTCGACCTGGTCGATCCCGGGAACCCATTATCTCGAGTCTTGGGGGGACGGATTGGCCATCGATGGCTCCTACCTGTCGATCCAACCCATGATCCAGCCCCTCTGGAACGGACAAAGTCAGCTCCAACTCCTCTCCCGCATTCTTGCTCTCCCCAGCCCGATCGGCCCCTCCCTCATCCGTGAAACATTTGCCCAACGCACGGGTCTAACTGCTGAAAAGCTGGAGCAGGGCTGGAACGATTTTGTCCGCGAGGGGTTTTGGATAACCCCATCCGCCGCGCCAACACCCCGACCCGCAAATCTCAATGGCGTCGCAGGCCTCCTTTCCCAGGTCGCAAACTCTCCCGCAGAGGACCCTTCCTCCTTGGAGGCACTCTTCATCCAGTCGGCCGCCGTGGATGACGGGCGCTACGCCAATAATGGATGGATGCAGGAGTGGCCGGACCCGATGACCAAACTCACCTGGGATAATGCAATTCTTCTTTCGCCGGAAACCGCACGGACGCTCGGCCTGAAAAACGATATCATAAAAGGGATCCTTGTGGCCGATGTGGTGCAGGCCACTTTGGCCGGGCGGTCGATCGACGCACCTGTGGTCATTGCGCCCGGGCATGCCAATTTCTGCGCGAGTCTCCCTCTTGGTTATGGACAGGAATGGGGTGGTCCGATTGCGAAAGGCGCGGGGTTTGACGCTTATCGTCTGCGAGCCTCCTCGACGGACTATCATGCCCCCGGACTTCAACTGAAACGCACGGGTCGGACACAGCAACTCGCCATCACCCAGGAACACCAGGTGATGGAGGGTCGCGATCTCGTCCGTGAGGCATCCGTAGATGAGTTTAAGGAAAATCCTGCGTGGGCAAAAACCGTCGGAATGGATGCCCACATTCCGCCCAATCAAACCTTTTACCCGAATCCGAAATTGGACGGCCAGCACCAGTGGGCGATGGTGGTCGATCTGTCCACCTGCACCGGCTGCAATGCCTGCGTGACCGCGTGCACCGCGGAAAACAATGTCCCGATCGTCGGCAAAGACCAGGTCATGAAGGGGCGTGAGATGCACTGGATCAGGGTGGATCGTTACTACACGGGAGAACCCGAGGCGCCCGAGTCGGTCTCGCAACCCATCGCCTGCATGCAGTGCGAAAATGCCCCATGCGAAACCGTCTGCCCGGTCAATGCGACCGTTCACAACGAGGAGGGGTTGAACGTGATGGCCTACAATCGCTGCATCGGCACGCGGTACTGCGCAAACAATTGCCCCTACAAAGTAAGGCGTTTCAACTTCTTCGATTACAATCAACGCGCCCTCGACAAGCTGTATTGGGGACCCGTTGCCCCCAAGGGAACCGAGGAAACAATCAAGTTGCAGAAAAATCCGAATGTCACGGTCCGGATGCGCGGTGTCATGGAAAAGTGCACCTTCTGCGTCCAGAGAATCGAGGACGCAAAGATCGCCGCACGGGTCCGGGCTCGCGACTCCGCCGACCTCAGGATTCCAACCGGAACGCTCAAGACCGCCTGCCAGCAGGCCTGCCCTGCGGAGGCGATCGTCTTTGGGGACCTGCTCGACGAATCCTCCGAGGTGAAAAAGTTGCGGGAACTCCCCCAGAACTACTCCCTTCTGGAATACCTGAATGTTCGTCCCCGGTTGACCTATTTGGGCAGGATACGCAACCCCAACCCAGCCATGCCGGGCGCCCGCACCCACTACGCCTCCACCCACGGAGCCTCGTCTCACGCCAAACAAGGGAGCCACGAATGAGAGCGGACAACCCCTCCTCCCAAGCTGCCTTTGCAAAGGCCGCAGCCTACTTGGAGCGCCAACCCCTCGTTTCCAACCATCGTCCCCTTTCCTGGATCACCCAGCACGTCTGCCAAATTGTGGAGGAGCGCGCCCCGAAGTGGTGGTGGATTCTCACCTTTCTTTTCGGGGGGATGGCCACCTTGGTTCCGGCGATGTTGACCTACCTCGTATCCACCGGAGTCGGGGTGTGGGGGCTGAATGTTCCCGTTTGCTGGGCGTGGGACATCACCAACTTCGTGTTCTGGATCGGAATCGGCCACGCGGGAACCCTCATCTCCGCGATTCTTTTTCTCACCCGCCAAAAGTGGCGCACCTCGATCAATCGCTCGGCAGAGGCGATGACCATTTTCGCCGTGATCTGCGCCGGAATTTTTCCCGCTTTTCACGTGGGACGGGTGTGGATGGCGTGGTTCCTGGCCCCCATTCCCAATGCCAATGCCATCTGGCAGAATTTTCGCAGCCCGCTCCTCTGGGACGTTTTTGCCGTATCCACCTATTTCACCGTCTCCCTCATCTTCTGGTATTTGGGCCTGATCCCCGACCTTGCTTCCCTGCGGGATCGCGCCACCACCCGGCTTCGTCAAATGGCATACGGTCTGCTGGCCTTGGGTTGGCGGGGCTCCAACCGTCACTGGACCCATTACGAGAAAACGTATCTCATTCTCGCGGGAATTTCGACCCCGCTCGTTTTGTCCGTGCACAGTGTCGTGTCTTTCGATTTTGCCACTTCCATCGTTCCCGGATGGCACACCACCATCTTTCCACCGTACTTTGTGGCGGGCGCCATCTTTGGCGGTTTCGCTATGGTTCTCACCCTTCTCATTCCCTTTCGCGAGATCTATCACCTTCACGACCTCGTCACCGACAAGCACATCGACAACATGTGCAAGATCATCCTGCTCACCGGGTCCCTGGTCGGATACGCGTACTCGATGGAGTTCTTTATCGCCTGGTACAGCGGCAACCCTTTTGAAATCTACGCCTTCACAAACCGTGCCTTTGGTCCCTACTGGTGGGCGTACTGGGCCATGATCACGTGCAACGTCGCTGCTCCCCAGCTTTTCTGGTTCAAGTATTGCCGCCAAAACCCCTGGGTCGTCCTGGCCATCGTGATGTTTCCCAACACGGGCATGTGGTTCGAAAGGTTTGTCATCATCGTCACGTCGATCCACCGCGATTTCCTCCCCTCCTCCTGGGGTTACTTCTCCCCGACTTGGGTCGACATCAGCCTCTTTATCGGAACCATCGGTCTCTTTGTTTTCCTTTTCCTCCTTTTCGTCCGTTTCCTTCCGATCATTAACATGTTTGAGGTGAAGGGCATCACGCCGCAGGCCGATCCCCACGCCCACGACGCGGAGGAGAATCATGCCCACTCTCGGCAGACCCCCACCCACACACCTTCGCAGGTGCACGCATGATTCAGCCCTCCTCATCTCTATTCGGTTTGGGGGCGGAGTTCTCCTCCGCCGCTGCTCTTCTTGAAGCTGCCAAAAGGATCCATGCCCACGGTTTTCGCAAATGGGATGTGTACTCCCCTTTCCCGATCCATGGAATGGATCACGCCATGGGTTTCAAACGCTCCCGTGTTTCCCTTTTTTCACTCCTGGGCGGTTGCACCGGACTGACGGTGGCTTTTGTGCTGATCTACTACACCTCCGCCATCAACTATCCCCTGATCGTGCAAGGCAAACCCTACTTCGCGCTTGAACCCTCCCTGCCGATCTTCTTTGAACTAACGATTCTTCTGACCGCCTTTGGAACGGTTCTCGGACTGCTCCTTCTGACTCTCCTCCCGCGCCTTCATCATCCCGTCTTCAACTGGGATCGCTTCCAAAAAGCCACCGATGACGGCTTCTTTCTCGTCCTGGAATCGACGGATCCCCGGTTCGAATCGGCTTCGTCGAGGCAACTGCTGGAGCAGATCGGGGGCCTTCACATTACGGAAATATTCCAGGATCCTGAGGAAACCCCCAACCCGGTTCGGCAGGAGACAACCGCATGAGGGGCCTGATCCGCACTTTCCTCGCCGTGTTTGGAGCCGTGACGGTCACAATCATCGCGATCGCCGGATTCCGGGGGGACTTCACGCAGCGAACCCCCATCGAAATCTTCCCTGACATGGATCGTCAACCCAAATACAAGTCGCAAACCCCATCCACCCTTTTCACGGAGGGCAGAGTCGACCGTGTGCCTCCCTACGGCACGATTCCCTTCCAACTCAATACCGATCAACCTTACCGGCTTACCGGGAAGATGGGGAACATGTGGGGCACGGGGATCCCGGTCACCGTGGATGAAAAGCTCCTTGCGCGTGGTCAGGAGCGATACCAGATCAACTGTCAGGTTTGCCATGGCGCCACGGGCGCGGGAAATGGCATCACCGCCCAGTACGGACTTGTCGGAGCCGCCAGCTATCACCTCGACAAGTACAGGGAGATGGCCGACGGGGAAATCTTTAACACCATCACCCACGGAAAGGGACAAATGGGCCCCTATCACCACATCGATGTCAATGATCGCTGGGCGATCATCGCCTATATTCGGGCCCTCCAGTTGGCGCAAAATGCCCCATCCAAACTTCTCCCCCCCGAGGTTGCGAAAGCCTCCACCAAGCCATGAGCCATAGCCCCTCTCCTTTGCCCTCCGCAGAGAAACTTCGGCTTGAGAGCCTTGGTATCCTGCCGGTGCTTTTCCCGTTGATCGGCGTGATCGGCCTTGTCTCCGCCTTCGTGTGGGGACTCATGACAAACCCGATGCAACTCGCATTTTCCTATCTCTTCGCCTTCACCGTCGGGTTCACCATCTGCGCGGGAGCTCTTTTTTGGACCTTGCTTCATCACGCTCTCGATGCCGACTGGTCAGTCCTGATGCGCAGAATTCTCGAATCCATCGCCTCCTGTTTTCCCGTTCTCCTTCTTCTCTTCCTCCCGGTCATCTTTCTTTTTTCCAGGGAGCTATGGCACTGGATGACCACCGATCTTTCGGAAGATCCGCTTCTCGCATGGAAACGACCCTTCCTGAACGAGCCTTTCTTTTATCTTCGATGCGGATTTTACCTTCTCTTTTTTTCCGTCGCCGGAATGCTCTACCGAAATCTCTCCATGAGACAGGACTTGGATGGGGACCCCAGAATCACCCTCCGCCTCCGTCATACCGCCTATGGGTTCATCCCCCTCTTTGTCCTGTGCCTGACCTTCGCCGGATTTGATTGGCTGATGTCGCTGGATCATCACTGGTACTCCACCATGTGGGGCGTCTACCTGTTTGCCGGTTGTGCCCAATCCTCGATGGCGATTCTGATCCTGGTCACGAATGGTCTGGTCCGCACGGGGCACCTCAAGGGTCTTTTCACCGTGGAACATAACCACATCATGGGAATGCTCCTTTTCGCCTTCACCACATTCTGGGGTTACATCTCCTTCAGCCAATATTTCCTCCAATGGTATGCGAATATCCCCGAGGAAACATGGTTCTTCGTTTACCGCAACACGGGGAGTTGGTACGCGTACTCGATTTTCCTCGTGGTGGGCCATTTCTTCATCCCCTTCATCCTTCTTCTCACCCAGCCGGCCAAGAGAACTCCATGGCGAATCTGCGCCACGGCCGCCTGGGTCGTGTTGATGCACTGCGTCGACATCTACTGGATCATTATGCCCAATCTCCAACTCCAGCAGTCCCGTCACGCCGGTCATGCGGCCGCCACCACCGGATTTCACCCGCACCTCCTCGATCTTCTTGCCCTGGTCGGGGTCCTCGGAGTCCTTGGCCACACGGTTCTTTGGCTTCTTTCCCGCGGTTCAATCTTTCCTGCAAGAGACCCTCGCCTCCGCGAGAGCTTGGCGGTGACCAACTGGTTATGAGCGAATCCTCCCACTCCCCCCATCCAAAGCGGCACCCCTATCCTTCGGGACTTTGGCTTGCAGCGGGATTCCTTGGTCTTGCGAGCCTCGCTCTCCTCCTGCGCCCCCTAGGGATCAGTACCGCCACCCTTACCCAATCGGCTGCAAAAGTCCGTCTGGAGAAATTGTCAAAACTGCGGACCGAGCAGGACGCTGCCTCTTCCACCTACGGATGGGTGGACAAGTCGAAAGGTGTCGCTCACATCCCGATCGCGCAGGCCATGGAGCTGATCGTTCCCCAGCTTCGTTCCAATCCACCTCACCCCGCATATCCCATCACAACGATCCAACCATCCGCCATCTCCGCGGCGGGTTCTCCTCTTTACCCTGAACTCCCTCCAGTCGACCCAGCTGTTGTATCAGCTGCCTTGAAGGCCGACGGAGGTGCTGCCTCTGCCACCCCTCCTTCCACGTCCCCAACAAAAAAATAGACATGAACATCCCTTCCAGCTCCAAGACAAACTTATCCGTGGGAATCCTTTTGGTCGGCTCGGTCAGCTGGGCACTTCTCGGAGCTGGCCTCCAGGTCCTCGCGACCCTGCAACTTCTGGTTCCGTCGCTGGCATATCTCGTTCCCATTCCTTGGATCGGATATGGCCATATCGCTCCCCTGGTCTCTTTTCTGTTTACCTACGGGTGGATCGCCTCCGGTTTTCTCGGCGTCCTTCTGATATTAATCCCCAGAATTTCCGGGATCCTGTCTCCCTCCGGGAGACTTCTTACGGGGGCTGCAATCGTATGGCAATTCGCCGTCCTTGTGGGAATGGCGGAGATTCTCTGGTCCGGGTCCACAGGACTGATCTCCCTGCCCTTTTCACGTTCGGTGACGGCTCTCTTCCTCTTGTCTTACCTGATTCTGGGATCGGCCCTGTCACGCGGATTGGGAGGTTCCTGGAAAAGTGGGCCTCTTCTTCCCCGCCTTTATCTCTTGGGCGCTCTTCTTGCTCTTCCCTTGGGATTGGGCACTGCCGAAGTCCTTCTCCGGGGGGGGCTTGCCCCGGGTGCACTGCAGATCATCATGCAGTTTGTCTGGCACTCCTTTCTGTATCATCTCTGGCTCACCCCCTTGGCTCTCGTTTTTCTGTTCCAGCTTCTTCCCGCCCTCACAGGTCGCCCGGCGGGAAGTCTCTCACTCGGACTACTTTCCTGGATTGCGACAATCGGTTTTGGAGGATGGGTGGGAAACAGTTTGGCAAGTGAGGGTCCCATGCCTTCTTGGCTTCAAAGTGCCGGGGTTATAGCCACCCTCCTTCTTGGGGTTGCTGTCCTGGGGAACACGCTTCTCCTCAAACCGCTTTTGGACGGGAAATGGGAGGAGTGCCGGCGTCAAGTCTCCCTCCGTTTTTTTGCCGTCGGTTTTTGGTCTTACTTTGCCTCGTATGCTTGGTTGGCTTTTCTTGCGCTGCCCGGTGTTCGCCAAACAACAACCTTCACCATGGTCGGCCAAGCAACTCAAGCTCTTCTTATTTTCTCCTTTTATGGAAATGTCCTTGCGGGTGCCGTCTATTCTCTTCTGCCCGCCTCCCGTTCCATCGGATGGCCGTCTCATCCCGCCCTTACCCTCCACTTTTGGTTCACCACTTTGGGCGCGGCCCTCATCGCTTTGGCGTACGCACTGGCCGGGATCTTCCAGGGCCTGGCTCTGAATGACCCGGGAGTGCCGATGTCCACGATCTCCAGCTACCTCCGCCCTTTCCTCGTGGTGGCTTTGGCGGGTCAGCTCTTCTGGTGGCTGGGACAGCTTGCATTTTCCTCCATTTTCTTTGCCAGCCTTCTGAAGCTTTTCCCATCTGTCGCCCCCGTTGCCATTTTTCCCCCGGATCGGGAGGCTACAAAGCAGTCTCTCACCCCCGCCCACCCATAAACTGATGAAATCCTCCCATGCCCTCATCTTGGTCTTTCTCCTGCTGCTCTTGACCTGGGCCGGACAGGTTGCCCTGGGATTCTTTCAAGTCGGCAGAATGGAGCCGATTCTGGACGAAGAAACAAACTATCCGAAACCCCCTGCAGCCTCAGGCCTCGCCCAGACAGGAGCCCGCGTTTTTGCGAGTGAGGGTTGTCTGGAATGCCACTCTCTTTCCGCCCGGGGACCCACCGGCTCTGCCGATTTAACGAGAGGATGGGGCCCAAGACGGAGCGTCCCTCGCGACTATTTGTTCCGTGAACCCGCCCTCATCGGCCTGTCCAGGATGGGCTCCGATCTTTCCAATATTGGCCTCCGGGTCCCGGAAACGAAGGATTTGATGCTGCATCTCTACAACCCCCGCCAACGAAACCCAAAGTCCAACTGCCCACCTCATCCATGGCTGTTCGACACACGCTTGGCAGGCACAGGGATCGAAAATGAGGCCCTGCCTCTGCCATCCCGGGACTGGCAGCAACTACTGCCCACGTACAAAGCCAAGGCTCTTGTTGCCTATCTCCAGTCGCTGCGAACCGACTATTCCCTTCCCGAGGCACCTCTCAAATGAACCCTCCTGAACTACCCTCTCTTTCCCAAGCCCCAGCCGAACGTCATGCGCCCGTTCCCGGATGGCTCCTGGGCGTGGGGATCATCCTTTCGTTTTGGGCGGGGGGTTATCTGTTCTTCTACAGCGGCGGGTTTCGCGGGGACGTCTATGATCCGGGCCAAATAACCTGGGGACCTGTCAATACCGGGCCCGTGGTTCCTCCGGATCCAAAAGTGATCGGTAAGCGACTCTTCACGGCGAACTGTGCGCAGTGCCACCAAGCCACTGGATTGGGGCAGGCTGGAGTCTACCCCCCCTTGGCAGGTTCCGAGTGGGTCACAGGCTCAAAAAACAGGCTGATTTCCATTTTACACAAGGGAATCGCAGGGCCGATCAATGTGAAGGGCCTGCTCTACAACAACAACATGCCTGCCTGGGGAGATGGCGCTCCGGTTCCCCTAAAAGATGAACAGATTTCAGCCATCCTCACCTATATTCGGAGTGATTGGGGAAATAGCGCCGACCCCGTCACAACCGAGGAGGTGGCGGCAAAGCGCAAGGAGCTTGCCGGAATGAACAATCCTTGGAGTGAGGCGGGGTTGCTTGCCCTTCCGGATCAATCCGCCACTCCCCCTGCTCCTCCTGTCAAAAAATAAGTCACGGTCCTGTCTGGGGGGGTTTCAACGAGGATTGAAACTCAGGTTCCCCTTGGATTTTTTGGAACATTCCTTCCGACGCAATTTTTTCCCTCATGGGCAAACCTCCCAGTCGAATGGCATCTTTCAAGTACCGGTAAAACTCAGACCGGTTGCCGATCGCCATGGAGAACTTTGCCATTCCCAGCTTCAAATCAGCATCCTCAGGGGTTAACTTCTCCAGCCGTTTGCCGTATTCGATCGCCGCAGGCACACGGTTCTGGACGGCGTAGTAGTTCACAATATCCCGAAGGATCTCGGTATTGGTGGAAAAGAGCGAGGCACCCTCAACCACGAAAGGATCGGCCTTGGTAAGATTTCCTTCCTCCGAATACTTGCCAAGGAGCTGCTGGAACCGTTTCGGCTCTTTCGGCGATTCCCTCCACTGTTTTTCCAAATCGGTGATTTCCTTCCCCAGGGCAATTCGCCTTTCACAGTTCGCCAAGAGCATCGTCAGCAAACTGTTATTGGGATCCGCCTTCGACGCCTTCTCCAAAATATCCCGAAGGTCCCCAGCCCTTTTCTGTTTCATCAGAAGGTCGGAGAAATTATTCAGCGTCTCCGTGTTTCCCGGCCAAAGTTCCAGCGCCTGTCGATAGGCTTTTTCGGCGGCCTCGGGCATCTGCCTCCACTTGTAGATGTTTCCACCGGTATTTCTCAATTTGGAAAAGGATCGCTGCGCATCGATGTCGTTCTCAAATCGCGGGTTCTTCTTCAGGTGATCGATATATTCCCTCCAATACTTCATGTCCCCTTCCACCTGTTCGGGAGACAACCGTGGAACAGGATCCTTTTTAATCTCGTAACACAATCCGTGCGGCACAGCATTCGGATACGACCACTCCATGGGGAAACTCTCCTCCACAAAGAAGTGGCGCTGGTCCTTGTTTCGTTGCCAGATCCACTCTCCCACCATCGAATTGAGCACGGTGGGATCGGAGTTGGGATCGGGAGCGGACAGATCCTGTTGTCTTCGTTCGATCGCCGCCTGATAGATGGCCATGATGTCCTCCTGCCGGGGCAGGACGAGGGGCGCCTGGGGGTAGTGTTTGTCTCGCCCCAGCCACTGATCCACCCATCCGCGGGGTGCAGGTCGCTCGGACGAGTAGTGGTTCCGGATGTACTGGTTGTAAAAAGCATCGGCCAAGGCGTTCTGAGTGATGATGTACAGATCGCGCCGGTCGAAATTGGGGTCCCGCTTGAACTTCTTCGGCTCAAAACTTTCCGAAAGAATCATGTAGGTGGGAACAAACCGACCGGGATCGGTTCCGCCATAAACGAAACTGTCTTTGGGAAGATCCGCGAGCATATCCCTTCCATACATCCACCCAAACCAGTGCTCCCTTTGGCTGCAAAACGTCAAGTTTTGCCGGAAACTGAAGACACTTAATATCAGGGACAACAGAGTCGATACAGCCACGGCCGATGAAATGCTCTTCAGCCAGCGGTCGACCACCAATCCCGAACCGAAGCCTGCCAACAAGACGAAGAAGGCGTGGGAGTATCCCAGGTAAGGCATCTCGAGGAGCCACGCCGCCTCATCGGCGCCTGCCTGGTCAAAGGCCGGTTGAAGGAACCCGGCCAAAAGAAAACCGATGGCGCTGATCTGGATCCATGATCTCACCGGAGGCGGCAAACCGCCCATAAATGCCACCGCCGCGACCAAGGCGAGGATGGAAAGAGGAGTAAAGTTCTCCACGATCTTTCTCCAATACAGCTGGGCGAACTTTCCCAAAGTTTCCCGGAAGGAGGGTGGTTTCGGCGTCCCGGGAGGCGGCTCAGGGGGGTTCAGCAGTTCCTGGGGAGCTGCCCCCATGACACGACCCACGGTTTTCAAAAGTTGATCGGACAGCTTTCCGGAGTACTGGCTGCGGTTGATGGCGTAAAAAAAACCCTCCTTGGTGCTCGTAAAACCCCAATTCATCGGAGGATTGGTCGAGGAGGCCATCGGCATATACGCATAAGGGGAGAGTCCAATCGCCACTGCAGCCAAAAGCAAAAGTCCTGTTCTCCAGTTGGGCAGACTTCGTTTGACCAACATCCAGATGACCAGCGCCACGCCCACCGAGTAAAGGAAGCGGACGGAGGAGTGCCAAGTGGGCTGATCACCGGAAATGCTCCCAAACCCCCAATAGACCAAGGCGGCAGCGATGCAGAGATACAGCATCCCCTCCGCCAAAAGATCCCTCCGGCGCAATACCATCACCATGACCGGTAGCGGTGCCATCGAGATCATCAGGTGGTGATCACTCATCCCCAAAGAGAAGAAAAAGGCCGACCAAGCCAACCCATTCGTCCACTCGGGAGCTCTGAGCCAGCGGTACAGCACCCAGACATAAAACATCACCATCAGGGAGTGCAGGCCATAAACCTCGGCAATGACCGCCTGGGACCACATGGAGACACTGAATGCCAAGGCGATCGCCCACCCCGCACCCAGGATCTGGGCCACAACATCCCGTACCCCAGCCCAACGCAGGGAGTTGGATAGAATCAGCGCCACAATTCCAATCGCAATTGCCGTGCAAAAGCCGGAAAAAAGATTCACCTCCCACGCACCGTTTCCGATCGGGAATAAGGTGAAGAGATGGGAAAAGATGGTCCAAAGCGGGTAGCCGGTCGGATGAGGCACCCCGACATGAACCGAAGCGGTGAGAAACTCACCCGAATCCAGCAGACCAACATTGGGCTGGGTCGTCAGGAAATAGACCACTTGGGAAACCAGCCAGGCGAACCCGGCGGCGATCCAATCTTTACGATCGAAGGGCCAGTCCCAGCGCATCCGGGCAGGTGCAGCTTGTGTCTGGTTCATGGAAAGATCCTCCGAACGGCCAGCTGAAAAACCCGTTTGGCCGCCTCGAGGGCAATGTTGGCCGACATCTTGGAATTCCCCTCCCGACGCTCTGTGAAAACAATCGGAACCTCCTGAATCTTGAATCCGGACTGCCACGCGAAGAAATGAAGCTCCACCTGAAACCCGTAGCCTTGAGAAGTGAACTGCTCCCAATTCAATCCCTCCAAAACCCGCCGCCGGATGGCCTTAAAACCACTCGTGGGATCGGTCATCGGCAGGCCCGTCAGGGTCCTGGCATACCAACCGCCAAAGGTGCTGATCCATAGCCGGCTCTGGGGCCAGTTGAGGATCCGGATTCCATTCAGGTAACGCGATCCAACGGCCAGATCTGCCCCTTCCCCGAGTGCCGTCAATAACCGAGGGACATCCGCCGGATCATGGGAAAGATCCGCATCCATCTCGACCACGCTGTCGTAACCTTTCTCCAAGGCCCATTGGAAAGCGGCCCGATAGGCAGATCCCAGTCCAGCCTTTCCGGGTCGTTCCATAATATGCAACCGCTTCTTGAAATCCGGGTGACTCTTGACTTTAGCCGCCGTCCCATCGGGAGAACCATCGTCCACCACCAGCACCTCCACGCCCGGAGCTTTCGTCAAAACCTCATCTAAAGCGGTCTGAATCATCTCCGCCTCGTTGTAGGTGGGAAGGATCACCAACGACTTGGAAGGACGATCGGTCCTGGCACTCTTTTCTTTGGCACTCTTCGCGGTCTTCCGCTCTTGAGCTTGTTCCTTCTCAAACTCCAAATCCTCACCCTCCCACCAATTCCTCCATGGAGCAGGGCATGGCGCAAACCTCAGGTAGGCCGACCCACCGAGAACCAACCCCCAGCTGAGGAGCCCCAATCCCAACGAGAGCGAAACCCATGCGGGAGGGGAAAAAACAAAGCTTACTTCCCTCACCCCCTCCCCGATCCGGACCCCGGTGAAAGCCACCGCCACCCTTCGCAGGTCGCTCTTCACTCCATCCACCCACACCTGCCAATCAGGATGCCACGCCTGCGTTAACATCAGCCAACCCGACTGCCCTTGTGGTAAAATCTTCCAGACATTGGGTCCCTCGTGTCGGCAGCTGGATGCATCGAGCAACCGGAAGGGCTCACCTTCCCGGTCACGAAAGGCTCCGGTCAACTCCACCTCCCCATTCTGGGGATTCATAATACCCGCCAGTGCCGGATCATTCATCTCCACGCCCGGAATCTCCACCGGCAGGAAGTACAATCGGACCAGACCCAGATCCGCGGTCGCATACTCGTACTTGGCCGGGGGAATCGAAACATAGTTCTTGGCGAAAAATCCCGGGGAGAGACAGTTGGGATTCTCGAGGACCGTAAAGAATGGGTTTTCAAAAACCGTGGGGTACTGTTGCTTGAAAGCAGTTTGAAGCTGTTCGGGCGTGTCGACATCCTTGCGATCGATCAAAATGTATCGGACTCCTTGCAGACAGAGGGAAACCCTCATCAGGTCGGCGTTGGCTCCCCCGGCATCTTGCAGGGCCCGCGTGCCTCTGGACATGAAGTAGGCTTGAAACGCCTCGGTGGAAATAGGGCGGCCGGTCAACTGCGGGAGTCGCATGTAAAAATAACGTCCCGAAAGGGGTAAAATAGATCCGGCCTTGGGTTGGCTTTTCAGGAATGCGGAGGCCTCGAGAAATCCCTCAAATGTCCCTGCCTCCAGTCCGGGTTTGAAAAATTTCACATAATAGGGACTGAAATCGATGGCTGCGACCAGCAGGACCACGGGTGGAAGCCATGCCATGCTTTTGCCTGGGCAAAAACGCGTCACAGCGAGTGCCCCGACCCCGGCCAGACAAAAAGATCCTCCCACCTGCCAGAACGACCAGGGAGCCCGCACCGTACCTGCCAAGGGGATCAACTCAAAGAGACGGAATCCTGGAACCAGTAAATAGACCGCCAGAGCGATGGCGAACGTGGGCCATTTCCATCGCCCGGTAGGCCAAATCAGCGACAGAACCGCGATCGGGCCCAAGGCGCTAATCCAAAAAATGGGCAAAACCCAATCCTGGATCCCTTGGGCGGATTTCAGAAACTCTCCCATCCCCCCCAGTCCGTTCCTCGGACCCAGACTGAACCACTGGACGAGCAGAAAGAGCGCGATAAAGAGCTTGAGGATTCCATCCAACGGGGATTCCGACCCACGACGGCGAATTTCCAACGCCACGGCCGCGGCCACCACCACCACCAACCCCAGATAAAATCCGCCCTCGTCCACCGTGAAGTTGCCCGGCATTCCCTGAAGGAGAAGTCCCCCGCGATCAAACCAGGAAAGCGGCGCTTTGATCGAAAAACTCGACTGCCACCCCAAAAGCGGGTCGGTGGAGAAAAGAGTCATCCGTCCGGCCTCTCGAAGCCCGGGAAGCTGGGGTAGGATTCCCAAAAACAAAAAAATCCCAGCCGCAATCAGGCACCCCCTCAACAGGGGCATGCTTTTGTGGGGGTAGCGGAAATGGAGCCAGATGGCCAAGCCCAAGGCCACGGGGGCGAAAACGGCCGTGATCTTGTTAAACGTCAAACTCATCGCCGCCACCGCCAAGGAAAGAATCACGGTTCCCCT
>Ga0214917_10000712_pt1 | contig 43524 bp, 45 predicted proteins | sample LL_1208_BB_MetaG_FD_177983 | JGI IMG/M metagenome (GOLD analysis project Ga0214917, IMG submission 177983) | Freshwater microbial communities from Lake Lanier, Atlanta, Georgia, United States - LL_1208_BB | ecosystem: Environmental > Aquatic > Freshwater > Lake | place: USA: Georgia | collected... | reverse complement strand
TCCTGTCGCAGGATTGATTTTTGGGAGATCTGAGCCTGGTTGCATAGTTACCTCTCGAACATAACTAGGGATTACAAACTATTTCATGACCGGGAATGGAACTCCCGTAGTTGAATGACAGTCATAGCCATTGGGATTCTTTTCTAAATATCGCTGGTGATATTCCTCCGCTAACCAATATGTGTGCGGAGCCGCTTCTTGAATCTCTGTGACGATGTCGTTGTAACCTTGACGTTGCAACTCATCGTTATAGATTTCGCGAGTGTTAATTGCATCAATCATCTGTTCATCACTTGTCGTAAAAATGGCACTTCGATATTGGGTGCCAATATCGCCACCCTGCTTGTTTAAGGATGTCGGATCATGCATGGTCCAGAACTCTTGGAGTAGACGTTGGTAAGAGATTTGCGAAGGATCGTAAACAACTTCAACAGTTTCAGCATGATTGGTCGTACCAGTGCAGACTTGTTCATAAGACGGAGATGGGCGAGTTCCACCCATGTACCCAACAGAAGTAGAGATGACTCCTGGCAGATTCCAGAAGCGACGTTCAGCGCCCCAGAAACATCCGGTTGCGAAATATGCGCGTTGATTCACGAGCGCATCTTGGCATGAAGAAACACTGATAATCTTCTCGAAAGCGCCCCCGTAGCTCAGGGGATAGAGCACCGCCCTCCGGAGGCGGGTGCACAGGTTCGAATCCTGTCGGGGGCACAACCGTTGTTATCTCTTTTCATGGATTTTCAGCGATGCCATGGCCTATTTCACCTACATTTTCATCAAATTGCCGTCACAAACTCTTGAGTTACAACTTTCTTCACGGGAGAATTACCTCAGTATTCAAGCCCATTCGGGCAACAAGCATCGCCTTCCAGGAGACCGACTTGTCCAGTAGCGCCTGAATACCCATGGGATTACTCCGTAGCTCTCATGTCACTTCGTAGAAGCGAGTTTTGTGATGACAATGGATTGGCGCCATCGCGCAGCATGTCGTGATGTCGATCCTGAGTTGTTCTTTCCAGTTGGAAATACTGGTCCAGCAATCGCTCAAATCGAAGAAGCTAAGAAAGTCTGTATGCGATGTGAAGTTCGCGAACCATGTCTGCAATGGGCGCTAGAGAGCGGTCAGGATTCCGGTGTTTGGGGCGGTCTATCTGAAGATGAACGTCGCGCCATGAAGCGTCGTGCCGCACGTAATCGAGCAAGATTAATGGAGAATTCGCTCCCTGAGTGATGCTTTTCTTTACTACCTAGTAATTGGAAAGGTAATCCTTACTTCGGTCCCCTCTTCGGGTTTAATGAATTCGATCGAACCTGCAAGCTCATTCAAAGTCAGAGTTTGAACAATCTGAAGTCCAAGGTTGGTGTTTTTCTCGAGCGAGAAATCATCTGGAATTCCTGCGCCATCATCAATCACAGAAGCTCTCATTAAAGGTCCGTCATTGCTCACGTTAACAGTTACAGAGGAACCTTTTTCTGAAACTCCATGCTCCAAGGCATTGTGAATTAGTTCGGTGAGAACTAGAGCGAGAGGGGTCGCAACTAAGGAAGGAATCGAGCCAAACTCCCCCGTTTTCTTGATGGCTATCTGATTAGGCCGAGTGCTTAACTCCGCCGCACTCTGAATAATCTTGGAGATTACTTCGTCAAACTGAACTGAATCTTGGGAACTTGAAGAGAGAGTTTCATGCACTAAAGCAATTGAAGCCACGCGTCGAACAGCCTCTTCTATCGCAGCGCTAGCATTTGGATCTTCGATTCGTCTAGCTTGTAAGCGCAACAGAGCGGAAACAGTCTGAAGGTTGTTCTTGACCCGGTGATGGATTTCGCGAATCGTTGCATCCTTGCTGATGAGAGCACGATCTTTGCGGCGAAGTTCTGTCACATTGTGGACTAAAACAACAGCCCCGATTCGATTTGTCCCTTCTGTGAGTGGAATTGCAAGTAAATCAACAACGCCACTTGAATTTTCAAATTCATCACGGCGAAGAGTCTTTCCGCTCATTGAAACTCGCCAATTCTCTTCTCGCGGTTGAGCTCCTTCCCGGGAAGAAGCAAGTGAATCCAAAACTTCCCCCAAAACATGTCCCTCAAGATCGCGTTCCCAACCAATTCGGTTGAATGCGGAGCGGGCGTTAGGGCTTGCAAAGACAACATTTCCGTCTACATCAAGTCGAACGAGTCCATCTCCAACACGTGGGGAATCTTCGGCGAGATAGACGTTGTCTTTGACTGGGAAATTCCCTTCCGCAATCATTCGGTAGACGTGGTTTGCGATTTCGCGATAATTGAGTTCAAGCCTTGATGGAGTTCGCATGGTCTCAAGATTTCGATGTCGGGAAATAACAGCAATTACTCGGCCATCAAAGAAGACTGGAATGGTCTCTTCCTTGATGCGCAATTCACCGATTTGCTCTGGCTGGGTATCGCGAACAATTTCGCCAGTGGATAAGGAATGGTCGATATGGGGTCGAGCTCCCCATTCCACCTCTGTTCCAATGAGATCTTGGGAGAAGACAGTTGCGGCAGTCATCGGTCTAATCTGTGCGATTGCTCGGTGACCTTGCGGCCAATTCTTCTCATCACTTCGGCGAGGAACCCAGAGCACAAGATCTGCAAATGAAATATCGGCAAGTAATTGCCATTCAGCTACTAGTTCGCCAAGGCGCGACACGTCCCTATCATTTAAGGAGGTAGAACCTTCGACCAAGTGACGAAACGGCATAGCCCAAAGAGTACTCACATTGAATTAACAAGATAAATCGAAAGTTGCGAAATAGCCCGTTTCGCAGAAGTGCGCGCACCAACTTCTCCTAAAGTTGCAAATCTAGCTTGAGCGCGATCAAAGAGTGCGTAATCGCGAGGCACAACAAATAGCGGTTGATCTGAGATCTGATTCTTCAGACTTCGTAAGATTCCCTTGTGGCGAGTGGAATTACCCATCTTATTGAAAACAAAGGTTATCCGGTTCCGCGAAAGCTCTTCCTTGGCAAAATTCAAGAAACTATCGAGTTCAACAAGAGCGCGATTTTCAGGATGAAGGACATAAATTAAATTCTGCGATTGCACTAAGAGATCGATAGAGTTCCGAATGTCACTACGTCTATCGCTGAACATTTCGCTGCGAAATTTGGGGGTTTCGCCGATATCAAGAACGGAAATACGTGACTGATCGTCCTCTAGAGATAGTCGATCTTCTTCGCTAGCAATAGTCTGCAGGGAGAGAGACGATGTAAGTCCACTTCTTCCCTCCCGGCGCGCACCAAGAAGAACGTGAAGATCCTGATTACGCTGATCAGCATCAATAATCTGAGTTGCAAACCTTTGTGAGAAGTCAGCTGCGATATTGATTGCCATCGAACTTATCCCTGGTGAACCACTTGTTCCGATCACTGCGAACCAATCTGCTCTTGTCTCGCCTCGACGCGGAAGGGAGTTAACAATTGAGGGTTGACGAAGCGCATCATGTGCTGTTCTTACTATCTCCTCATCCGTCCAATTCATCGAACTTTGCAAAAGTAGGAGTGCAAGTTGACTATCTCGCTTACGGCTTTTCTGATTTACGCAATCCTGAAAGGCCTCGTCAAAGATGAGCAAGGTCCGTTCTTTACGCTCTTTGAACAATAGATACTCTTCCAAATGCAAAGGCGATATAGCCCTAAAGCTCAATGAGAATCCCAAATCAGAGAGAGTCCCAATCACTCGATCTTCAAGCTCGTGGGAAGAGATGGCTGTTGCAAAATCAATGTTCATGTATTTCGAACCAAGATAAAGTCATATTCCGCGATACTGGCAATAAATCGAGCAACCTCCTCGGGCGGAACCAGCAATGTAAGTCCAATATCTCCACCGAGTTTGGTCGCTTCTCTATTGATTGAATCGACGACAACATCGGAGAGAAAGAGCTTCGACTTTGCTTTTTCGTTCTCTTGGCCAGCTACTGCGTATGCATTGCGGGAGACACCGTAAACATCCACAACCACTCCAGAGGTGATTCCATCGGGAATTCGAAGGAGGTTGAGCGAGATTGGTACTTTCTTCAAAATTGTCGGTGGATTTTCAGCCACAGCGAAAGCGGGGATTAATTCAGAGGCTTTAACCTGTCGAATAACGTGTGTGCCCACAATCGAGCGTCCACCATCAAGGTAATACTCTGCTTTGTCGACAAGTGCTACTCGTGCAACGGAAATGTCACTTTCTTCAATGACTTCACCGGGCGCAAGATCAACATCCGCACTCCAAACAGTCACCATTCGGCTGGTTGATTGTGAAATCACATACGCAGAAATGAACGATGCGACAATCAGCAGTCCCCCAAGCAGCATCCGAATATCAATACTCTTTCGCAATCCACTGCGATGTCGCTTGAGTTTTAGCATCGTGTTTTCTGTCGTAGTGCGGGAATGAAGCCGATCTTCTTCTATTTCAACTTTGCGATTTTTCATGGGAGATGAATAGCCGTTTCTTCCATCTGAAAATCTCATACTTTCGTATGAGTCCATCGGTGTATTACTTCTCCAGAATCCTCCGATGAAAGAAGCGCTTAACACAATTCAGCCCATGCTTCACCTTTATTCCCCTCTCTCAAAACGCTCGAGACAAAGTGAACAAGGTGATGGTTCAGGGATCAAACCCCGCAAGCTTTATTTAGTCCCAACATCTCATGGCGAGACTTATGATCCAGATTTTGCACCAAATCCATCGCCGCTAACAGAATTGCCAAATATTGATCGGTGGACTTTGACTTACGTGGTCAGCGTCCTGGAGATACTTGCCGGTCGGCGATCAGTACAACAAGTTGCTCGCTCTACGCATCGCTTCACCTATAACTCACTTTTGACGAAGATAGGAAACCTGAAAGAGGTTCCAAAAATCCGAAAGTTTCACCGCCACCAGCCAATCGAAGGAGTAGTTGAGGTGACGGTCACACTTGTCTTCAGCGAGCGCGTGAGAGTTCTCGCTGCGCGTTTCGAGGGCGTAGATAGAAAGTGGTTGTGTACTGAGGTCGAAATCTTATGAAGCGCCGTGACAGCGTTTGTACTTCTTCCCAGAACCACAAGGGCAAGGTGCGTTACGAGAAACTCCATCGCTGTTGCCGGAAGACACAACGCCACCTGTTTCACTAGGAGCGGAGTAACGAAGTTCTTGACTTTGAGCGGTTGGCTCAACACCTTTCGCTTCGACTTGTTGATCTTCGATTTTCACTTCAATGTTGAAGAGGAATCCGACCATCTCTTCCTTGACGGCATCCATCATTGCAGCAAAGAGATCAAAGCCCTCTTTCTGGTATTCCACAAGGGGATCTCGTTGCGCCATTGCACGAAGACCAATTCCTTCTTGGAGATAATCCATCTCATAGAGATGTTCTCGCCACTTGCGATCCAAGACTGAGAGCAAGATCTTTCTTTCTAGTTCGCGAGTAACTTCTACTCCTAGTTCCGATTCACGTTTTGCGTAAGCCGCAAGAATGTCATCGGTAATTCTTTGCGCAAGGAAATCAGCGTCAAGCCCAGTTCGACCGCCAACTCCTTTCTCAAGATCTTCTACCGTAAATGAGATTGGGTAGGTCGATTTGAGTACGGTCCACAGTTGATTCAAATCCCACTCTTCTGGGAATCCTTCGCTCGTTGCAACGCCAACATAACCACGAATCGTGTCTTCGATAAAGGTCAGTACTTGATCTTTGATGTCTGCGCCTTCAAGGACTTCGCGACGCTCACGATAGATAACTTCACGTTGGCGATTCATGACATCGTCATACTTCAAGACATTCTTGCGCATCTCGAAGTTCTGGGATTCAACTTGCGTTTGTGCCGATTTAATAGCGTTAGTAACCATCTTTGACTCGATCGGCGTATCTTCAGGTATACCCGCTGCAGTGAGGAATCTTTCAACAAGTGCAGAATTGAATCGACGCATTAATTCATCTTGGAGTGAGAGATAGAAACGTGATTCACCTGGGTCGCCTTGACGACCTGAACGTCCACGAAGCTGATTATCAATACGGCGAGATTCATGCCGCTCTGTGCCAAGTACATACAGACCGCCGAGAGTAACAACTTCTTCATGACCTTTTGCGACTGCCGCTTTCTGCTTTGCAAGCTCGGCTGGCCACATACTTTCGTATTGCTCTGCGTTCTCAACCGGAGAAAAACCTTGTCGTTGTAGTTCGTAATCCGCCATGAACTCTGGGTTGCCGCCCAACATAATGTCCGTACCGCGGCCGGCCATGTTGGTAGAAACTGTGACCGCACCAATAGTTCCGGCGCGAGCAATAATTGCTGCTTCACGTTCGTGTTGCTTTGCATTGAGCACTTCGTGCGGAATACCTTTGCGACGCAGAGCTTGTGAGAGAACTTCGGATTTTTCGACGCTAACGGTACCTACAAGTACTGGTTGACCTTTGCGATGGCGTTCCATAATGTCAGTCGCAACTGCTTCAAACTTCGCATCTTCGGTCTTGAAAACTAGATCTGATTGATCTTTACGTTGCATGATTTTGTTTGTCGGAATTGGAATCACTCCAAGTTTGTAGATCTGCATGAATTCAGATGCTTCTGTCATTGCCGTTCCGGTCATGCCAGACAGCTTGTCGTACATACGGAAATAGTTCTGCAATGTGATTGTGGCAAGCGTCTGATTCTCGTCCTTGATTTCTACTCGCTCTTTAGCTTCTAAGGCTTGATGCAGACCTTCGCTATAGCGGCGCCCAGAGAGGACTCGACCAGTGTGCTCATCAACAATGAGGAGTTCACCATTCATGATCACGTAATCACGATCGCGTTTGAAAAGCTCTTTTGCCTTTAGCGCATTATTGAGGTACCCAATCATCGGAGTGTTTACTGCTTCATAAAGATTCTCGATCTCCAGAAGTTCCTCAACCCGAGTGACACCGGGATCCAAGATTCCTACGTTTCGTTTCTTCTCATCAACTTCATAGTGCTCGCCACGGTTGAGTCGTGTTGCGATATTTGCGAACTCCACGTACCACTTAGTGGCTTTATCAGCTGGCCCGCTAATGATCAGAGGTGTACGAGCTTCATCAATCAAAATCGAGTCAACTTCGTCAACGATGGCAAAATTATGTTCGCGTTGTACGCAATCAGCCAGGTTCCAAGCCATGTTGTCGCGAAGGTAATCGAAACCGAATTCATTATTTGTGCCATAAGTGATGTCAGCTGCGTATTGGTTTCGACGTTCAGCTGGAGACATGGAGGCAAGAATCACTCCCACTTTCAGTCCAAGGAATCGATGGATACGTCCCATCCACTCGCTGTCGCGCTCTGCTAAGTAGTCGTTAGTCGTGACAATATGAACGCCACGTCCAGACAGCGCATTTAGGTATGAAGGAAGAGTTGCGACGAGGGTCTTTCCTTCACCGGTTCGCATTTCCGCGATATTGCCTCGGTGTAATGCAGTACCACCCATTATCTGCACGTCATAGTGACGCTGACCTAATGTTCGCTTTGAAGCTTCTCGAACAACAGCGAAAGCTTCAGGTAGAAGGTCGTCGAGATCTTCACCGTTTTCTAGTCTGGCTTTGAACTTTCCAGTCATGGAGCGAAGTTCGTCATCACTCATAGCGACGAAAGTCGCCTCATGCGAATTCACTTCGGCAGCAATCTTCTCGAGTTGCTTGAGCGCACGACCTTCCCCAGCGCGAAGAATCTTGTCGAGAATTGCGACCACGAATCAGCCTTCCATTAACAATGAGAGGGCTATCGTATTAGGAATTGGTGGGCAGACGCACACGCAGTGGCAGCGCCCAAAACTGTCATTTTTCTCTCGTTAAAGGCCAAAATCGCATTCTTGAGAGTGGAGCCCGTTGTGATGACATCATCGATGAGGATTATTGGCCGCTCCTCAGCGACACCTTCTCGCACTGCAAAAACACCCTGCAAATTCTGACTTCTTTCTCGGGAGTTAAGTCCAGCTTGATCTCGAACGCGTTTCTTGTGTATCAGAACTTCCTTCCATTCCCAATTACTTCCATGTACTGCAGCGATTTCGTTTACATTTTTTAGGATTGGATGAAGAAAGGATTCTCCACGCTGTCGGATTGCCTCCCGTGAAGAAGGGATTGGAACTAAGACGAAGGGCTGGTTTTTCTTTCTTATTGAAATGAAGTCAACCGCCTCATACAGAGCCTGTGCAATTAGCCTTCGAGCCACTCGATTACCGTCTTCTTTCGCTTTGAGAACGACAGATGAAACCTCCGATGAATACGGAACCACCGAGGTTGTGGGAACATCCACGAAATTGATGAAGCGTGGGGGCGAAATCCACTGCGCATTACAACGTTCACAAATCACTTGATCAGTTTGAGCGCACATGATGCAGGAGCTTGGAAAAACTAATGACTGCAAGCCCGAAAGTGCATCATTAATCCATGAGGTGCTATGACGAAACATCGTCATATTGTTCTTGCTCAATTACAGTTGAATTACTCCATTGGTCGATCTGTGGGTAGTTCAGAAATTGCCGGTTCAATGTGAATTGCTTCTTGAGTCTTGGGAAGTGTAAGCACGAAATTTGAACCCTTATCTAGCTCCCCCCAAACTCGAATCTCACCACCATGGAGTTGGGCATCCTCTCGGGCAATTGAAAGTCCAAGTCCAGTTCCTCCTCGTATCCGGGAACGCGATGGATCTGCACGCCAGAAACGATCAAAGACGCGATTTATATGCTGCGGCGACAATCCAATTCCATAATCACGAACGCCAATCGAGACTGCGTTCTCATTCGCTCTCACCATGACATCTATCGGCTTTTCTTCGGCGTGATCTATGGCATTCCCAAGGAGATTTCGCATGATTCGCTCTACTCGACGCGGATCAGCGTCGATGACTATTGAATCTTCTTGGGAATCGATTCTCACTTCTGAATCTCTTTCGCGCAGCGCAAATCCGAGATCATCCACGGAACGTCGAACGAGCGAAACGATATCTACTTTCTCCAGGGACAATACGGCGACTTCGGCATCAAATCGACTTACCTCAAGGAGTTCGGAGAGAAGATTCTCGAATCTTTCAATCTGTGCGAGCAATAGTTCAGAACTTCGCGAGATCACTGGATCAAAATTCTCACGTGATGCATGAATTACATCAGCGGCCATTCGAATAGTCGTCAATGGCGTGCGTAGTTCGTGAGAAACATCAGACACGAAACGCTGTTGCACACGCGAGAGGTTCTCTAATCGTCGAATCTGCCGCTCGAGAGTATCGGCCATCTCATTAAATGCAGTCCCTAAACGTGCGACTTCGTCCTGACCTTTCACTTCCATTCGTTGAAGTAGATCTCCCGACGTTAACTGTTCGGCAACTTCTGCCGCTTGCTTAACCGGCTTGATCACTTGTCTCAGAATTACCGATGCCGTGATCATGATCAACGCAATGAGCAGGAATCCAGTTCCCCACATTGACCGACCAATCAAATCAATAGTTCGCTGCTGACCATCGAAACCGAAAAGCACATACATTTCGTACTTTCCAATTCTAGGAATTGTGATCTTCTGACCTATCACCATTCCGTTGAGAATCTCACCGCTTACATAGCGAAGCTGCGTTCGAGTCCATTGCAGTTCAGGCTTGTTTTGAACTTGAGCTCGAAATGTGGAGGGAATTGATTCTGGTTGAAGAAAATTGGAAGTAGTAATTGGTGGGATATTTCTGATTTCTTTTCCATTGGAGTTGATAAACGCAATTTCACGACCGGAGTCCTTAGCGCTGAGATTTGTGGATCGAACAACTTCTTCCACTAGCGCGCCCATATCCGTTGAGGGATTGAGGTTTGCGATAATGAAACGGTAATCGGCGTATTGAATCGCGGACTCAGCCTCAGATAGCGAAGCCGATATTTTCTCGTCAATGATGCCATTAGAGATTCGAACGAAGAGATTCGAGCCAAGGAAGTAGATGAGTGCGATAGAGATGATGCTAGAAAGCGTAAAAACTTTTAAAAAAAGAGAGCGACGGAAGATATTGAAGAGCGCCACGTTGCCGCTAGCCTCGAGGACCTGTTGCGCCCGCCTTGTATCCGATTCCGCGAACCGTATTGATAATCGTGGGGTTCTCTGGATCGTGCTCAATCTTGGCTCTTAAACGCTGAACATGAACATTCACTAGACGAGTATCTGTTGAATGGCGATAGCCCCACACTTCGCCCAGTAGCGCTTCGCGAGTGAAAACACGTCCTGGTTCCTTTGCTAAGGCAACAAGAAGATCAAATTCGAGTCGAGTCAGTGGAATCTCTTTTCCACCACGAGTAACAGTGTGTTCGACGATATCGATAGCTAGGTCACCAATAGTTAGATTGCTGGAAATTTCTCCGCCGGCTCTACGTAGTCGAGTACGAATACGCGCAACAAGTTCAGATGGTTTAAAAGGTTTAACCATGTAATCATCAGCGCCGGCTTCTAATCCTTTGACGATATCGTGCGTATCGCTCTTAGCGGTAAGCATGACAATTGGTACTCGCACTGATTGCTTACGAATCTGCTTGCAGACTTCGATGCCATCGAGTCCAGGCAACATTATGTCGAGCAAAACCAAATCGGGTGGATTATTTCGAAAGACATCGACAGCTTCATCGCCACGACTGACGAGATCTACTTCGATTCCAACTCCATTGAGAACGATTCCGAGCATTTCGGCAAGGTCTTGATCGTCATCAACGACCATTACCGATGTCATTAGCTACCGTGCTTCCAAGAGTTGAGGTATTCGTCCTGAATTCCTGTCAGAGTATCGATGGTTGCGCCCATACTCTTCAACTTCAAACGAGCAACTTCCTTATCAATCGCGGTGGGAACATAGTGAACTCCCGGAGTTAGGTTCTTCGCTTCCTTGACAAGCCATTCAGCGGTGAGCGCTTGATCAGCAAAGGACATATCCATCACTACAGCCGGGTGACCTTCGGCCGCGCCAAGATTTACCAGACGCCCTTCGGCAATCAAAAGTAGGCGATTGCCATTTGAGAGTACATATTCGTCAGTTTGATGGCGGATACGTGAATTTTTCTTTGCATTCTTTTCCAGCCACGCAACATCGATCTCAATATCGAAGTGCCCAGCATTAGCCAAAATTGAACCATCTTTCATAACAGAGAAGTGCTCGGCTGAGAGAACTGTACGGTTTCCGGTTACGGTGATGAAGAAGTCGCCAACCTTTGCCGCCTCCAACATTGGCATAACGCGATAGCCCTGCATCATTGCATCGAGGGCTTTCGTAGGATCGATTTCGGTAATGATGACGTCTGCGCCCATTCCTCGGGCACGTTCGGCGACTCCTTTGCCGCAATATCCAAATCCTGCGACTACAAAGATCTTGCCGCCAATAAGTTGGTTTGTGGCGCGGAAGATTGCATCAATTGTGGATTGACCTGTTCCGTAACGATTATCAAACATGTGCTTGGTATCAGTGTCATTTACAGCAATCATAGGGAAAGTTAGCGCACCATCTTTTGCCATCTGTTGAAGTCGAATGACGCCAGTAGTAGTTTCCTCACAACCACCAGCGATGTTAGGTAGAAGTTCAGTACGTGTTGTGTGAAGAGTATTGACAAGATCGCAACCATCGTCGAATACCTGGTGTGGCGCAATATCGAGAGAAGCATTTATATGTGAGTAATAACCTTCACGATCAACACCGTTGCGAGCAAAGACGCTAATTCCATACTCGTGCACTAGCGCCGCAGCGGTGTCATCTTGCGTTGAAAGCGGATTCGATGCACAGAGAGCAATTTCTGCACCTCCAGCTTTGAGAGTTCTCATGAGATTCGCAGTCTCGGTCGTGACATGCATACATGCAGAAAAACGAATTCCAGTGAACGGCTTTTCTTTCTCAAAACGTTCTCTAATTTGGGCTAATACCGGCATGTTCCGCTCTGCCCATTCGATGCGTTTCTTTCCTTCAGCAGCAAGAGCTGGGTTTGCGATGTCGTGCTTGGGCGTAGTGGACAAAGGTCTCTCCTAGAAGTGAAGTCAAAAACCGGCGTTAAAGAGTTACTGCGAGGTCGTTAGTTTACCCGCTTCGCATTAGGCGCAACACCAAATCTTGTACGCGAAGCATCTCTTCAGTAGTCCCCGCTTCAACATTCAACCTCAGCAGCGGCTCGGTATTAGAGGGCCTTACATTAAAAGACCAGTTCGAAGCGGTCACAGACAAGCCATCGAGTTCGTCAAGTTCGACCCGTTCTTGAGATTCAGAGAAACTCTTCTTGATGGCAGCGATAGCTTCTTTCTGATCAGCAACTTTGGTGTTTATCTCCCCGCTCAGTGAATATCGATTAAACCGCTCAAGTAATTCTGAAAGTGGCCTCTTCTCTTCAATAAGTGCTGCAATTGCGTGCAGGGCTGCAAGCATGCCTGAATCAGCATTCCAGAAATCTTTGAAATAGAAGTGTCCAGAATGCTCTCCGCCAAAAATAGCTCTATTTTCCGCCATCATTTTCTTGATGTATGAATGGCCGACTCGACTACGAAGCGGTACTCCCCCGTTTTCCTTAATAACTTCGGGAACAGCGCGCGAACAGATTAAGTTGTAGATGATTGGAGAGCCAGGAGATTTTTTTAATTCACGTTCGGCGATCAGCCCAGTTAGCGCTGAAGGTGAGACAAGTTCAGAGCGTTCATCAACTAAGAAGCAGCGATCGGCATCTCCATCGAAAGCCAGACCAATATCTGCTTTTTTCTCCTTCACTAACTTCTGTAGATCGACAAGATTTTTAGCTTCAATGGGATTTGCCTCATGATTAGGAAAAGTTCCATCCAAATCAAAATAGATTCCATCAACAATTGCATTAATTCGTGACATGACGGCAGGCGCAGTATGACCCCCCATTCCATTGCCAGCATCAATCGCGATCCTGATGGGACGGTCCAAATATTCACCGGAGAACGCACCTTCGGGGAAAAGCGAGAAGAGGAAATCCACGTAATCTGTAAGAAGGTCTCGAGTGCTCTCCTTTCCAATCACGCGATTCGGTATCGGAAATCCCTCGGTCATGCCCAGCAGAATCTGCTCTTTAATCCACAGCAAGCCGGATTCTTGACCAATTGGGCGAGCGCCACTCTTGCAGAGTTTTATGCCGTTGTACTCAGCAGGGTTGTGGCTAGCAGTGAACATTGCACCTGGAAGATTGAGGTGTCCTGAAGCGAAATACAGTTGATCAGTCGAAGAAAGGCCGATTCGAATCACATCCAGACCTTGAGAAGTGATTCCGTCAGAGAAGGCTCCTGCAAGTTCAGGTGAAGATGGTCGCATATCTTCACCAACTACAATTGTGGCGGGCTCACGCTCTCGTTCAACAAACTTTGCGAATGCAATTCCTAATGCAAAAGTAAAATCTGGTGTTACTTCTTCATCAACGAGCCCGCGAATATCGTAGGCCTTGATGATTTTCTCTAGAAGTTCACGCGACATGGAAAATCTCGTTTCAGCCTTGATTACGTTTACTCTTGATGAGGAATTGATCGTAGATGCCCGCGGCGTCCGATTTCAGGCGGAGTGCTTGGCTTTGGCAATTCAAAATTAACGGATTGACGAACTGCCTCAGCAATCGCAAGAACATCTTCGGGTGAAGGCTCTAGAGATTGCGTTTCCGGTTTATGTTTTATCACAGTCCAACCTTGAGGAACTTTCAATCGCTCAGAGTGATCGGCACATAAGTCATATGAATGTGGTTCCACAAAAGTTGAAAGTGGGCCAAGTACAGCTGTGGAGTCAGAATAAATGTATGTCAATGTATGAGTTGCATGTGCTGCACAACTCGGGCGAGTGCAACGTCGGCCAGATGCGCTCGGTCGACCTTGAGGTAGTTCGTGTGACCGCGGCGATGTTGTCATACCGTGAGATTACTGGTTCTTAGGTTGTATAACGGTTACATCCGCCAGAGGTTTTGTGGCGCTTTCCAAATTCGTGCTGGGGTTCAATGGCAAGTGTGTAACACCATCATTGGACATCCAGGTAAGACTTGCGACCGCGCCTGAACGATTACTTATGGTCACCAAACGGAGGTTTGGCGGAACTTTCCAGCTCACTATTTCTTCACCAACAAGGACCTTGGAATCGGTCTTACCTGAGTTAGTACGCCACGAAATTACGACTTGGACTCGTTCCCCCACAAAGGTAAAGCGTGGTTCAAGCCCGTAAAGATTAAAAGAGACTTTGCCAAATGGTTGTGATCCCGAGCTCCACATAAAGTCAGAAATAGAACCCTTCTTCACTTCTGTGAAAACGCCAGCCACGATTGGTTCTGTCGAGACGATTTTCAGTGCAAATGTCTTTTTACCGAGATCCACATCGCTAAGACTGACCTCTTTCACCTCGCTCGGGCTAAGGGATACTCCGCCAAATCCGACCGGAATAAATACTCCTGTGGGAGATAGAACTTCAACGCTCGCTGTTGCATCCACTTTGCCTGTTGTCAACAGACGTAGTCGATGATTGACCTTGCTTCCATTACCAAAACTCACTGGAAGTCCCGAGATAATCACTTCACGGGAAGGTTGACTTACTGGTGCGACAAAATCAGCACCTACGTTATTTAGTCCTTTTACTCTTTCATCGAGGAGATAAGCGGTCACTCGACCACTTCTAGTCTTGACTTGAATAACAGTATGTGATGCTCCAGGATCTAAAGTATCGATTCTTATTGTCTTATCCGATGACGCTTTAATGGTGGCCGGAAGCGGTTGAGATTCGCCATTCTCTGAAAAACTTGTGATGTCGACGACGGCATCACTAAGCCCGCTGTTCACCAATACAATCTTTGATTGACTCGTTACGTCTGCAGTCCCACCGACGAACCAGACCACAGAATCGCTTATCGTGCAGGTCGCCGCTGAAGTCCACTTTCCAGCCCGACTCTGTAGAGTGATTGTGTTGGAAGGGTTTCCAGCGACAAGAATCGCGCCCCGAGTAATGGAGTACGACCCTTGGTTGTTCTCCCACAATTCAGTTTTTGCTCTTGCGACATCGCGCACCCCGACACTCTTATTAGGTAGAAGAGCAGTCGCCTTTGCATCACCTATGGGGCCAGGACATGCAGTAGCTGGATAGGACTGAGTAACCTCAGTGATCTGGCTGGTCTGGGGCAAGAGATGAGCGACATGTGCAGCAATGATGAAGAGTAGAAGTGCAATCGAGGCTCGCATTTCTTTTGCCCATGAGGAATTTTGATCGGTCACGCCAATTCCTCCTCTCGCATCTCTCGTCTGCGTCTGCGCGCGGGAAGGGCAAGAACGATAAGTGAGACGAAAGAAATTATCTGTAATGAAATCCAGCCTCGACGCGATGTTGCGTCATGGAAGATCACGAAATCGCCTGACTCAGGTGCGATGAATCGCGGCACACCGTTTTCAGTCTCTTTTACCTCGAGATACTGATCATTCAAAAGCATCTTCCAACGGCGATCGAATTTTTCTGTAATGATGATCGTCCCTGATGAAGAAAGCGTTCCACGTGCACCAATGTCGCCACTTGGGAGAACCGAATAAAATCCGGTGCTCGATAAGAAGGATATATGCCCTAGCGCTCCTGGTACTTTCCAAGAAATTCCCTCATCGGTCGATGCTGCTCGCGTAAAACCACCCGCACCATCAATTGTGCGGACCAAATCTTCATTCACGGGTCGCGACATGAATAAATATCGAATTCCATATTCGGCAAAGACGCTACTGCTGGCGACTCCAGATCCAGAAACAAGATCATTTACAGCACGGTTGACTTGAGGCGTCAGACCCGTGATGACATCAGGTTCCCCAAGTTTTAGATCTCCATCTCGTGCGATGAAGAAACGAATCTTGTTGTTCTCGATGGAAAAGACGAGTGTTTTGAATCGATCATCAGTCTGAGCGCTCGCACTCAGGAAAGCAGGAAGTGCTGAAGTTGTTTGTCGTTGCACCGGAGCACTTGGAGCAGAAGAGATCCACCAACCCACTGAAAGGAGAAGTGAAAGCACCGAGATAACGCTCGTGATTCCAAGCAAGACATGGCGATAATCAATATGTGCTTGAGAGATCGCCGGAACGTAATGATCCACCATCAGAACTGCAGCAATGAGGGCAACTAAAGTCGGTACCACCATCAAGCTGCCAACCCACAATTGATCAGGTGTGAATGTTCCGTGACCAGCTACTTGCCTAGAACCCAATATGGTTGCAAAACCAATAAAGAAGAGCGCGACTTCGCCTAAACGAGCTGTCCTGCTGACAAAGGCAGCAATGAGGGCAATGAGAGTGATGGGAGTGATGATCCACAATGGTGGAGCACCTATACCTCCGGGATTGGTGAGCAAAAGTGACGAAAGGTCGCCTCCAGGGAGACTAATTCCCGGGTCAAGCAGGATTCGAGATGGATGAAGAATGAATTCGAGGGACCACGGTGCGCAAACAATTAATGGTGCACTAATGATTGCGATACGCCGGGCATTACGTCGATCGAAATTTTCCTTATTTAGAGGGTTAGTTTTTGAGTTAAATGCCACAACATCAAGAATGACAAGAATGAATTGCCATAACAAAAGTGACATAAATGTTAAGGGCGAAAAAGCGCAGACGATTGTCAGCAAGAGCGCCAACCACCATGTCCGGCGCCAACTTAAGTTCTCAAGTTGCTCTAATCCGAAGAGCGAACGGACCAACCATGGTCCAATCACAATGAGTACGACAGTTCCCAAACGTCCACTATTGATTGCAGCGAGCGATGTAGGCGAAAATGCGTAGAGAAGAGCAGCGCCGAGTGCCAAGAACCTTAATTCCGTGAACTTTCTCGCCAACGAATATGCGCCCCACAGCGCAAGCGGGACTGCTGATATGAAGAGAGTTGTAATGAAAAGAGAAGCTTTCGCGCCGAGAAGAAGTGAGGTTAGGCCGATCAATGCAATCCATGGCGGGACGTTCGCACTGGAGCCAAGGCCAACGGTATGCCATGAGTCTGCATAGGTGCTTAGCAATTCACCTGCGCTCGCCGGTGTAGTTGGAAGTGCGCCACCTACGATGCTTCCAAGACGACTTCTCGAGGCTATCAACGTTGTGAGGGCGACGATCAACGTTGCTGCAAGAATCGGCCTATCGGCGAGCCAACGAAGAGGCGATGGCGCTTTGACCAGATCGATATCTGCGTTCTCGAGCGCTTCATCATTGAGATCTAGTGCCGATGAAGTAGTTGAGGAATGGAGCTGCCCTCGCGATTTTGTTGAAATCTGCCACGAACGTGAGATTGCATTCCGCGCACGTTCATAAGCGAGCTGGAATTGTGAGCCCCTCGGCGGCACAAAGCGGGCGATTACTCGTGATGACACAAGACGGTTCTTTCTACGGTTTCGACGTGCTCGAATCAAGTCCTGAGGTTGAAGTAATAGAAGAGCAACTGCGGCGATCTCATCAAGTGCATAACCTGGAAGTTTTGCCAAAAGATAACCAATCGCTCTAAAAATTGATGCACCCAGTAATTGGATTGCGAGAAATGGCGTCAACCACCACGAAGCATTTGCTAACAAAACATATGCGGCATGGCGACGATCCAAGAGAAGTGGGCGATGCAAGAAAGTGCCTGCGACATCAATCTGGCGTCGCTCATTCGATGCCGCTTCCGCGTGGAATGCAATTGCACTTGGCACGGCAATGACGGAGTGTCCCGCTATATGCATACGCCAACCTAAATCGACATCGTCCCGGAAAAGCGAAAGTTCAGGATCGAATCCACCTAGTTCGTCAAAGACATCACGACGGATCAACGCGCCAGCAGTGCTCACTGCAAGGACTTCATTGATGTTGTCATGTTGACCTTGGTCTTGTTCGCGGTATTCCAATCCGGTCCACCGTGCTCCATTACCGGCGATACTTACTCCAACTTCGAGCAAATGATTCCGATCGTGCCAACCGCGCAATTTTGGCCCTGCCATTGCAACGTTTGGTCTTTCATCAACTGCGCTGAGTAGTTCGCCAAGAGCGTGTGCCGCTGGTGCACAATCATCATGAATTAACCACAGCCACTCGGTACAACCTTCTGGTGCACGTCGCAATTTCGAATGTGCGAGGGCCTCATTGATTGCTGCACCAAAACCGGTTTCGCGGTCGGTGACCACAGTAGGAATCCCTGCGCTCTTGAGAAGCTTTACTGAACTATCTTCCGAGCCAGTATCAATTGCAATCAGTTGATCAATTTCGCGACGTTGTTTGGCAAGAGATGCAACAACTTCGGGAAGCCACATTGCACCGTTATGGGAAACAATGATTGCGGTAACAAAGTGTTTACTTGGCGTGGGCATTTCATCGCCCCCAATAACTTACGAGACTCTGTCGAATAGATAAGAGAGAGAAACTAGCTAACGACGATAAATATTGTGAACGACGATTAAGCCGGGCGTCGCTTGAGACGACGACGCTCACGCTCTGAGAGTCCGCCCCAAATACCAAAGCGCTCGTCATGGGCCAGAGCGTATTCAAGACATTCTTGTCTGACCTCACAGGAGAGACAGACGCGCTTGGCTTCACGAGTCGAACCACCTTTTTCGGGGAAGAATGCTTCGGGATCAGTCTGGGCACAGAGAGCTCGTTCTTGCCATGAAAGCTCAACGATTTCGCCATTACCCAATTGGATACTAGGACCTGGAATGAAAGTCTGCTCATTGCGTCGAGCATCAGTCATTAGCGATTCTCCTAAGGCAGTGGGCCCCGCGACGGGACCGAATGAGGAGAATTACACGCTTGTTATTCCCAAGAGTCAAGTCGCGTGAGAGGAAAATCTCGTGGGATTTTATCGTTGCAGATGTTGGTCAAACGAGCCCAATTTCGCCTCAAGAATCGAAAAAAACTCCAATTATCCGAGTATTTCGCCGACAATCTGAGTGGATGATGGAACGGTAAGCCCCGGCGCGATATAGCAATCGATGACGGTGCTGCCTTCACCAATCTCAACATCGTTCATCACCATTGAACCCATCACTGTTGCTCGGGCGCCAATCCGCGCTCCGGCAGAAATCATTGATCCGCCACCAATATTTGCCGATGAATCTATTAGCGCGCCCATTTCTATCAACGACTCGGCAACTACAGAATCAGTTGCAGCAGAAAGTGAAGGATTGAGGATTAAATCTCGAGAAGCTTTCAAGAACGATTGTGGCGTCCCCATGTCAATCCAATAACTTCCATCTTTGTAACCATACATCGGGAACTCTTTTTGAAGTAAAAGCGGGAAGGTGTCTCTTTCAACGCTCACTACTGAATCGCGAGGAATCTCAGATATGGCGCGGGACGAAAAAATATAGCAACCAGCATTGATTGTGTTTGCTATTGGATTATCCATCTTTTCTAAGAATTCCAAAACTCGTCCCTCATTATCTAGAGGGACGCAGCCGTAAGCGCGCGCGTCCTCGACTTCCGTCAAATACAGAGTCACGTCGGCATTGGTTGCTTTGTGTTGTGAAATTTGCTGCGAGAGATCATGTGCGCTCAGGACATCGCCATTAAATACAACTACAGATTCCCCTGTCTGCAGTTCTAGCATTTGTGCTGCATTGGCAATTGCTCCACCTGTTCCAAGCGGAACTTCCTCAACCGCATATTTAATTGAGATTCCGAACTTCGAACCATTGCCAAAGTATGGCTCGAAGACTTCCGCCATATATGACGTCGCTAAAACTATTTCTCGGATTCCAGCTTCCTGCGCTTTTACAATCTGATGCTCAGTGACTGGTTTTCCTGCAACTTTAAGCATTGGTTTTGGGCTCTGATTCGTAAGCGGTGAAAGGCGTGTTCCCTTACCGCCAACGAGCAGTATTGCCTTTGATGAGGATTGATTGTCAGACATCTAGATCAACTCGCGATGCGCTGAGCAGCTTCAGAGATGTGAGCATCAGTGGCTGTGAGTGCAATACGAACAAACTTCTTTCCTTTTTCGCCATAGAAGTGACCGGGTGTCACGATGATTCCGCGGTCTGCAAACCAACCTACTGTGGTCCAATCTTCTTCGTTTCGGGTGCACCAGAGATACAAACCTGCATCAGAGAATTCAATAGTGAAGCCGGCATCTTCGAGTGATTGTTTCAAGATCCGACGTCGTGCACGATAACGCTCTGCTTGTTCTTCGACATGTCGTTGATCGCTGAGCGCTACGGTTACTGATTTTTGAATTGGAAGCGGCGCCATCATGCCCATATGTTTACGAATCTCAAGCAGTCGCGAGATAAGCGCAGGATCGCCAACGACGAAAGCCCCGCGATACCCCGCCATATTTGAACGCTTCGACAGCGAATGGACCGCAATGATGTTTGCGTTATTGCCGGAGGATGAAGCCAAAATCGAGAGACCCTGATTTTTGTCTGGGAATGGTAAATAACATTCGTCGCTAGCAATAATTGCCCCAGACTTTTTTGACCATTCGAGCACGGAATCAAGTTCTACTTGGGAATGAACTCGTCCTGTGGGATTGGATGGTGAATTAATCCACGCCATATCAACACCCGAAGTGGGCCAATGCTGTGCATCAATTCCAACTTCAACCACCTCAGCGCCAGCCAAGATTCCACCCACTCGATAAGTTGGATATGCAATCTCTGGAATTAGTATCGTTTTTGCTTGAAGCAGGAAAGGTAGCTGCGCTACAAGTTCTTTTGAACCAACTGTTGGAAGTACATCGAAATCTCCTTGCGCTCCGAGATATCGAACGCAGTAATCCTTGAGCGCCGCCCTCAGATCTGGTGCGCCGGTAGTAACTGGATAGCTTGGTGAATTTGAATTCTCTCGAAGAGCATCCTGAATGAAATCGGGAGTTGCATCCACGGGGGTGCCTTGAGAGAGATCAATCGCTCCTTGCGGATGGAGTCGAGCTCTCTGCCCAAACGGGGCGAGAGCATCCCAAGGAAAATCCGGGAGCTTTATAAAGACTCCTAAACTATTCGCCCGAAGGCTTCTTCTGAATTTGTAGAAGTTTTGGATGATCCTTGGCTACTGGTCCGACCTTGCTTGCTCCCCCAGGTGAACCAAGTTCATCAAAGAATTCTGCATTTACTTCTTTGTATGCCGACCACTGAGATGGGACGTCATCTTCGTAATAAATTGCCTCAACCGGGCAGACTGGCTCACACGCACCACAATCGACGCACTCATCCGGCTGGATGTACATCATGCGATCGCCTTCGTAGATACAGTCAACGGGACATTCTTCAATACATGACTTGTCCTTAACATCGACACATGGAAGGGCGATTACGTAGGTCACGTCCAACTCTCCTTTGGTCACTCACAGCCGATACTTACTTTTAGGTTCACTATCCTACAGAATAAGAGGGTATGAAGCGCGAGCCAAGCACAATTGAGACGCTTCACATCTACGACACCTTACAGCGCACCGTGGCGCCAGTTCTATCGCGAGATGGCTCTACCTTTCGGATCTATTGCTGTGGCCCTACGGTTTATCGCGATGCTCATGTTGGAAATCTTCGTACTTTCTTATTGAGCGATCTCGTTCGCCGCACATTGGAATTCTCAGGGAAAAAGGTGCAGCTCGTACAAAACATCACAGATGTCGGGCATATGAGTGAGGATTTCGAGGAAGACAAAGTTCTTTCTCAATCGCGCCTTGAGCAGCGCGATCCTTTTGCAATCGCGCGTGATTACGAAGGCAGATTTCACGCGGATCTAAAATCAATCAACGTTATTCCGGCCGATGCATATCCCAGAGCCAGTGAGTGCATAGATATGATGATCAAACATATCAAGCGTCTACTTGAATTAGATTTTGCCTACGTTGGTGACGACTCTTCGGTTTATTTCGATGCTGCAAAATTCGGAGATTACGGAGCGCTGAGTGGAAACCGACTTGATGCTCTTAAACCTGGACATCGTTATGAATATAGCGAGGATGGCGCCAAGAGATTTCACGCCGATTGGGCGTTATGGAAAGCCGCTGGCAATCGCACGGAAATGATTTGGCAGACGCCGTGGGGTCCAGGATTTCCCGGCTGGCATATTGAATGCTCTGCGATGTCTTTACATTATTTAGATGGCTATGTCGATCTTCATATTGGCGGAATTGATCTGCGATTTCCGCACCATGAGAATGAACGTGCACAGTCCAATCCATTGACCGGAGATGAGGCGGTCTCGCTCTGGCTCCATGGTGAACATTTATTGTTTGAAGGGCGCAAGATGTCGAAGAGCGCCGGCAACGTTGTTCTCTTGCGCGATGTCATCGCACGTGGGATTGATCCCCTCGCTGTACGAATGTGTTTCCTAGAAAATCGCTATCGAAGTCAGATGGACTTATCCTGGCAATCTATCGAAGCAAGCTTTGCTTGGCTCCAAAGAATGCGCGCGAAATATCAAGAATGGAGTGACGCCAAAGTCGCCACCACCACTCATACTCAATCCTCCGTCGCTGCGATATATCGCGATTTTTGCGATGATCTCGATACTCCTCGAGCAATGCTCAAATTGCGGGCGCTAGAAAAGAGTGAGGAATTCTCCCCTGGAGAGAAGGCGCGGATAATCGAGGAAGTTGATTCATTATTTGGTTTGAATCTCATGGCGCAACAATCTGATTCTGACCTCCCAGCGGAAGCCATTTCATTACTAGAAGCGCGCATAGCTGCTAGAGCAGCACGTGATTTCTCTCGTAGTGATGAATTGCGCGATCAACTCGCAGAAATGGGAATCGAGGTTCGCGATACTTCAGCAGGTCAATCCTGGAGTCGTATCAGTCGTTTGAGATAACAATCTCCGCTTCGCTAGTTGCGAGAACGAAGGAGTGAGATCATTAAAAACGCAGCTCCTCCAAACACAAAGATATTGCCGTAAGCATTTGCTTCGATGAGGATCTCTCCACCATTTCCAAGAGTCGAACCGCGGACAATCACTAGGAACCAGCCAATCGCAAAAAGGAAATTGGCTACTTGTGATTGATACATATTTCGAACTGACCTCGATCCGAGCCATACTGCCAGCAAGGAGACAAGAACTCCGATGGGTCGATAAGAATTATGTAGAAAAGTTCCTGATATGCCGATTAAGGCTCCGAAAATCGGAGCAATCAACGTCTTCATAACTTCACTCCTGCAAAGAGTTCTGTTTCGCGACCGTCAGAATTACGCTCCCCACCAAGGTCGCCATGAACTAGACGATAAAACTCAAGCCCCCATACTTTGAAACCCAAGTTATCCGAGAGCGCAAAGAAAGGTCCATCAACCGAAATCTGCGTGGGATGAGCTCGCATGGCCGCCATTTTTTTATCGACAAATGCTTCCCCATCAATGACAGTAGTCACCAATTCATCCGGCTGCGCAAACGGAAAGTCTTCGGCTTTATCAACACCAAAGAATTGATTACCCGTGTCTTTCATCGCCTCAATTCCTTGTTCGATAACCGAACGAGGAATTGTGTTCCAATAAATCTTCTGGATTTCCCAACCGCGTTCGCGGGCAATTTCAGCTCCACGCATTGCGACTCGATGAGCCTGGATGTGATCTGGGTGCCCATAACCACCAAACTCGTCATAGGTAATCAATACATGCGGCCTTGTCTCAAGAATGATTGCTACTAGCGACTCTGCTGCTTCATCTAGATTGGCATTCCAAAAATTATCAACTCGATTGTTTGGTTCAGAACCCATCATTCCGCTGTCGCGCCACTTCTTATTAGGTGCTCCCAGAAATCGGAAATCGGAAACTCCCAGCTCCTGCATCGCATTTTTCAATTCGATTTCACGATGTGCGCCTAATCTATCTTCATGAGAGCTAGCAAGGTGAGCAAGTTCTGGAACGAGAACTTCTCCCTCTTCGCCTCGCGTGCATGTCACGAGGGTGACCTGACAACCCTGTGCAACATATTTAGCCATCGTCACACCATTATTGATGGTCTCATCATCGGGATGAGCATGGACGAGGAGCAAGCGCGGCTGTGACATGTGTAATTGCAGAGGGTACTCGTAGATGCGTATTCACTTCAGCGTGAGATGGAGAGGTATTCGTGAATTACCTCGCTTTCTCGTACGATGAACCCGATGAGCACGAACGATAAGTTGGATTCACGCGCACGGCTTCCCCGTGATGAGCGGCGCGCAATTCTGCTAACGGCGGCCCTCGAAGTATTTACGGTTTCGGGTTACCACGCCGCCTCGATGGATGAAATTGCAGACCGCGCGAATGTCAGTAAACCAGTGCTCTATCAGCACTTTCCATCGAAACTAGATTTGTATCTTGCTGTCCTAGACCTCCATATCGATTCATTGGTCTTCGCACTTCAGAAAGCCATCGCATCAACAAAAGAGAATAAGAATCGCGTGAAGGCCACCGTTGACGCATATTTTGGATTTATTGATGACGAAGGCGGCGCTTTCCGCCTGCTGTTTGAGAGCGATATGAGCGTTGAACCCCAAGTCCGAGAGCGCCTCAACCGTATGACGTATGACTGTGCGGTTGCAGTGAGTGCAGTCATCTCTATTGACACAGGATTTCCAAAAGAAGAATCCATGATGCTTGCAATCGGATTGATTGGGTGCGCGCAGATAACAGCTCGGCACTGGTTGGAAAAGGAAGGCAAGATTGATCGATCCAAGGCCGCATCACTCGTTACGAACCTCTTATGGCGCGGCATCTCCGGCTTCCCGCTTCATAATTAAGTTACACGTTTCTTGATTCTTGCTTAGGAAGAGCTCCTGCGCCGAATCTTGAATCGCACTGATTCCCCAAACACTTTAAGATGGTGACATGACATCCAAGAAAAGCACCTCAGGCAAATCAGATATCGCTCGTTCGGAAGTTCGAATTTCTGTCGCAGATCAAGTTCGCGAGTTAACAATCGAGACCACATCCGATCGCGACGAAGTCCTTGAGATGATCAAACAATCTCTCGCCTCTTCGCAGCCACTCGTACTCTCAGATACTCGAGGACGCCAATATGTCGTACCAGCGACAAAGATTGGCTCGGTGGAGATTGGTGACATCTCGGAGCGACGCGTTGGTTTTGCTGGCGCTTAATTGACCCTAGCAAGAAACTAGATCAGCTCAAGTTCTTCCAGGATTGAATAACATATTTCGCGATAATCGGATGCAATTTGGCTATCTTTGTTGGTAGAAAGTACTGATTTTCCGGTCATTTGCGAGTGTGCAACAAGTGCATCTTCACTGATTGCCGGCTCAAGAACATGGAAGTCAACTTTGAGTTGTGCCATGACTTCAGATGAAGAATCTTCCTCGTTTCGGACGAATAGAAGATCTAACTTCTTTGTAAATCCAGCAGATTGCGCAAAATCCTTGATATGAAGCGCGCCACGAATAGCAGCAATTTCAGGGGTCGTAGGGATCACGATGAAATCTGCGATCGCCAGGAAGTAAGTCATGATTCGATTTGGGCCAGTAGCGGTATCAATGATGACGATGTCGTAATCAGAAAACGTGGCTCTCAATTTCTCAGGCGTAAGTGATTGATTGATATCGAAAGACGAAAGTCTGGTTGATGAAGGAAGAAAGCTAAATCTTTCTGAGGTTTTGACTATGGTGGCACCCAGCGAAAAAGCACCGTTAAGGAAATCTTCTGTAGTGATTCGTGGATTCTCGATTCCACAATAGAAAGTCAACGTTGCTGCTGGATCGGCATCAATAAGAAGTGTTTTCTTTCCATACTCAACTGCTGCTACCGCTAGGGCATGCGCAGTGGTTGATTTACCAACTCCACCAGCTGTGTTTGCAATAACAAGACTCTTCATGAAGTGACCTTCATCCGTTCGCGCGCCGATTTCATTTGGGGGCTTTCTCGGAATGATTGCGGCAAGAGTCTGAGCGCGCTACGCGTCGTCTTCAATGCAATGTCAGTGGTTGTTTCGTGGCCTGGAAGAGTCGGCCAACCGTAGAGCGAACGTGCCCAACGTGGAAGCGCCGCTCCAGCAAGCGAGGTAATTCCGCCCCACAGTGGTGCGATGGGAGTTCCAAATCGAAGCAATGGAGGAAGCGGTGGCAATGCAATAAATAGCGCTGCGCGCTTTGCATCATCACTTGCCGATAATTCCGGCGCGATTTCGCGGAAATATTCCTGCAGCTCAGCGCGATTTCTTGGAACACGGGATTCTTCGATTCCGACAAGTAAGGCGAATGTGAGCATCTCATCAATGTATGAATCCTGTTCTTGCTCTGTGAGAGCGAGACCAGAACGAAGTGCAGTATCCAAGAATGCATCAACCATGGCCATGTGCACCCAGAGCAGAAGTTTCTGATCATCCAATTTGAGCATTGCATGCACTCTGCGCACTCGTGCAGCTAATTTTTCAGCTTCATCTCGAGTTCCAAATGTCAAAGTTCCTACGTAATCTCCAGTCCGCTGTAGTCGGCCCCAAGCATCTTCACGGAAATTTGAATGCGCTGCTACTCCTGCCATTGCTTCAGGATGAAGCGCCTGTTGAAGTAAGGCTCTTATCCCGCCGACAAACATCGAGGTGTCGGAGTGGATTCTCCAGGTCACCGAATCTGGAGCGTAGAAACCCGTTTGTGAAAAGTCAGCCATTATTAGAAGAGCCCTTTGATGCCGCTCATCAACATCTCGAAGGCGATAGCAGCGGTTAACAGACCAGCGATTTTTGCAAGCAGCATGACTCCCGCTTCACGAATAATTTTCACAACATGAGTTGAGAACATCAAAGTTAATCCAATAACGATGTGAGCTCCCAGAACCGCAAGCGATAATGCAATCGCCATTGCTGAACTCTCGACATCTTGAGCGAAGAGCATGATGGTCACGATTGCTCCTGGGCCAGCAAGAAGTGGTGTCCCCAGTGGAACCAGAGCAAGATTTTTAGCAACGTCATTCTCTGTGCTTGTGTCATTACCTTTAAGTAGCTCTAGTGAAACGAGAAGAAGAAGCAAGCCACCGGCGCCTTGCAGCGCGGGCATTGAAATATCCAAATAATTAACGATGAACTGTCCAAAGAGGGCAAATATCGTGATGACAAAGAGTGAAGTTCCGGCAGCCTGCCAGGCCGCACGAGTACGTTCCGCGCGTGTTCGATTTCGCAAAACCCCAAGAAAAATAGGAGTAGCGCCCGGCGGATCGAGAATGACAAGAAGAGTGACAAAGGCTTGAAGGCCAAATGTCATGACCGTGACATCGTTCATCGTCGAATCAATCTCTCTTCTACATTCTTTATGCGAGCTCGGGAAACTAGGGCCTCCCATTGTTGCGGATGAGTAGTGAACTCCGCCAATTGATTTTGTTTGCCTGTCCCGTGGTAGTCACTAGAACCTGTGACAATCAACTCCTTCTCCAGGGCTAAACCAAGAAGTTGTGCTCTCTCATCTTCCGAATGGTCCCTGTGGTGAACCTCAATTCCATCAAGACCGGCAGCGATCAAATCATCAAGTACTTCTATTCGAATAGTTCTTCCTCGCTGCGACGCTAATGGGTGAGCGATGACTGCTACACCTCCTGCTTCCTTTATCAATTGGATTGCGGAAGTGGGTGATGGTGAATAGTGGTTGATATAAAACTTTGATTTGTTATGAAGTAACGCTGCAAAAGCTTCATCACGTGAGGAAACATGTCCGCGGGCGACTAAAGCGTCGGCCAAATGTGGCCGCCCTAACGTTGCATCGCTTGAGCGTTGGGCATGGACATCTTCGATGGTGATTTCGATTCCTGCTTCATTGAGTCTGGCGATAATACGTTCCATTCGCGAAAGTCGATTTTCGCGAGTTTGTTCTAGGACATCCAGCAAAGGTTTGTGCTGTGGATCGAAGAAGAATCCCAGCATATGGATGCTGATTCCATCGGAATCTTGGCAAGAGATCTCCGCTCCATGAACAAGTTGTAGTGTTGATTGAGATGGATGATTCAAGAGTCTGGTCGATGCTTCATCCCAGCCTCTCGTTGTGTCGTGATCCGTCAAGGCGATTACCGCGAGACCACGATTGATTGCTTTATCAATAAGTTGACTGGGGGTATCAGTTCCATCGCTCGCATTCGAATGCGTATGAAGATCAATCAACATATGAGCAAGGTTATCGTTTAACGGCGTTCTTGCTCCGTAGCACAAAAATCGCACAACCAGCGAGCAACAACAATAGGCCTGGAATAGTTCCTGATGGTGGCAATTGGTCTAACCACCAATAAGCCAGAACTGCACTCACTGGAACTTCAAAGAAGACGATAAGAGAGACGATTGCAGGAGAAACTCTCTTCAGTGCCAGATTGAACATCGTGTGTCCAAGTATCTGCGCACCAGCAATCAGCGCAAGGAGTAGCCACCATTCTCGCGAACTAAAGTTCCATATTTGAGTTTGGGTAACTAACGCGATTGGTAGCGCAGTAAGGGCACAAACAAAATAGCACGTTGACGTATAAGTGGCCGTCGAGATCGACTTCTGCGCTTGCGATCCGAGCATCACATAAAGTGCGGCAAGAGCTGCACATGCAATTGCGGCGAGATCACCAAGAAAAGCACGTTGAGACACCTGAAAATCTACGCCTGTGATAATCAAAAGTCCTATGAAGCTAATGATCATTCCTATCCATGCCTGCTTTGGAATGTGACCACCTAAACGCTTGACGAAATATGCTGCAAAAATTGGTTGCAGAGCGGTGAGAGCAGTTCCCGCGGCAACAGTGGTGTAACGCATCGCAATGAAGAAACCAATGAAATGAAATGCGAGAGCGATTCCCGCTAAGGCTGCCCACCGCATTCCTTCGCGCGATTCTCGCTTTAACCAGTCGCGAGAACGTAAACCAATAATGAACATCAAGACCGCGCCGCCAAGATTGCGCCAGACGACCAAGGCGAGAATTGGCATAGCGCTCAATGCGATTACTGGACCTGAAGTGCCAATTCCAATAATTCCCAATAGCAATAAAGGAATGTCGCGGCCTCGTGGCATCTGAGTGTGGTCTTGTTCCCGCATGGAACAAACCTACTATCCGTGGAGTGACAATCTTCCGATAGCCTTCTCCTATGGAGGTACCTGATGCGCACAGAGCAATTAACACGGATATTTCTGGCAAAGCTTGCTGGTACTCCTGTATTTGATCCCAACGGAGACCGTGTAGGCAAAGTTCGCGATGCAATCGCATCAATGCGACAAGATTCATCAGCGCCACGCATACTTGGATTTATCGTTGAAGTTCCTCAAAGACGAAAAATCTTTATCCCAATAACTCGAGTTACATCGATTGATGATGGTGGAGTTTTCATTACTGGAGCGCTCAATATCCGTCGGTACCAACAACGCCATGGCGAGGTCCAATTACTTGCAGAATTGCTGGATCATTCAACTCGCCTGCACGAAAATGGCGAAACTGTCATTATCGAAGATATCGGCATGGAGCTCACGGAGACCAAAGATTGGTACGCCCGTCACATTCACGTTCTGAAAAAAACAAAAGGTTTTCGCCGAGGTACTAGCGTGACTGTCAGTTGGAGTGATGTCGAGATCGATGCACCAATTCATGGCGTCAATTTCTCTAGTACACAAGAGGACATCAATACATTGCCGGCACAGGATGTTGCTGCTGCACTTCAAGATCTCGACGTCAATCGCCAAACTGAGATTGCTCGCACGATGGATGATGAAAAATTGGCTGATGTATTAGAAGAAATGGATGACGCTGATCGAGTCGCGCTCGTTACTCAACTCGAAGGTGAGTTGGTAGCCGATGTTTTGAGTGAGATGGCTCCCGATGACGCAGCAGATGTCTTGCGAGAAGTTGGTACCGAGAAAGCAGAGTCGCTCTTGAGCCTCATGGAAGATGATGAGGCACAAGATGTTCGTCGTCTTATGGAATATGAGGATTTCTCTGCGGGCGGAATGATGACGACTGACCCCGTTATTCTTGCGACCACTTCTACAATCGCAGAAGCGCTCGCTGCTGTTCGACAGAAAGATCTAGCGCCGGCACTTGCGGCGCAAGTGTTTGTATGCCGAGCTCCACTTGAGACACCCACTGGTCGACTCGTAGGAGTCGTGCATGTCCAACGATTGCTACGTGAACCACCTGCTTTGAGCCTTGGGCTTGTCGCCGATACGGAGACAAATGCCATTTCGCCAGACACTTCACTCAATGATGTGGTGAAGCACCTTGCAAATTACAACCTGATTGCCGCGCCAGTCGTTGATGAGAATGAACGCCTCATTGGTGCGGTAACCGTCGATGATGTACTTGACCACCTATTGCCAGCTAACTGGCGTAGCACAGAGCGAGAGGTATAACTATGGCGAAAAACTCTAGATTAGAAACGCCACGCGAATCTCGTCGTGCAATTCGCAGAAGTTATGACCCTGAAACTTTTGGTCGACTATCCGAACGTTTTGCACGTTTTATTGGAACAGCCAAGTTCTTGGTTTACATGACAATTTTCGTTACAGCGTGGATCCTTTGGAATGTCTTTGGTCCTCAAGAGTTTCGTTTCGATCAGTATCCATTCATTTTCTTGACTTTGCTGTTATCACTACAGGCCTCGTATGCAGCTCCGCTAATTTTATTAGCGCAAAACCGTCAGGCAGATCGTGATCGAGTTACTTCGCAGGAGGATCGAGCTCGCGATGAGCGTAATCTTGCAGTTACTGAATTCATGGTTCGAGAGATTGCTGCCATGCGCAAGGAATTAGTGCATGAGATCAAAGAAATTCTTGACGAGCGTTTAGGTACTGACTCCAAGCCTGACGCCAAGTAGCGATTTCTTTCGCGGAGCTAGCTGATCCGCAACTAGGAAGAATTGTTTAGCAGCTTGAGATTCGGGTTTCTCCCAAACAATAGGTGCGCCAGAATCTCCACCTTCTCGCAATTCAATATCAAACGGAATCTTCGCCACCAAAGGGACATCGCTTCCAACTAGAACACTGAGACGTCGAGCAGTCTCTTCCCCACCACCAGTACCAAAAAGGGCTACTTCCTTCTTGGTAGTTTCATCGATGAAAGCTGACATATTTTCGACGACGCCGATGATGTGTTGTTTGAGTTGATGAGCAATTCGACCGGCGCGCTCTGCAACTTCTGCCGCTGCAATCTGTGGAGTTGTGACGACGATAATTTCAGAGGCGGGTATTAGCTGGCCGAGTGAGATGGCTATGTCACCGGTTCCTGGAGGTAAATCAAGAAGCAGGAAATCTAAATCTCCCCAGTAAGCATCGCTGAGCAGTTGTTCAAGGACTCGATGAAGCAACGGGCCGCGATAGGCAACGGGATCTGCTCTATCAGGCTTAAACATCTCTATCGAGACCACTTTGATTCCGCGTACTTCAACCGGAATGAATGTCTGATCAATAGCAGTTGGTCGTTGGCCCTCGATTCCAAAAAGTCGCGGAATGGAATGCCCATAAACATCTGCGTCGAGTACTCCAACTTTGAATCCACGTTCACTTAGGGCTGCAGCAAGATTGACTGTTACTGAAGACTTTCCCACGCCGCCTTTGCCTGAAGAGATTCCCCAAACGCGCGTCAATGAATCAGGTTGAGCAAATGGTATGAATTTCTCCCTCCCACCCCGTAAAAGTTTCTTCACGTTGTCGCGCTGAGTCTCATTCATGACGCCGAATTCGATTTCGACCGAAGAAACCTGAGGGACTTTTAACACTGCTTCGTTGATATCTTTTTGAAGGCGATCGCGCATCGGGCATCCAGATATGGTCAAAAGTATTTTTAACTTGGCTGTTCCGTCGACAAAATGTACTTCCTCCACCATGCCCAGGTCGGGTAAGGGACGATGAAGCTCTGGATCAGAAACTGTAGCGAGCGCGTCGGAAATTAACGAAAGAGTCTGATCACTCATAGTAGATCTGGATCGATCTTCGCAACATCCTTGATGTCCCGAGATTGCTTCTTCACTTCATTCACGACGGGAGTGACATCATCCATGGCATTTCCAAGGACTTTCTTCGCTAGATTCTTGGGCGTCAAATCAGTTACATCCAAATCTTCAAACCCTGGACCAAGATTCTCTTTTAACTCGCGTGATGCGTATGTGGTGAAATTACGAACTTTATGAAGAAAGCGGGCAAAATCCTTTGCAGCGTTCGGTAATTTATCGGGGCCAACAAGAAAAAGTCCGAGCACGATAAGTCCCAGGAACTCTCCCATTCCGATTCCGAACATATACCTATCCTAGTTTTCTTCTTCGGGATAGCGAAACTAAATCTTCGTTGCGACCATTACGCCATCGCCCACAGGTAAAAGCATGGGGAGCCAATGGACCTGAGATTCCTTTATTACTTTGATGATTTCACGGTAGCCCACGCTTTCTGGGTCACGTTGAGTGGGATCTGCGACCTTTCCGTTGAGCAGTGCGCGATCAATAATCAGCACACCACCGGGACGTAATGATCGATGAGCATGTTCAACGCTTTCAAGTAAGTCAGCGTTCCTTCTCATGATAAATATGTCATAAAGACTGTCGGCCAACTTCCCCACGATTTCTCGACTATTTCCCGTGATCAATCGATATCGCGATGCGCTTATTCCCGCTTCATCAAATGCTTGCTTTGCTAATTTTGCATTCTCAACTTCATCATCGATTGACGTAAGCAAACCTTTTGGGGCGAGGGCTTGAAATATCCATAGACCACTAACACCAGCTCCAGTTCCAATCTCAACAATGGAGTTTGCGCCAATCAAATGAGTCAAATAACGCAATAATGAGCCAACAACAGGTGTTGTGTCGTAAGTCCCAATTTCTATTCCGCGTTGACGAGCGCGTTGCATGATTTCAGTTTCCGGAAGAAAAGAATTCGCGAAAGCTCTCATATCTCCACGGTCAGAGAGAATACGATCGCGCATTACCTTTTCAGATGCACTTCTGTCACCACCGCCGGTTATCACAGAGTTGCAATCCATTCAGTCAGTAAGCGAACTCCGTAACCGGTTCCACCTTTAACATTCTCTCCAGCATCAACTTCCGAACGCGCTGGCCCGGCGATATCAAGATGGGCCCACTTTCGTTTTCCGACAAACTTCTCAAGGAAGAGTGCGGCGGTAACCGAACCACCTTGGAACTTGTACTTATCTGCCGTGTGGTTGTAGTCCGCGATATCACTGGCAAGTGCGATTTGGTAATCATCAATGAGTGGCATTTGCCAGATACGGTCGCCGGTAAATTCACTGAGTTGTGTGAGGTTATTGGCGAGTTTCTTATCTCGGGTATACATCGCTCCGTAGTAGCGGCTCAACCCCAAGGTGGCGGCGCCAGTAAGAGTCGCGACATCGATGAGGTAATCAGGATCGAGATTCTTATCCGCGTATGCCAACCCATCTGCAAGAACCAGACGTCCTTCAGCATCAGTATTGATCACTTCCACAGTAGTTCCGCCATAGTGAGTGATGACATCTGAAGGTCTTTGAGAAGTGCCCGAAAGTGCGTTCTCGGCCAGCATCAAAAGCGAAGTAACTCTCACTTTCAGACCTAACTCCGCAGCAGCGACCGCCACCATCAAGACTGCAGCAGCGCCAGACATATCGCTCTTCATCGCCGTCATGGTGTCGTATGGTCTCTTAAGAGATACGCCGCCAGTATCAAAAGTAATTCCTTTGCCAACCAGGACGACATGAGGAAGAGGTTTCGAGCTTCGCGGCTTATAAGAAACTTCGACAAAACGTGGCGGATTCTTCTTACTTGAGTTGCCAACGGCCCGCAGGCCCCCAAACTCTTGTAGTTCTTTTCCACCTCGGACTTTTACTGTCAAAGCAGAATTCTTCGCTAGCTTCTTCGCTTGATTTGCCATCCACTCAGGCGACTTGATATTCGAAGGAGTATGAATCAAATCGCGAGTTTTCCATGTCGCCTCAAGCAACACTGAGGCTCTCTTGGCTACATCCTCAAAATTACCGACAATCGTAAAGGAGGGCGTCTCGGGCAGAGCGCTGGTTTTCTGACTCCAAGAGTAGGTTGCTAAACCTGATGCGATGAGATGGATCTGAGCTTCTACCTGATTTCGCGCAAGGAATGAAAGTGCGCGAGCATCGGTGGCACGAATCTTTCGGCCCAGCGCAACGCCTGCTTTTCGAATATCGTTTTCAGAACGCGCACCAACTCCAACCAGCAAGATTCGAGTTATCTCTTTGGTTGTTGAAACCGGAATATCTATGACCTCTCCCGCTTTCGCTGTGGAGGAAGCACCGTGTTTAATAATCTCTTCCAAAAAAGTAAATCCAAAAATCTTTTCAAGACTTTTAATGGATCGGGCCGGTAAATCAATAATTACTTCAGGTTTTTCTTTGTTGGTGCCGGCAACAATAGGTAATGCGATATGTGAATATTTCTTGAGGAACTTCTCCGAGAGTTCACTCGGATTCGCTATCGATCCGAGTTTCGGAATCGACCGATTCACTTCTTCAGTAGCGAGATGGATGCGTTGAGGACGTCCGCGAGGTTGCGCGCTTCTTCTTGATTAAGTTCTACTACTAGGCGCCCTCCACCTTCAAGGGGAATGCGCATGACAAGGCTGCGAGCTTCCTTTGTCACTTCCATTGGTCCATCGCCAGTGCGGGGTTTCATGGCTGCCATTTGTTCGCCCTCTTTCCAGTGGTACGGGTGGAGAATTATCTCTTATCTAGCTATCTGAGGGGAAATTGAAAGCTGCGCTCATGCGAGCGCGACCTGACGCGAGCACCGCGCTTATTGCACGCTCGGGTACCCCCAACTTTGTAGCAATATCTGCAGTTGATAGTCGTTTCACGAAGTGAAGGGTCAAAACAACCCGCTCTTCCTCAGGGAGCGTCGCCAAGAACTCGCGCAGAGTCAGATTTTTCGCTTCGGACACATAGGCAAGGTTACTGCGAGTTCTGTTAACGAGCTGAGACAGAGCGGGCAAAACGTCGTAGCGAAAAGAAGACCGCAATCAATATGCCAGGTTTCATCAGCGCGAGCAGAGGTGTTGGTGCATTTATCTTCTCGTACCAATCAAATCGGGTTGTGGTTGAAGTGATCGCGGTTAGACGAAACTCGCCAATGCCTTTAATCAACCTCCCATAATGATCTACTGCGCAGAATGTGGGTGGTTCCCAATGCGTAACTCGCATCTCATCCCACACGCCAAATTTGCCAATTCCCGTAAATGCGCGAATCTCAGTCCCGATTCCAGAATCACCGCCACTATCAACGCTCGAAGTTACATACGTGAGCGCCATCCATTCACCCTGTGATTTCCAATCTACGAGCGCGTTCCATACTTCGATCTGAGGCGCATCCACAGTCACGCTAACTTTAAACTCGTTCATTGCCATAGTTGTGCGACGCTTTAAATCTTCGTTACATGTGCAAGAGCTTCATCAATTGATGAGCACCATGCAACAAGTTCATGCTGGCCAGGCTTCATAAAGTTCTTGTCGGTTAAATCATCAAGAGCAATTCGAAGTGTGGAGTAAACGCTATTTGGATCCAATACTGCAATCGGTTTTAAGTGAAATCCAAGATAACGTCCAACCCAAATCTCAAATAGCTCCTCTAGAGTTCCAATTCCTCCCGGTAGTGCGATGAAGCAATCAGCTAATTGTTCGATCATTCCCTTTCGAGCACGCATGTCAGAAACCACATGTAGTTCTGTTGAATCATGATCAATGAATTCAATATTCATCAATCGCTCAGGAATGACGCCAATCGTCTTGCCACCATGATGACGAGCACCCTTCGCGACTTCGCCCATCACTGAAATCGCTCCACCGCCCCAGACAAGTTCGTGGCCAAGTTTGGCAATCTGGGCGCCGAGATCAAACCCCAATTCAAGATTCTCTGGAGCCACAGCCACCGATGAGGCGCAATAAACCGCAATCTTCATGAGACCACTCTAAACGCTGGACTGCAAAGTTGAGACACCAATGATTCATCTTCGTAAACGATATTCGCTTGGTAAGTTAATCCCATGAACGCATACGGTTATGGAATCGCAACCATAACTAGTGATGGAATGGTGCTCGACACATTTTTCCACCAACTAGGGCTGGGCGAGATCAAAGATCATTCTCGGCCCGATCTCTCCCGTTTCGAAGGCGAAGATTCGATTCGGAAAGTCGTGAAGAGGTCTGTAGCGCTCGAGATTGATCTCACGAAACCACCTGCATCTGTATCCGATGCTTATCTCAGACTTCATCTTCTCTCCCACCGTTTTATCAAGCCACACGGTTTATCGCTTGATGGAATTTTCGGAATTCTCAACAACGTTGTGTGGACATCCCATGGACCTTGTGCCGTCTCTAGCTTTGAAGAAGTACGGATTGAATTGCGCGCTGCTTATGGACAGATCACAGTTTTCGGCGTCGATAAGTTCCCGAGAATGGTTGATTACGTTCTCCCTGAGGGTGTTCGAATCGCAGACGCTGATCGAGTCCGCTTAGGTGCACATTTATCTGCCGGAACGACCGTGATGCATGAAGGTTTTGTAAATTTCAATGCCGGAACATTGGGTGCATCAATGGTTGAAGGACGAATCTCTGCGGGAGTTGTTGTCGGAGATGGATCCGATATCGGCGGTGGCGCTTCAATTATGGGAACACTTAGCGGTGGAGGAAAAGAAGTCATATCTATCGGCAAGAAGACGTTACTTGGTGCGAACTCTGGACTTGGAATTTCACTTGGCGATGACTGCGTTCTCGAGGCTGGGGTTTATCTCACGGCAGGATCGAAAGTCCAACTTCCGGATGGAAAAGTAATAAAAGCTCGTGAACTTTCTGGAGCTAACGGAATCTTGATTCGCCGCAACTCACAAACTGGTGCAATTGAGGCGCTTCCAAAGACCGGAACTTGGGGTGGACTCAATGCCGCCCTTCATAAAAATTAGAATGCCAAAGATTTATTCGTAACAGAACTTCTTGGCATATCTGCGCGTGTTATCGCAGATCACACGCTCGCGAATAAGTTGCAGATCTACCGGATCTTTAATCCAGGTTGATGGAAGTTTTGTTCTGGAACGAAAGATCTCACCAGTTAAAGTTGCAACTTTTCCATCCGTTGATGCAGCTGTTATGGACATGATACTTCCAGTCTTTGAGCGTGAATCAATGCGATAGGTGAGCACATCTGGCAATCCAAAAGCGGTTGCGAGATCTTTCTGCGTTACTACTCGCTCCCAATATGCAAAACGAGGATTTATCGTGGTGTCCAAACTCCACGGATCCGGAACACCTTGAAGATATGTGATTGATGAACCCCATACATCTTTCACATTCTGAGTCGCTCCACCCGTGGAGGAAGAATAAAAGGCGCTAATCGGTTTGCCGTCAATCGTTACGACTAGCGCGGAGTTCTCATCTATGAAAGTACGGTTGACCGCCTCTTTCCACTTGATTCCATAGATTTTTTCAATTTCTTTTGAATATCCAACGAAGTTCTGGTCAATAGTGGAGTTATAAATATTGCAATCGCATTCTGCGCGAACGCGTCCAACTTTTGCTAGCGCATACGTGCGTGCAGCAATAGCCTGTGCTTCAAGCGCTGCGGCTGGCCACGAAGAAGGAACCTCCCCGATTCCCCAGAGATATTCATCGTGAAGTCTGAGGGTCGTTGTTACCGATAGATAACTTGTGACCGCATTCGCATTTGATTTGATTGTGATCTGTCCATACTTGTATTGATTGACCTCTGTCTTATTTGTAACTTCGATGGTTGTGGTCGGAAGATCCCAGCGAAGAGTCCATGATTGATTACCGGGAATAGCGGCGAATTTGGTGGTCGGCGATGAAAGTTGTGGCACGACCAATCCGGCAAAGTTTGTGAATAGAGCGGTTGTGTCCCCTTTATATGTTCCAAAAGGTTCGGGGCTTTCACTCAATGGAATATCGCCGCGGAATAATCGAATTTCCCCCACTCCGCCGACTGCTTTCATCGTTATGGATGTGATCAGGTTTGCGATATTCACTCGGATCAATTGATTGTCGGGATAAGGGGTAACCGATGTTCCTGGGTAGTAATAGGTCAGAATTTCGGCCGCTGATTTACCTTCAAGTGCTTGGCCTCGCGCACCAATCTGGCTCATTCCTACGCCATGACCATAACCTGAACCAAAGAAACGGAATTCGGTCGGCGCTACTGAGGGAGCTACTGGTTCAGCTGAACTTTGGGGAGCAAATAGAGAGGTTATGAGTAGCGTTGAGATAACAAGTAACGCACGTCTCCACATATTTCTTAGGGTACCGCAGTGCCTAACTTTCTTATTGTTTATGAGCGCGAAACCAACGTACGAGGTGATGAAATGAAACCAAATCCCCAGGAAAAATGCATAATCATCAGAACTAACGGAAGTCGAACTCTCTCGCTCCAATTCGTTCCAATCATGAGTGATGCTAGGAAAATCGCGATTAGGTAACTGGTAAATGGGATGAGAAAGATTGGATGTAACAGCAATCCGAGGGCGAGTGAGAAAAAGGTGAGTACTAGGTTTACTGGTGGTGCTAAGTAGCGAAAATTGATGGTTCCTGTGTGACGCCGCGAAACAACCCGACGCCAACGGCCATACTCAAAATATTGGCGAGCAAGCGCACGGATACTTGAACGTGGGCGATATGTCACTTTTAACTCGGGGTTAAACCAAACTATTCCACCGTTGAGCCTCAATCGATAGTTCATTTCCCAATCTTGCGCACGAATGAAATCTGAGTCATAGCCCCCAATTTCATCAATCGCACTCCTTCGGAAAACTCCCAGGTAAACGGTGTCAGTTGGTCCAGCTTCTCCGCCAGTGTGAAAACGTGATGCGCCAACGCCAATTGGTGAACGCATCGCTCGAGCGACCGCAGATTGGAAAGGAGTGATGCCTTCGGCAGCCATAATTCCACCTACATTTACTGCGCCCGTCTCATTGATTGTTTGGACAGCAGTGCTTATGTAATCAGCATCTATTTCAGAATGACCATCAATTCGGACAACTATTCCATGGTGAGAATTTTGAAGCGCTGCATTTAGTCCATCCGGCGTCTTACCTGTTGGATTATCGATTACGTATACGCGTGAATCTTCTGCTGCAAGTTGATCAGCAATTGCTCGAGTGTTATCTCGTGAAGGTCCAACCGCAATGACAATCTCTAGTTCTCCTTGATAGTCAGAGTTGAGAGCCGCCTGAATCGCTGCACGTAGATGCTCCTCTTCATTGATGACGGTGAGAATGATTGAAACTGCGGGAGCGCTGCCCCGCATGGATTGAGCGTGGGATGTATCACCGCTTGATTCTGGGCTCGTCATAACCGCCAAACCGTATCGCCCATTTACGCTTCTCTCTGTGAAATCACCACGGGCAATTCGAATCTTCACGATTCTCTCCATATCTATTGTGGCGATTTCAGCAATCTCCTGGGCGGGTTTAGGGCGAATCACGGCCGCTATTCCCAAAGTGGATGCATTCAATGGTCTTGATAATCGCCCAAAGAAAGAATCCTCCGCCGTCAATTATCTTGTTGTTGGATCGGATACTCGAGAAGGGTTAACTCGCGCGGAGATAAAGCGCTTAAGAGTTGGCGGAACTGAAGTCGCAGCCGGTAAACGGTCTGACACGATGTTGTTGATTCACATCTCCAAAAAACGCGATAAAGCGGCCATCATCTCGATTCCTCGAGATACATATTCGCTAATTCCAGAACACACTAATTCTCAAGGGAAAGTCATTCCGGCGTCTCACTCAAAGCTTAACTCCGCTTTTAATTGGGGTGGCGCGCCGCTCCTCATCGATACCTTCGAACAGATGTCTGGCCTCCGAATTGATCACTACATCGAAGTTAACTTTGTTGGCTTTGTGAGAATGGTTGATGCTCTTGGCGGAGTGGAAATATGCACGAAGAAAGATATCGATGATCCCAAGAGTCATCTCGTACTTCCTGCTGGACGACATATTCTCGATGGCGTTGACTCTTTGAAATATGTCCGAACTCGACAATTTGATGGACTTGGCGACCTGGGTCGAATGAAACGACAACAAGAGTTTGCTGGTGCGATGTTGCGCAAAGCAACGAGCGCTGGAGTTCTGCTTAATCCCGTCACCATGCTTGATTTCATCAATTCAGCTCTCGATAGCGTCGTGACTGACCAAGGCTTGAGTCAAGGCGATTTGTTGACGCTTGGAAAACAACTTCGAAACCTCTCTGCTTCAAATGTTAGAACTTTGACTATTCCATTGAAGTACTACAACTACAGCAAGAATGGAATAAGTGGAGCAGTCCTCTGGGACCCAGTCCTTGCGCCTGAACTCTTTGAGCGGATAAAGAATGATGATGCCCTCTTGGATAAGGTGAAGGCAGATCCATCTGCATCACCTTCCATAGTCGATAAATTTAAGACCGGAAGCGCCGCGGATAACCCCTGCAAGCGATAGTAGGCTAAACCAATAATGCTCAAGCTTTCGGTGATTGGTACTGGCTATCTAGGCGCTACGCATGCAGCGGCCATGTCCTCGCTTGGTTTCGAAGTCGTTGGTGTCGATGTTGATGAAAGCAAGATTGCTCAGCTTCGCCAAGGAAAAGTTCCTTTCTACGAACCCGATTTAGAAGATCTTCTCCGAGCCGAAGTCGATTCTGGACGATTGACATTCACCACTGATTTTTCTGCCGTAGCAGATTGTGATGTGCATTTCGTCTGTGTAGGTACTCCACAGAAAAAGGGAAGTCTTGCTGCTGATCTCACTTACGTTGATGCATCAGTTGTTGCACTTGCACCGCATGCAAAAGCTGGATCTATCATCGTCGGAAAATCAACCGTCCCTGTTGGAACGGCTGCTCGACTCGCAACGTTGCTTAAAGATCTCAATCGCCATGTTGAGTTGGCATGGAATCCAGAATTCTTACGTGAAGGTTTTGCGGTTGAAGACACACTTCGCCCGAATCGCCTCGTCGTTGGCGTAACATCAGAAAGCTCAGAGGCAATTTTGAAAGAGGCTTACGCCCCACTAATTGCTAATAATGTCCCGTGGATTTGCACGGATCTTGCTACTGCAGAACTTGTGAAAGTTGCCGCAAACTCATTCCTTGCAACGAAAATCTCCTTCATCAATGCCATGGCAGAAATTTGTGAAGTTGCCGGTGGGGATGTAACTATGTTGGCAAAAGCAATCGGCTATGACCCTCGCATCGGATCACGATTCCTTCAAGCAGGTATTGGTTTTGGAGGTGGATGCTTACCCAAAGACATTCGCGCCTTCATGGCACGATCGGAAGAACTCGGAGCCAAACAATCCTTGGAATTCCTACGTGAGATTGATTCGATTAATCAACGTGCGCGTCAGCGAATGATTGATCTCGTACGTGCCGATATCGGCCAGGATCTCAAAGGTAAGAAAATTGCGGTCCTCGGAGCTGCTTTTAAGCCCGATAGTGATGATGTTCGGGACTCTCCCGCGCTCGATATTGCCGCTCAGATTCACGCGGCGGGTGCTGATGTGTGGGTGCACGACCCTAAAGCTCTTCATCCGGCTAGAAGTCGTTTCCCTGACTTGAATTACACGGAGAATATTGACGAATGCATGCGGGATTCTGATGCGACATTACATCTGACAGAGTGGAAGGTCTATCGAGAAATTGACCCCGCGGTGATGAAGTCAAAAGTAAAGAATCCCACCGTCATTGATGGAAGAAATGCGCTTGATCGTGATCTCTGGATTCGAGCAGGCTGGAAGTTTCGAGCTCTCGGCCGAGGCTGAGTTTGATGTTAGAAATAATTCTTGCTTCCGCATCACCGTCGAGACAAAGACTTCTCACGAGCGTAGGTATCTCACCAACAATTATTGTCAGCGGAGTTGATGAAGAAGACTCTGCCTACGCACAATTATCACCTCGTGAATTAGTTGTAGCCCTAGCAATTGTGAAGGCGCATACTGTGAAAGAGAAAGTGAATTATCCAGCCCTCATCATTGGATGTGATTCGACTTTCGAATTCGAAGGAGAGTCATTGGGTAAGCCTGGCACCGCAGAGAATGCGATTGCGCGCGCCAAGAAACTGAGTGGCAAATCTGGTGTATTGCATACAGGACATTGCTTTATCGATACTGACAAAGGGATTGAGATCAGTGATGTAGTTTCGACGCGAGTCCATTTCGCGACGATGAGTGATGAAGAGATCGAAGGTTATGTCGCAACTGGAGAACCGCTCAATGTTGCCGGTGGCTTTACGCTCGATGGTCTGAGCGCGCCATTTATAGCCGGTATCGAAGGTGATCCTTCTAATGTCATTGGTCTTTCGCTCCCTTTACTTCGTAATGCGATTAACTCCTTGGGTTACACGTGGTTTGAGTTAACGACATGACTTTGTATGCGGCTTATGGATCAAATCTCGATCCGAGGCAGATGCTTTTACGTGCCCCCCATTCACCTCATCGCGGAACTGGCTGGTTACGTGGTTGGCGTTTGACCTTTGGCGGCGAAGAAATCGGATGGGAAGGCGCAGTTGCGACTCTTGCTGAAGATGAACTACACAGTGTTTTCGTTTCGATTTACGACCTCACGCCAGCCGATGAAAGTGCATTAGATGAGTGGGAGGGAGTCACAACTGATCTGTATCGCAAGATTCGCGTAAGAGTTGAAACGCTCGATGGATCACCGCTCTGTTATGTATATGTATTGAACTCTTTTGAAGGCGGTCTTCCCTCCCAGCGTTATCTCGACATTATGGTCAATGCGGCGCAAGAAGCTGGAGCTCCAGAAGATTACATTTCCTCACTTATCAACCGTCCGACTCGATAGTAGGTTTCAATCATGGATGAAAAGTTAATCGCAGAAGTAGAACGTTGGATTGCAGAGGATCCAGATCCAACGACGCAAAGCGAACTTCGCCGACTTCTCGAACTGCGCGACGAAGCTACTCTTCGCAGTTGTTTCTCGGGTTTCTTGGAGTTTGGAACAGCAGGTTTACGTGGCCCACTTGGTCCCGGACCTTCCCGCATGAATCGAGCAGTCGTCACTAAGACTGCAGCCGGACTTGCACAATACATGAAGAAAAATTCGCTTCACTCCGTTGTTATTGGGCGCGATGCGCGCTATGGCTCGGAAGACTTCACGCGTGACACAGCCGAGATTATGCAAGGTGCAGGATTTGATGTTTTCGTTCTGCCTCGACCATTGCCAACACCAGTCTTAGCATTTGCAGTTCGTGATCTCAAATGTGATGTCGGAATTATGGTTACCGCTAGCCACAATCCACCACAAGATAACGGATACAAGGTTTATCTCGGTGGAACTGTCAATGGAGTGAGGTATGACGGCTCTCAGATAATTGCTCCGGCTGATAAAGAGATATCGCATGAGATTGCTCAAGTTCCGCCACTTCCAACTTTAAAACGATCACAAGGTTGGAAAGTCCTCGACGAAGAGATTATTGAAAAATACATTCGCACCACAGCGGCACTAGCCGATGCTCCCGCAGATCTATCTGTTGTGTACACAGCCATGCATGGAGTTGGCACTGAAACCATCGAAAAAGTCTTCGCAGCCGCGGGTTTTTCACCGCTAATTCTCGTCCCGGAACAAGCTCACCCTGACCCAGATTTTCCAACCGTAGCTTTCCCAAATCCAGAAGAGCCTGGCGCAATCGACCTTGCTCTCGCTAAAGCGCAAGCCGTCAAAGCCGATCTCGTTATTGCCAATGATCC